>TARA_R110000787_G_scaffold22308_7_pt1 | contig 15244 bp, 10 predicted proteins | sample TARA_R110000787 | Tara Oceans TARA_R110000787 (sample SAMEA4397920) | marine metagenome | biome: Polar Biome; feature: [DCM] deep chlorophyll maximum layer (ENVO:01000326); material: water (ENVO:00002006), including particulate matter (ENVO:01000060) such as... | depth 35 m
GGTGAAGTAGAAGATAAACAGTTTAAAGGAGCTATTTCTCCATTGTTTATGACCAACTCCTATGCGTATGAAAATGTAGAAGTATTAAGATATCCAAGGTATTTTAATACACCCAACCAAGAGGCTTTGTGTAAAAAGATAGCAGCTTTAGAGAAAACAGAAGCGGGTCTTATTTTTGGAAGTGGTATGGCAGCAGTCAGTACGGCATTATTAGCTTTTTTAAATAGTGGTGATCATGTGGTGGTTCAGAATACAATTTATGGAGGTGCTTATAATTTTATAGTTGAAGAATTTCCTAAATATGGAATAGAGTTCGATTTTACGGATGGGTTTTCAAAAGAAGACTTTAGTTCAAAAATAAAGGCTAATACGAAAGTAATTTATGTGGAAACTCCTTCCAATCCATTAATGAAAATCACAGATTTAGAAATGATTTCTAGTCTTGCAAAAGAAAGAAATTTAGTAAGTTTAATTGATAATACCTTTGCTTCACCCATTAATCAAACTCCATCAGATTTTGGAATCGATGTAATGATACATAGTGCTACCAAATATTTGGGAGGTCATAGCGATATATGTGCAGGTGCAGTTGCAGCATCTAATGAGCATATCGAAAAAATTTGGAATGTTGCAAAAAACTTAGGTGGTAGCTTAAGTGAATATACCGTTTGGTTATTGGAACGTAGTATGAAAACCCTAGCAATTAGAGTAAAAGCGCATAATAAAAATGCTAAGAAAATTGCAAAGTGGCTACACAAAAACCCATTGGTTAATAAAGTGTATTATCCTGGATTAAAGTCGCATCCAAATTATAAATTAGCAAAAAAACAAATGAATGGCTTTACAGGAATGCTATCTTTTGAATTAAATGAATCGGTAAATTCTGATACGTTTTTAAAATCTTTAGAACTTATCAAACCTTCTATGAGTTTGGCAGGAGTGGAGTCTACTATTTTGGCTCCTTCAAAAACCTCGCATGCTTTATTAGGAGAAGAAGAAAGAAAAAATCAAGGAATTAGTGAAGGTCTTTTAAGATTGTCTGTTGGGATTGAAGATAGAAAGGATTTGATTTCAGATTTAAAACAGGCTTTTGAAAAGAGCAATATTTAAAATATATTTACAAAATGAAAATAGACATACTTGCCATAGGGGCACATCCAGACGATATAGAATTAGGAGCAGGAGCAACAATTGCTAAAGAAATTGCGAATGGTAAGACCGTTGGAATAATAGATTTAACTAGAGGAGAACTAGGTACTAGAGGTACTGCTGAAACTAGAGATGCTGAGGCTGAAGGTGCAAAAAATATTTTAGGAGCTAGCTTTAGAGTTAATATGGGTTTTGCCGATGGTTTTTTTATAAATGATAGAGTACATCAATTAGAATTAATAAAAATGATTCGTAAGTTTCAACCAGAAATTGTGCTTTGTAATGCTTTTGACGATCGACATATTGATCATCCAAAAGGGAGTAGTTTGGTTAGTCATGCTTGTTTTTTGAGTGGCTTGTTAAAGGTAGATACTAAATTTGATGCCGATGATTTGGAATGGCAAGAACCTTGGAGACCTAGTAAAGTATATCATTATATACAATGGAAAAACAGTGAACCTGACTTTGTTGTGGATGTTACGGGTTATTTAGATAAGAAATTAGAAGCAGTATTTGCATATAAAACTCAATTTCATAAGCAGGATTCCGATGAGCCTATTACGCCAATATCATCTACTAACTTTAAAGATAGTATCACTTATAGGGCTCAAGACCTAGGAAGATTAATAGGAACAGAACACGCAGAAGGCTTTAATGTAGAACGTTATGTAGCTGTAAAATCTTTATACGATTTAATTTAAAATTTCTTTGCTATCGCTATTGCGAAGACGTTGTAAATGATTTATATTTGCAACCGCTTTAGGGCGAAAATTAAATGGTGGTTGTAGCTCAGTTGGTTAGAGCATCGGTTTGTGGTACCGAGGGTCGCGGGTTCGAATCCCGTCTTCCACCCAAAAGCAAGAGCTTCTCTGAAAAGAGGAGCTTTTTTTGTGGTATTAATTTGATAAATGAGGCGAGAGACTGTTTTTAATGTGTCATTTTGCATTTATTTCAGAATCTTCCTGTCATTAAGAACCTCATTGTCATTCCGACAGAGTGAGAAACGAACGACGAGGAATTTCTAAAAGATTCTTCAGTCGTTATACTCCTTCTGAATGACAAAATATTACTTGTCAGATTTAATTCTTTCTTCTCTATTGGCTATTTCCCAAGCTGTCAGAAATATTAACTTGGACCGTTTTGCCAATATTTCGTATTCTATTTTATCTGGAGTATCAGTATGCTTGTGGTAATCTTCATGAGTTCCATTAAAGTAAAAAATTACAGGAATATTGTTTTTTGCAAAATTGTAATGGTCACTTCTATAATAAAAACGGTTTGGATCATTATCATCATTATATGTATAATCCAATTCTAAATTAGTGTACCTTTTATTTACATCTTCCGATAAATCGTGAAGCTCTTGACTTAATTTATCACTTCCAATTAAATATACATAATTATCGTTTCCTTTTTTTTCAGATCCTATTCTTCCAATCATATCAACATTCAAATCTACAACAGTGTTACTTAATGGGAATAAAGGGTTTTCTGTATAATATCTAGATCCATATAAGCCAATTTCTTCACCAGTAACGTGTAAAAACAATATAGATCGTTTTGGTCCATTGCCTTGATTTTTTGCTTTCTGAAATGCTTTTGCCATTTCTATTAGTGACACGGTACCACTGCCATCATCATCAGCGCCGTTATAAACTTCTCCATTTTTTGTTCCAACATGATCGTAGTGTGCTGACAATACAACTATTTCATCTGGTTTTTCAGATCCTTTAATAAAAGCCACTACGTTTTGTGAAGCATTTCCTTTAGTTCTGTCTTTAAAATAAGATGCAGGGATTGGTTGATAGTAGTTTTTTTCTTCTATAGGAGATTCAATTCCTTCGTTAATATAAAAATTCCGAAGGTATTCAGCAGCCATATTGTTTCCATTTTCACCTGTCATTCTTCCTTCCATTTGGTCACCAGCAAACGTATAAAGATGCATTTTTAAAGTTTCTGCATTAATGGTATTTGCATAATCTTCAGCAGACATGTTTTTTGAAGCAGCATTTTGAGCAGAATTGCAAGAAACAGTTAATGCAAGGGTAAAAAGTAAAAGTAAACGAATCATATTAGTATAAATTTAGGTTATAAATATACAGCATCTTAAAACTTTAACTGTGAAAGTTTTGTGAAAAGATAATTTATCTAAGGCGTCTAATTATATTTACAAATATGAAATCTATTCCAGCAATAAGTATTTTAATGCCTGTAAAAAATACAGCTCAATTTTTAATTGAATGCTTAGAATCTATTATCAACCAAACCGAAACAGATTTTGAATTAATTGCTATTGACGATCATTCTACCGATGAATGCTATTCAATTTTAAAGGAATATAACATAAAAGACAAGCGATTTAAGGTTTTTAAAAACACAGGAAATGGTATTATTGAAGCTTTAAGGCTGGCTTATTCAAAATCTTCTGGCAATTATATAACTAGAATGGATTCTGATGATATAATGAGTTTGAATAAATTACACGTTTTAAAATCTAACTTATTAGCTTTTGGAAAAGGTCATATTGCTTTAGGTAAGGTAAAATACTTTTCAGAAAAATCTTTAGGAGCGGGTTTTATAAAATATGAAGAGTGGTTAAATTCACTAATTGAAGAAGGAACTAATTTTGAAGGTATTTATAAAGAGTGTGTAATACCGTCGCCTTGTTGGATGGTTTATCGAAAAGATTTAGAAAAGTCTAACGCATTTTATCCAAATAACTATCCTGAAGATTACGATTTAGCTTTCCGGTTTTACATGCAAGGTTTAAAACCGATAGCTAGCCAAGAAATATTACATCATTGGAGAGATTATTCCACCAGAACTTCTAGAACCCATGTTCATTATGCGGATCATACGTTTTTGGATATTAAAATGAAATATTTCTTAAAGCTAGATTACGATTCAACTAAAAATTTAGTGGTTTGGGGAGCAGGTGATAAAGGCAAAACCGTTGCAAAAATTTTAATTGCTCAAAAAATTAATTTTAGTTGGATTTGCGATAACCCAAAAAAAATAGGGAAGCATGTATATGATCAATTAATGTTGCCTTTTACAACATTAGCCTCTATTGATAATTCGCAAAGCATTATTACTGTGGCAAACAGTAAGGCTCAAAAAGATATTAAATTATACTTTAAAGAAAGGAATTTACTTTCAAATAAAGATTATTTCTTTTTTTGCTGATAAAAATTTAAGCTCAAAATCAGTAAACTCTTATCGGGGCTTCTTTCTTTCTTGTTTTTTATAAAGTTATTTACATCACAAAGTCATAAAGGTTAGTAAAAACAAAATTGCTATGAAAAAGAATTTAATTTACTACTACTACTAGTATTTGTAAAAGAGTGAAAGGTTAGTCGTTTTTCATTCAATTAAACTGCACAATCCAAGGTTTAGTAATTCTGTGCACAAAGTCACCTAATTAGTTGGTTTTTTAGGTGGCTTTTTTTATGCTAAAAACTCATCTTATAAATTTCTGTTTTTTAACAAATAATTGTAATTGGTTGCATATGCAACCAATTTCGATTATTGTATCTTCGCGCAATGCAAATAGAAGAAGTAACTATAGATTTTGATAATTCTGTTGGTCCTTGGCTAGGGAAGACCATCGATATTATAAATTATCATTTGCTTGAATCATTTAAAGAAAACAATCTAGATATTACTAAAGAACAAATGATTGTTTTAAAAAAACTTCATGATAATGATGGTATTAGTCAAAATGAACTGGCATTATTAATTTTCAGAAATAAATCGTCTTTAACTCGTTTGCTCTCTAAAATGGAGAAAAAGAATTATATTTTAAGAATACAAAGTATAGAAGACAAGCGTATTAATCAGGTTTTTTTAACGGAAACTGGAAAGGATACGTATCTAAAAGTTAAACCAATTCTTAAGCAGATGATTGATCGTTTAGAACTCAATTTTTCTCAAACTGAAAAGCAACAAATCATCAAAACTTTAAAAAAAATTCAATCTAATTTTGTTTCCAAAGTGGAACATATATAATTAAAAATATGAGAAAATTATTATCCATTGCATTGGGGATTTTGATATTGGTAGGAGCCATTTTTGTGGCAAAGTATTTTATAGACAATAAAAAGCGCCCCAAGCCAAAATTCGATAAAATTGTAAAAACTGTTTTTGTAGAAAAAGTTGAGAATAGAGAAATCCCTATTATTATTACTACGAGTGGGAACTTAACATCTAAACGAAAAATTGATATTTTCTCAGAAGTTCAAGGAGTTTTAAAGTCTACTAATAAAGAGTTTAAGGCAGGTACTTCATACCGGAAAGGTGAAAATATACTATCTATAAATAGTGATGAATTCTTTGCGAACCTTAAATCTCAAAAAAGTAATTTTTATAATAGTGTCATCAGTATCATGCCTGACATTAGATTCGATTTTCCTAATGAATATGATAAATGGCAATCCTATTTAAATAGTTTTGACATTAATAAAACGACTCCAGCTTTGCCAGAAATTAATTCTGAAAAAGAAAAATATTTTATCTCTGGCAGAGGAATTAATACTGCTTATTATAATGTGAAAAACTTAGAGGTTAAATTAAACAAATACAATTTAAGAGCACCTTATCAAGGAATCTTAACAGAGGCATTAGTAACGCCGGGTTCCTTAATTAGAGTTGGACAAAAACTAGGTGAGTTTATAGATCCTAGTATCTATGAAATGGAAGTCTCTGTCAGTTCAGAATTTGCAGATTTGTTAAGAATAGGCAACTCTGTAAAGCTTCATAATTTGGACCGAACAAAAGAGTATGAAGGTGAAGTGGTTCGAATTAATGGAAAAGTAGATGCTGCCTCACAAACTATAAAAGCTTATATAGATGTTGCTCATGAAGACCTTAGGGAAGGTACTTTTTTGGAAGCTGATTTGGAAGCTAGAAACGAAACAAATGCTATTGAGATTTCTAGAAAACTAATGATAGAAAATAAAAAAATATATGTGGTAAGAGATTCGGTTTTAGAATTGATAGAAGTTAATCCAGTATATTTTTCAGCAAATACAGCGGTTATAAAAGGAATTGAAAATGATGTTTTAATATTATCAAAACCAACTCCTGGCGCATATGATGGAATGAAAGTTAAAATATTTGAAGAAAAGAAATAGGGATGAAAAAAATAATTAGCTATTTTATAAAATATCCAGTTGCTGTAAATGTAATAATTCTGGCATTTGTCATTTTGGGTTTTGTTGGAGCATTTTCAATTAAATCTTCCTTTTTTCCATTAACAGATTCTAAAACTATTAGAATTAGTTTAAATTATCCAGGCGCTTCACCCTCTGAAATGGAAGAAGGAGTGGTGTTAAAAATTGAAGATAACTTAAAAGGTATTGTTGGTGTAGAACGGGTAACTTCCGTATCAAGAGAAAATTCTGCTACCATTACTGTTGAAACCGTAAAAGGAAAAAATATTGATGTTGTTTTATCTGATGTGAAAAATGCAGTAGATAGAGTTCCTTCCTTTCCATCGGGTATGGAGCCAGCGGTAATATCTAAAATAGAAAGAATAAGACCAACCATAAGTTTTACTTTAAGTGGAGAAAATTTATCCTTAAATACCTTAAAACAATATGCTCGAGAAGTTGAAAACGACTTAAGAGGGATTGAAGGTATATCGCAGGTATCTATTTCTGGTTTTCCGGAAGAAGAAATAGCCATTTCAGTAAGAGAAAATGATTTACGTGCTTATAATTTATCGTTTCAAGATGTTGCCAGTGCTGTAAGTAGCACCAACATTTTAATAACCGGAGGAAATATTAAAACAAGTGAGGAAGATTATTTAATAAGAGCTAGGAACCGGTCGTATTATGGAGATGAACTTTTAAATATAATTGTTAGAGCTGAAACAAATGGAAACATCATCCGATTAAAAGATATTGCAGATGTACAAGATACTTGGTCCGAAACTCCAGATAGAATTTTTATTAATGGGAATAAAGCCATCAATATTTCTGTAAGTAATACTAATAATGAAGATTTAATAGTTTCGGCAGAAGATGTTAGAAATTATATAGATAAGTTTAATCAACAATATGACAATGTTCAATTAGACATATCTAGTGATGCCTCAATTTCGTTAAATCAGCGAACAGTATTATTAGTAAAAAATGCTTTGATGGGAGTGTTATTAGTATTGTTTTTCTTAGCAATATTTTTAAATGCAAGATTGGCATTTTGGGTAGCATTTGGTATTCCAATTTCATTTTTTGGGATGTTTGTTTTTGCAGCCCAAATGGGAGTAACCATCAATGTATTATCCCTATTTGGGATGATTATTGTAATTGGTATTTTAGTAGATGATGGTATTGTAATTGGAGAAAATATTTACCATCACTATGAAAAAGGTAAATCTCCAATACGAGCTGCTATAGATGGAACTATGGAAGTTTTGCCACCTGTAGTGTCAGCATTATTAACGACCATGATTGCCTTTTCTACCTTCTTCTTTTTAGATGGAAGAATTGGAGAGTTTTTTGGTGAAGTTTCAATAGTCGTTATTTTAACCTTGTTGGTTTCTATGATTGAAGCTTTAATCATTCTTCCGGCTCATATTGCACATTCAAAAGCATTACAAAGAGAAAATAGAAAAGTTAGTAAATTAGATGCTTTTTTAAAGAAAGTTAACAAAGGAGCAGATAAATGGTTAATGAAAGTAAGGGATAAATTTTATGTACCTTATTTAAGATTCTTTTTAAAGAATAAATTTTTAGGTTTTGCAATTCCTATTGCATTATTAATATTCAGTATTGGTGCTATTAAGGGCGGAATTGTAGGAACCTCTTTTTTTCCTAGAATCGCAAGTGATGTTATTTCCATTAATTTAAAAATGCCTCAAGGAACCAACGAATCTATTACAGATTCCATTATTTCTAGTATTGAAGAAAAAGTTTGGATTGTTAATGAACAATATGATAGAAATGATTTTAATGGTGAATCAGTAGTACAAAACATTATCAGACGAATTGGACCAGGAACTTCAAATGCAACGCTAACCGTAAATTTATTACCAGGAGAATTAAGAGGGGAATTAAGCTCACAAGAAGTGACCAACAAAATCCGGGATTTATCTGGAAACGTATTTGGTGTAGAAAGCTTGGTTTTTGGATCTGGAGGAAACTTTGGAGGTAGTCCAGTTGCAGTATCTTTAGTAGGTAATAATATTGAAGAATTAAAAGCCGCAAAAAAAGAATTAAAATTAAATTTAATTTCAAACCCAGTTTTAAAGGATGTCTCAGATAATGATCCCGCCGGAATTAAAGAAATTCAAATACAATTAAAAGATAAGGCTTATATCCTTGGTTTAAATCTTCAAAGTATTATGAGTCAAGTTCGTGCTGGATTTTTTGGATTTCAAGCCCAACGTTTTCAAAGGGGACAAGATGAAATAAGAGTTTGGGTTCGTTATAAAATTAACGACCGTTCTTCTATTAAAGATTTGGACGATATGTGGATCAATACTCCTTCAGGAAGTAAAGTTCCTTTTTCTGAAATTGCCAACTATCAAATTGAACGTGGCGATGTTGCTATTAATCATTTAGAAGGTAAGCGTGAAATTCAGCTAACAGCCGACTTAAAATCACCAGAAGATAATGCTACCGATGTTTTAGATGGAATTAAAGAAACGGTTATGCCAGAAATATCTTCAAAATATCCAACGGTTTCAGCAATTTATGAGGGACAAAATAGAGAAGCTTCAAAAACCATAGATTCTGTAAAGTTGGTTGGACCAATCATTTTATTTTTAATTTATATCGTTATAGCATTTACGTTTAGAACCTATAGTCAACCTTTATTATTAATGTTATTAATTCCATTTAGTTTAATTGGAGTTGCTTTTGGACATTATGTTCACGGTTTTCCAATTAATATTTTATCGTGGTTAGGAATTATAGCCTTGATAGGTATTATGGTAAATGATGGATTGGTATTGATTGGTAAGTTTAATACCTATTTAAAAGAAGGGATGCCTTATAATGAAGCATTAGTACAAGCAGGTAAATCTCGTTTTAGAGCGATATTTTTAACTTCATTAACGACCATAGCAGGTTTAGCGCCATTATTATTGGAAGGTAGTAGACAAGCTCAATTTTTAAAACCAATGGCTGTTTCCATCTCTTATGGAATTGGAATCGCTACCGTTTTAACCTTAGTAATGTTACCATTGATGCTTTCCGTATCCAATTCTATAAAAGTATTTATTAAGTGGATGAGAACGGGTAAAGAGGTAAGTAACGAAGAAGTAGAAAGAGCTATTATCGAACAAAATTATGAGAATGATGAATTACATTAAAAAAATTATTTGTGTAATTGTTGTATTGCTATCCTTTCAAGGATATTCACAACGATTATTAACGAAAAAAGAAGCGATAGCCATTACTTTAGAAAATAATTACGGAATTAAAGTAGCTCAAAATAATGTGGAGATTGCTAAGAACAACTCTAGTATTTATAATTCTGGTTTCCTACCTTCCGTATCAGCAAATGGAGGAGCTAACTATAATAATAGTGATCAAGAAATAGAACGTCAAGACGGAACAACCACCAATCTATATGGTGCAGAAACCAAAAGCTATAGAGCGTCCTTAGACCTTAATTACACCATCTTTGATGGATTGGGTAGAAAGTATGATTATAAATTATTACAAGAAAACTATAACCTTTCAGGACTTCAAGCACGTGAAACAATAGAAAATACTTACTTACAGTTATTTACGGTGTATTTTCAAATTGCAAGGCTTTCTAAAATTACTGATAATTTAAAAGAAACCTTAGAGATCTCTAAGTTGCGTTATGAAAGAATCCAGCATCAAAATGATTATGGACAAACTACAAAACTTGAATTATTGAAATCAGAAGTAGATGTAAATAATGATAGTATTAATTATATCAATACACGACAGGAGTTTATAAATTCCAAACGGAATTTAAATATCATATTGGGTATTCAATTGGAAGAAGATTTTAAAGTGGAAACGGAAGTAGATTTTATAACTTTTTTATCCTTTGATGAATTATTATCACTTTCTCTAGAAAACAACGTGGTACTTCAGCAACAAGAAAAAAACATATTAATTAGTGATTATAATGTTAGGGCTAATAAAGGAGATTATTTGCCAAGAGTTGGTTTAACGGGATCTTATGGATGGAATAAAAGTCTGAACCCAGCTACTTCTTTTTTTGCAGGAAGTGTTTCCAATGGATTAGATGCTGGAGTAAATCTATCTTGGAATGTATTTGATGGTGGTTTTACTAAAACTAGGGTTGCAAATGCTAAAATAGTTTTGGATAGTCAAGAAATATTACAGCAGCAACAATTTGAAACATTAGAGAATGTTCTTAAAAACACGAGTGAAGAGTATACCAATAAGTTATTTATTTTAAAAGCTCAAGAGCAAAATGTAGTGACCAATCAAAATAATTTTAAACGATCGGTAGAACAATATAAAATAGGACAGATCAATTCTATTGATTTTAGGTTGGCTCAAGTTAACTTATTGAATGCTCAAACAGACCTAACTAATACGATGTATGAGACAAAATTGATAGAATTACGTTTATTACAGTTAACAGGGCAACTGTTAAACGTTGAGTTTTAATGCTATCGAATATTTTAAAAATTAATCACTCATAAAGTTTTAATAAATAGAAAAAGCGTTTTATATTTGCCACCGCTAAAGGAGAAATGGCAGAGTGGTCGAATGCGGCAGTCTTGAAAACTGTTGAGGGTCACACCTCCGGGGGTTCGAATCCCTCTTTCTCCGCATTTAATTTCTTAAAACGCCCTATTTACAATACGTAAGACTAGGGCGTTTTTTATTTGTGCCGACATAGTGCCGACAATCAATACATTCTAAAGTGTCTTAGAATCATTTTAAATTATTACTATATATTCAAAATAGGTTCTTTTTCCCCTCAAATAAATAGGGTTTTTCCTAATTGATATAATTGGGTAATATTATAAGTTTACCAAATGGCAAATCGTGTTTGATACATGCGAGTTATTGGCAATTTGATGAAGAATAAAACAATGACAAAAGCCAACGAATTAATCGTTTAAATAAAAATTTAACAAGGTCGGAATAAGCCGAATGAGACCTAAAAAATCGAAGTAGGTATACGTTTATAAATAAGTAAAATTATGAAAAAAAGTTTTTTAATTGTAATTATTGGAATGCTGTCATTGGGAATGTCTATGAATTCTTGCTCATCAGACGATGAAGATAAAACTGATTCAAGAGACCAATATGTTGGCGCTTGGGTTATGGTCTCTGAAGGGACTGTAAATACGTTATTCGACGGAGATATTGAGGAAACTGAAATTGTTAATGAGACAGAAACAGTAAATATTTCAAAATCTGGGGAGAATGATTTATTGATTGACGATAGAATATATTCTGTTAATGGTTTTAACCTTACTAGTACTCCGTATGCTAACCCTTTTGACGAAGGTGAATATACTGGCTCAATAATTTTTACAACCATTGGTGTATTAAGTTCAGATACTATTACACTCCAAAGTGATGTGACAGGTACTTGGTCATATGATGGTAATGATGGAACTTTTAATGGAAATGTAGTACATACGCTATCGAAAATGTAGTACATACGCTATCGAAATAGATGCTAAGTAAAAGCACAACTAGAACAACAACGCTGGAGCATCATAAACACCCTAAGGGCTAAGATGGATGCATAGGTCTATAGTGGTCAAGAACTCATAAGAGATGCCGTCCTTATCTTTATAGATTTATACTAACAAAGATTGTCGTTAAACCAACAAAGCAAACGGTACGCTTAGTAACTCGTTTGCGTCGTTATAGAGTCACTTCTATCTCGAGCTTGGGCTGTGAGTACAGTACTCTATTTAATTACATTATATATTAAAAGAGTCTTTCTCCTAAACATCGGGAGGGAGGCTCTTTTTTTGTACATAAACGTTAAATTAAACAGCAAAAAAAGCAAAGTCTATTTTACGGTAATTATTTTATTATTAATTACTTTAGAGGAATGAAAAAATTAAAAATTTCATCCCCTTTTTTTTGTTTTGCATTTGGTTTAATTTGCTTACTAAATAGCGATAGTCTTTATTCTCAAAATAAAACAGATAGTTCTACTTACTATTATTATAAAATAATAAACCCAGAATCAAACTCAGATTTAATAACAGCATATAATTTTTACAATCAACACAAAAATACTTCACTCCAAAAAAAAGATACCCTACGAGCTATTTACGATTTGCAAATGATGGCTGAATCTCAAATTGAATTGGGATTAAGTTATGAAAGTAGCGTTTCCGCAATTGAGGCATTGGAACTATTAGATAACTTTAAACGGAATGATACCTTAATTCAAACGAGGTATAAGATTTTAATTCATTTAGGAGTTGTATATAATCATTCTGGAGCGTATGAAAAAGCAATAGAAACCTACCAAAACGGTTTAAAAATTGTAAAAACACAAAAAGATAGCATCACTTTTATTAATAACATAGCAAATTGTTATTTTGAAATGAAAGCGTATGACTTGGCACTGGATCAATTTAATCTCATTTATAAGAAAACCATTAAGAATAGCGATCCATTGCAAAAAGCTATGGTTTTAAACAATTTAGGAGCGGTACAATCCAAATTAGACCATCCTGATGCACTTTATAACTTAAAACAATCCATTTACATTAGAAAAGAGGAAAAAGACATTACAAAGATTTATTTAACCTATAAAAACTTGTTTCATTATTACAACGATCGAAATGAAAAGGAAATAGCGCAAGCCTATGCGGATAGCGCCTATGAAGCAGTAAAAAAAATAAATATAGGGACTCAAATACATGATGTTTTAGCATTGAATCTCGAATTAAATGAAGACCCGAAAATAATTGAATATAAAAGACTAACCGATAGTATCTACAAAGCAGATCAACTGCGTAAAAACGAATATTCGTTTAATAAATACCGATACGACAAACAAGAAAAGATAGCCATAGCTAATGAATTGCAAAAAGAAAAAGAGAAACGATTAAAACTAATATACCAGGTAGTTGCAGGTTTTATATTTCTATTATTAATTGCTGCTTATTTTATATTAAAAGCTAGAAATAAAAGAGAGAAGGTAGAAGAGGTTTATAAAACAGAAACCAGGATATCTAAAAAGGTCCACGATGAAGTTGCTAATGAGGTCTATCATGTGATGACAAAACTGCAAATAGAGGAGTCTCAACATGAAGAAATTTTAGACGATCTAGAAAATATTTATTCAAAAACTAGAGACATCTCTAAAGAAAATAGTTTGATTGACTTTGATCAAAACTTCAATGAATTATTAAATGATTTATTGATTAGTTATAAAACCAATCAAGTAAAAGTAATTACCCGAAATTTATTAAATATTGATTGGAAGACAAAAGCGGAATATAAAAAAGCTACCCTTTATAGAGTGTTGCAAGAACTTATGACCAATATGCGGAAGCACAGTAAAGCATCTCTTGTGGTGCTTACATTTGAAGAAGATAATCACAAGGTTAACATTAATTATAGTGATAATGGAATGGGTTGTGATTTAAAAAAGCAAGTAGGACTTCAGAATGCGGAAAACCGTATGCAAACCTCTGGAGGATCGATTATTTTTGAAACTGAAATGAATAAAGGATTCAAAGTAAAAATAACGATTTAATATGTTTGATAAAGTTTTAGTAGCAGAGGATATGGATGCCATCAACAAAGGGGTTTTATCTATTTTATCGGAGTTAAATATTAAGAATATAGAACAAGTTCAATACTGTGATGATGCCTATCTAAAAATTAAAAAAGCGGATAAGGATCAAGCTCCCTTCGAGTTGTTAATTACAGATTTATCATTTGTTGCAGACTATAGAGAACAAAAATATACTTCTGGGGAAGAATTAATTGAGGTGCTTTATAAAGAAAACCCTAATTTAAAAATAATAGCATACTCCATTGAGGATCGAATCCAAAAAGTGAGAAGGTTGTTAAATAAATATAACATTTCAGCTTATGTATGTAAAGGGAGAAGAGGCTTGATTGAATTATCGGATGCGGTATGTTCTGTTGCTAATAATGAGCTTTACCTTTCTCCTATTGTTCAAAATGCTTTAAGCCCAAAAACGGAATTGGAGATTAATGATTATGACTTAACTCTTATTGATTTATTATCAAAAGGTTTAACTCAAAATGAGATCAGTTTATACTTCAAAGAAAAAGAAATTACTCCCAATAGTTTAAGAGCTATAGAAAAACATTTAAATATCCTTCGCACTCAATTTAAAGCAAATAATGCCATTCACTTAGTGGCTATTGTTAAAGATTTAGGGCTTATATAAATATGTAATAATCTTTTTTGATCCCCATGCGGTTTTCCGCACTTAATAATTGATAAATAGATATAGTTTTGACTAACCAAAACTAAAATATTTCAATTATGAAACTCAACCTCATTTTTCCATCTACATCAATTAATAGCTTTCAATATTAATGATGAATCCAGATTCTACACGATTTACAAACTATTTGATGATTTTAATAATTATTCAATTCGTGTTTATTACAATTCTTCTTGTAAAAAATCTAATCTTAAAAAGAGGGATTCAATTAAATAATAAAAACCTTACAAACAATTACTATGAATAAAAAACTACTCCTTTCAATATTTGCATTACTACTATTCTCATCCATTCATTCTCAAGATGTTATTACAAAAAAAACGGGAGAGGATATTCAATCAAAGGTTATTGAAATTGGACAAGATGAAGTTAAATATAAAAAATTTGACTTTCAAGAGGGGCCCACTTACACACTTTTAAAATCTGAAATATTTTTAATAAGATATGAGAATGGATCTAAAGATATATTTAATACCAGTGAGGAAGATAAAAACAATATTATAGTAGATAATTCTGGAGATAATTTATTCAGAAAAGGAGAGGCAGATGCTTCCTTATACTATAAAGGGCATCGAGGAGCAGGTACAGGAGTTCTATTAACAAGTTTACTTTCACCCATTGTTGGTTTGATACCAGCTATTGCTACATCAGCTTCAAAACCAAGATATA
>TARA_R110000787_G_scaffold16825_9_pt1 | contig 15236 bp, 19 predicted proteins | sample TARA_R110000787 | Tara Oceans TARA_R110000787 (sample SAMEA4397920) | marine metagenome | biome: Polar Biome; feature: [DCM] deep chlorophyll maximum layer (ENVO:01000326); material: water (ENVO:00002006), including particulate matter (ENVO:01000060) such as... | depth 35 m
ACACCCATGGCCGCCTGCCGCACGGCTTCCGACAGGGTCGGGTGGGCATGAGAGGTGCGGGCAATGTCTTCAGAAGCCGCGCCGAATTCCATGGCGACGCAGATCTCGGCAATCATCTCGCCCACGCCCACGCCGATCATGTGCGCCCCGAGGATCTTGTCCGTACCTTTTTCAGCGAGGATTTTCACGAAGCCCAGGGTCTCGTGATTGGTGCGCGCGCGCGAGTTGGCCATGAAGGGGAACTTGCCCTTCACATAGTCAACGCCGGCGGCTTTCAGCTCTTCTTCATTCTGGCCGACCCAGGCGATTTCCGGGTTCGTGTAAACAACGCTCGGCACGAGGTTATAGTCCACATGACCTGCCTTGCCGGCGATCAGCTCGGCGACGGCCGCGCCATCATCCTCGGCCTTGTGCGCCAGCATTGGTCCCGGGATACAGTCACCAACCGCCCACACGCCGTCTGCCACCTTGAAATGGCCGTCGACAGGCTGGATCACGCCGCGCTTGTCGGGCGTCACGCCAATGCTTTCGAGGCCGAGGCCCTCGGTATAGGCTTTGCGGCCCACCGCGAGGATCACCACATCGGCGTCCAGCGTTTCCGAATCGCCGCCCTTGGCAGGTTCCATGGTCAGCTTCAGTTTGCTCTTCAGTTTTTCAACGCCCGTCACTTTCATGCCGAGGCGGAAATCGAGGCCCTGTTTCTTGAAGACCTTCTGCGCTTCCTTGGCCACTTCAGCGTCGGCTGGCGGCAGGATGCGGTCGAGATATTCCACAACTGTCACTTCCGAACCGAGGCGCGCCCAGACAGAGCCCATCTCAAGGCCGATCACGCCGGCGCCGATCAGGATCAGGCGCTTTGGCACGGAGGTCAGCGACAGCGCGCCTGTGTTCGTAACAACGCGCTCTTCATCGACTTCGATGCCCGGCAGCCCGGTCGGCTCCGATCCGGTCGCGATCACGATATTTTTGGCGTCCAGCGTCTGGGTCTTGCCGTCGAGGCCCTTGACCTCGACCTTACCCTTGCCGGTGATCTTTCCGTAACCCTGGATATAGTCGACCTCGTTCTTCTTCAGGAGGAACTCGACGCCCTTGGTCAGGCCTTCGACCGCTTCTTCCTTCTGGCTCATCATCTGCGCCAGATCGAGTTCCAGCTTGCCGACCTTGATGCCCATGCCGGCAAAGTCATTCTGGGCTGACGCATACATCTGCGACGCATGGAGCAGCGCCTTGGACGGAATGCAGCCGACATTGAGACACGTGCCGCCAAGTTTGCCGCGCGATTCGATACAAGCGGTCTTCAGACCAAGCTGTCCGGCACGGATGGCGCAATTGTAGCCGCCGGGTCCGCCGCCGATAATGACGACATCATAGGTCTCTGACATGGGAATTCTGCCTTGCTGAAAGGGCCTCTAGGGCGAGAGCCTGCAACCTAGGCATTTTGGCTCTGAAATCAATGCGACCTCTGACGCTGGGTCAGGCTTTTCGCCGCTTGATCACACAAAGGGCAGCTGTCAGCGCGATCAGGACCAGCGAGACCACGGCCTCGTCCGCCCACAGGCGCGATGCCGTGCCCGTGGCGGCCATCATCACCGGCAACAAGGCGAATAGCACCGTGCCAATGGCTGCCAGCCAGGCCCCGCCCGGGCGCTGAGCCACAGCGACAAGTCCACCGAGGAGAACCACGCAGGCTGCGACGATACGGACCAGGCTGGTCGGCGGCTGCAACAGCGCATCGCTTAGCGGGCTGCCACGGCTCGTGATCATCATTACGGCGGAAAGGCCCTGCCACAACAGCCAGCCAGAGAGGAAAGCCAGAGCGACCCCGACCAGGATTCGAATGTTCATTACAGCGCCCTCCCAAGCTCTTAATGCAAGCTATGGCGAAGCCGTGCGGCGGGCAATCAGAAACAGGCCTGCCTTAGAACAGGCGGATGGTGATCGGCCGGTTCTGCTTGGCATGCATGCGGCGGCCATGTGCAGCAAAGCTGGCGCGCTGGCGGGCGATCGCGGCAGGAACGAAAGTCGGCTTGGGGGCCGCCGGGCGTTTGCGGACAATTGCCGTGGCAGGTTCTGCCTGCGGTTCCGGCGCCGGGGCAGCGGCTACGGGTTGCACTGCGGGGGCAGGGGCTGGCTCAGCCAGCGGCACGCGCACAGGCTTGCGCTTGCGCAATTCATAGACGGCGCTCAGCAGCAGCAGCGCACCAATCCCTGCGCCTGCCACGGCGCCTTCAGCAGGCGTCGGGTTATTCCACCAGCCATCCGAGAACCGCACGAGATAGACGGTCGGGAATCCGGCGGCGAGCCCCATGATATACCAGAGCACACCGCCCGGGCGTCGCCCGGCAATCATCGCGGCAGAGGCATAGAAGCAGAGCGCGGCCAGCAAATAGGGCCCGCCATAGGCAATGCCCAGCGCGCGCCAGTCGACGGCTTCAAGGCCTGCGGCCACATCGTCATGTACGATCCAGCTGACCATCATCATGATCGAAGGCCAGCGCACAGCCGTCAGGGCCCCAAACGCGAAGGCGATGGCATAGACAGCTATCAACGAGGCGATGAGCTTGCGGAGCATCCCCAATCGCTAACACGCGCACGGTATATGCCCGCTGAACACGATGTTGCAAATTTGATCGATATCGCCCGTTTCGGCCCTAAAGCTTGATGATCAGCGCCGGTACCGCCATCACGGCGGCCTGCAGCAGCGTGGTCATCAACAGGCCGTCGCGGGTCGAGCGCAGCTGCCAGGCCAGGAATGTCAGCGAGTAGATGAAATAGGGCCAGGCAAAGATCAGTCCGGTCTGCGGTCCGGCCAGAAGCGCGAACACGAAGGTGAAGCAAAGTGCCGACCAGCCTGCCGCGTGCCAATAGGTTGGTGAGGCCCGCCGCGTCATCGACAGAATGAACCAGAGGGCCAGTGTCGAGACAACGGGCCAGAGAACGAGCAGGCCAAATAAGGGCGGCTCGCCCTGAGCGCCAGCGTCTGCCGAGGACGAGTCCGGAAACAGGATCGCCACCAGCGTCAGCATCACCACGCTGCCGGCGATGACGGTCGCCAGCGCCTGTGCCAGATAGACGACGCGCGACTTGTCGGTCTGCGTCATGAAGTTCAGGTATTTCAGCGGTCCCGGTCCCACAAAGCCCCCCTTTGCCTGTGCGCTCCGTCAAGGAGCACACAGGTCTATAGGGTAAGAGGCGTGGCCCCGCCACCAGGGGGATCAGGCCATTGCGTTCGCAGGCCAGCGGTTCCGGGCGAAATAGGTCGCCTTCATCCGGTCCATATAGGCAACGAGGTTCGTATGGCCGCGCACAAGGTCGGTCAGCGGCGTGTCGAAAAACTCGGTTGCACAGCTGATCAGCACACTCGCCACGCTGGCATCTGCGGCCTTTGGCTTGTCGCCGAACAGGAATGGCTTGGCCCCCAGCTGAATGGCAATGGCCTGCAAGTCCCATTCGGCTAGCTGCATGCGTTCTGCCTCGGTATGGCGGCCTATGCCAACGGCATAGTGCGTGGCCGCCATGCCTTCACGCAGCCCGGCCACCATGTCCGACAAGGCCGGTTCCGGCATGCCGTCAAAGAAGTGGACCGGGCCCTTGTAGAAATTCTCGTCCTTCAGCCAGCGCTCCATGCGCATGACTGCGGCAAGATGGTCTTCCGCCATCCGCTCCAGCGCCCAGCTCGCCGCACGCTGCTCGTCGGCAAGGCCCGCATCGAGCGATGTGTTCAGTTTCTTTTCGAAATGCGCCCGGATGAAATTGCTGTCCTGGATCAGCACGTCGCCGTCCATGACATAAGGCGCCTTGTGCTTGGACACGGCCTCAAGGTCGGCAATGGCGCGGTCAAAGTCGACGCCCAGCATCTGAAGCTGGATGTCGGTCTTCATCACAAAGGGGCTGGGCGAGGGGCAGCCGAACATCGGGCCCCATCCGTAAAGTGTGATCATTGTCAGTCTCCGTCTCAAGGTTGCAATAAGGGCTTGATACGGCAGGGCTGCTGACAGCATGGTGTCAGCAGCGTGGCAGTAGGACAAGAAAATGAGACGCACCGAACGCCTTTTCCAGATCATCCAGGTCCTGCGCCGTCACCGCGCGCCGGTCACCGGACAGGCGCTGGCCGAGGAGCTGGAAGTCTCCCTGCGCACGCTCTATCGCGACATGGCCGAACTGATCGCCCAGCGCGTGCCCATCCGCGGCGAGGCCGGCACCGGCTATGTGCTGGAAGATGGCTATGACATGCCGCCGCTGATGCTGACGGCTGACGAACTCGAAGCCGCCGTGCTGGGGGCGCAATGGGTCGCGGCGCGAGGCGACGCCGCCCTCGCACGCGGTGCACGCGACCTGATCGCCAAGCTCACCGTCGCCGTGCCGCGCGAGCTGCAGCCGGTCATCGTTGATTCCGGGCTCACGCCCGTCAGCTTCAAGGAACGCCCGAAGGATAATTTCGATGTCGCGCTGGTGCGCCAGTCAATCCGTGGACAAACAAAGCTTGCGCTCGACTATGCCGACGAGACCGGCAACGTCACGCGGCGCGTGGTCTGGCCCTTCCTGCTCGCCTATTGGGACGATATTCGCCTGATAGGTGCCTGGTGCGAACTGCGCCAGGATTTCCGCCATTTCCGCACAGACAGGGTGCGCAAAGCCGAAACGCTCGGCCGCTTCCCCGAACGCATCACCACCCTGCGCCGCCGCTGGGAAGCCCAGCGCCGCTCTTCGAAGCGCTAGTCGAAAAGGCCCGGCAATATCGGCGCCGCGCCGTCGGCATCCGACTGTTCCAGCCGCAGCATCTTGCGCTTCGTCGCCCGTCCGCCATAGGCCGAGAAGCCGCCAATCTTGCCTGACGCTGCGAGCATCCTGTGGCACGGCACAACAAGTGGCCACGGGTTCTTGCCCATCGCCGCACCAATGGCCCTCGCCGCATGCGGATCGCCAATCTGCCGCGCCAGCGCGCCATAGCTCGTCGTCTGCCCCCAGCCCACGTCGCGCAGGGCGGTGTAGACTTTCGCGTTGAAGGCATTCACCCGGGTCATGTCGAGATCGATGTCGGTAAATGTCACGGCCTCTCCCTCGAAATAGGCGTGTATCCGGCCCTCGCAGTCAGATACATTTTCCGGCAGCCTGTCAGACCACGCCGCGCCCGTGACGTGCCCCAGCCGCATTTCCGTTGCCGCCTCGCTCGCCTCCGGCAGCTGTACCTGAATCAGGCCCGCAGCATTCCACGCCAGGCCGCACGGTCCAATGGCCGTATCGAACAGGTGGAAATGGGCTTCTGCCCGGTCAGGATCATTGCCCTGCGTCATGGCCTGACGATCACTCCGAATGGGTCACGCATCAAGGGCATTTGGGCAAAGAATGCGTTTGGCGCCGATCACTTTCGGCTGCTAGTGAGAAGGCGATCAAAAAAACCGAGAGGAAACAGGTATGGGCAGAGTTCAGGGAAAAATGGCATTCATCACCGGCGGCGCGCAGGGCCTCGGCGAAGCCATCGGCAAGATGCTGGCCAGGGAAGGTGCCAAGGTTACGCTGACCGATGTGAACGGCGCCGGCGCCGAAAAGGTCGCCGCCGAAATCAACGCCGCCCATGGCGAGGGCACCGCCTTCGCATTCCAGCATGATGTCACCGACGAAGCCCGCTGGCGGGAAGTCCTCACCGCCGCGCATGAAGCGATGGGCGGCCTCAATGTGCTCGTCAACAATGCCGGCATCGGCTCGCTCGGCTCGGTCGAGGACGAGAACTATGACATGTTCAAAAAGGTCCAGACGGTCGATGTCGACTCCATCTTCCTCGGCTGCAAATACGCCATCCCGCTGATGCGCGCCCACGGCCTCGGCTCGATCATCAACATCTCGTCCATTGCCGGCATCATCGCCAGCGCGAACTATGTCTCCTACAACACGGCCAAGGCCGCCGTGCGTCACATCTCCAAGTCCATCGCGCTGCATTGCGCCAAGGGCGGCCAGATCCGCTGCAACTCGGTCCACCCGGTCTTCATCAACACGCCTATTCTGGATCGCACCAAGGAAATGTTCGGCGAAGAAGAAGCCCTCGCCAAGCTCGGCCGCCAGATCCCGCTCGGCAAAGTGGGTGAGCCGGACGATATCGCCTATGCGGTCCTCTATCTCGCCAGCGACGAGAGCAAACTTGTCACGGGCATCGAACTGAAAGTCGATGGCGGCATTTCCGCGATGTAGGCGATTGCCTTTTTAAAAGTGTTCATGTTATGTTCTTTTTCTCAACTGGGGAAAAGATGATGATTGGATATGTAACTTTCGGCACGTCAGACCTGGCCCGTGCGGCCGCGTTCTATGATGCGATCGCCAAGGAAATGGGCACGGGCCGCATGATGGAAACCGACACATATATTGCGTGGGGCACGCCCGGCGGCGGCGCTGGCATTGCCGCTTCGCTACCGTTTGACGGCAAGCCGGCAACCGTCGGCAATGGTACGATGGTGGCGCTCGAGGCCAAGGACAAGGAACAGGTCCACCGGCTCTACAAGATCGCGATCACACAGGGCGGAACCGATGAAGGCCCTCCCGGCCCGCGCGGGGAAGGCGGTTTCTATGCAGCCTATTTCCGTGATCCGGACGGCAACAAGCTGAATGCCTTCATCATGGGGTGAGGGTCTTCTTGGACGTCACCAGGAACGCATAGGCGCATAGCATGGCCATGACGCCTGCAGATGCATACAGCGTCAGCGGTGTCGCGATGGAATAAAGGCCCGCACCGATCAGCGGTCCGAACACGAACCCGGCCGGCGGGGCTGCAGCCAGCAGCGCCGCCGCCGAACCCTGCTCATGGCGCTCCACCGACAGGCTGCCCAGCGCATTGGCGGAAGGCACAGCGAGCGCGCCGCCGACGCCCGCGATCAGGAAGCTCAGGCACATGGCCCAGAAAGGGTGGAACGTGTCGGCGCAGATATAGCCGAGCGCGACCAGTCCGAGACCTATGGGCAGGATTTTCCGCGGGTCGGGCCGGCGCGGCACGATATAGCCGAACTGCACAATGATCATCGCCACCGCGAGGCAAGAGAAGATGATCCCGGTATAGCGCACGGCAATCTCGCCGGCAGTATGCGCTGCCGTATCGACGAAATGGTAGCGGTCCTCGATGAACCAGCCAATCGTCTGCTGGATCATGCCGATGGCCATGAAATAGATGAACAGGAAAACAAGGTGCGGCAGCACGCGCTTGTCATTGAAGGCCAGCGGTGTCGGGCGTTTGGACGCGCGCGGCGTGTTGCGCGTTCTCGGCAGCACGAAGGCGAGGATGATACCGACGGCGATATTGAGGATGATGGTGCCCCATAGCGGCACCAGCGCCCCGAATGGCGCGAGGATGGCCGCGCCCGCCGGGCCGAGGATCGAGCCGACGCTCATCGACGCCCCCAGCATGCCAAGGCCCCCGGCGCGGGTCAGCGTGGTCGTCGCATCCGTCATGGCTGCCATCGATGCGGGCTGCAGGCCGGGCGCCAGCAGGCCGAACCAGAGCCGCGTGAAGGCCAGCAGGAAAAACGCTGCGAGCCCCGTCACGACGCCAGCCAGCGCCGCGCTCAGCGCAAACAGGAAGGCCATGTTCAACAGGCCCATCGCCACCAGCGAGAACACCATCACGCGCTTGCGCCCGATCCGGTCGGCCAGGCGGCCCCAGACCGGGATCATGAAGGCATAGATGGCCGAGGAGAAGGTCAGGATGCCCGCCACTTCGATTGGCGCCAGCCCGGCTTTTCGCGCCAGCGGGGCCACAACCACGAAGTTGATTGTGATGCCGGCGCCCATGGCGACCATGGCGAGGGCAATCATGCCCTGCTGCAGGCGGGTCAGGGGGCGAAGGGGCGTTTCTGTATCTGTCATCCCCGATTCCCCTCCATTGGATCATCCAGAGCTAGTCCGGCTGACGTTCCGGGCCAACCATGTCGCAGGGTAAACCGGCAGCGGTGACCTTGCGCTCACTATCCAACACACCCTAAGTGACATTCACAAGCCACCCTGTTTCCGGAGAGATTACAATGCGCGCGATCCTGGATGTTGTCCTGTTCCTCCTGAACATCGCCACGTGGATCATCATTGTGCAGGCCGTCATGTCCTGGCTCGTGGCCTTCAACGTCCTCTCCATCCGCAATCCCACCGTGCGCAGCATCTGGGGCGGGCTGGAGCGCATTACCGAGCCGGTCTACGCGCCGATCCGCCGGATCATTCCGCCGCTTGGCGGCCTCGACCTTACGCCCATGGCCGTGCTGCTGATCATCTTCTTCCTTCAGCGTCTGATCGTGCGCTACGGCTACACGATCGCGCCTTTCTAGCCTGATGCACCGGCTCACCGTTCGCGTGCAGCCAAACGCCTCTGCCGACCGGATCGAAGGCCCCGAGACCGATGCGGCAGGCCGCACCTACCTGAAAGTCCGCGTCCGCGCCGTTCCGGAAGACGGAAAGGCCAATGCGGCCGTCGAAAAACTGCTCGCAAAGCATCTCGGCCTGCCAAAGTCTGCCGTCAGGGTGGTGACGGGCGCCAAGAACCGTCTAAAAGGCCTCGATATAGACGGGCCGCCGGATCTGGCGGCTATTCTGGCAGGGATGATGCGGGAATGAGTGCTCAGCGAATTGATGGAACAGGTGTCGCCGCCGAAGTGCGCGCCAAAGTGGCCGAAGCGGTCAAGGCGCTGCCCGGCCAGCCTGCGCTCGCGGTCGTCCTCGTCGGGGAAGACCCCGCCAGCCAGGTCTATGTCCGCTCCAAGATCCGCCTCACGGAAGAGGCCGGCATGGTCTCGGTCCACCATCAGCTGCCGGCCACGGCCACGCAGGCCGAAGTCGAAGACCTGATCGCCCGCCTCAATGCTGACGACACAATCGACGGCATCCTCCTCCAGCTGCCCCTGCCCAAGGGCCTCGACGAGCACAGCGCCATCGAATGCATCGACCCCGACAAGGATGTCGACGGCCTCACCGAAGTCTCCGCCGGCCGCCTCACGCTCGGCAAGCCGGGCCTGCGCCCGTGCACACCGAATGGCTGCGTCATCCTCGCGAAAAGCGCCCTCGGCGATGACCTTTCGGGCAAGCACGTCGTCGTCATCGGCCGCTCCATCCTCGTCGGCAAACCCGCCGCGCTCCTCTTCCTCGCCGAGAACTGCACCGTCACCATCGCCCACAGCCGTACGGCAGACCTGCCCGCCGTTTGCCGCACGGCCGATATTCTCGTGCCTGCCGTCGGCCGCCCCAACATGGTCAAGGGCGACTGGCTCAAGCCCGGCGCCACGCTCATCGATGTCGGCATCAACCGCATTCCCGCACCCGAAAAGGGCGAGGGCAAGACACGCCTCGTCGGCGACGCAGATTTTGCCGATTGCGAGCCCGTGGCCGGCCATATCACGCCGGTCCCCGGCGGCGTCGGCCCGATGACCATCGCCTGCCTGCTGCGCAACACGGTGCTCGCTGCCTGCGCCCGGCGTGGCTGGAGCGTGCCGGAGGGCCTGTGAGCCAGGAGTTCGCGCCCCCCGCAACCAGGATGTTCCAGCGTCTCTGGCAGGCGCAGGGCGGCAATTGCGCGCTCTGCGGCAAGCCCATGCCGTCCACGCGCTTTGCCGTTGGTCACGCCACGGTCTGGAAGAAACAGCGCCCCACGTTTGATCATATCCACGCCCTCGCGCGTGGCGGCCCGGATGATGAGTCAAACCTCCAGCTCGCCCATGCTGTCTGCAACAAGCGCAAGGGCAAAGGTTAAGCTTCGGCAGCCTTCGCCGCGCCATTGCGCTCCATCAGGTAACGCGGCCCCGGCCCGAGGCGCGCCGCCCGGTCTTCCGGATTGTAGAGCGCGCAATGCGACAGTGACAGGCACCCGCACCCGATGCACACGTCCAGCCGGTCGCGCATCAGTTCCAGCCGCTCGATCTGATTGTCCAGCCGCTCCCGGAACTGCGCGCTGATCTTCGACCAGTCGGCCTTGGTCGGCGTGCGCTCCTGCGGCAGGCCCGACAGCAGCTCGCCAATCTCGGCCACGGTAAAGCCCAGCTGCTGCGCAATCATCACAAAGGACAGCCGCCGCACGTCGGAGCGCAGGAAGCGCCGCTGGCCGCCCGCATTCCGCATGGCACGGATCAACCCCTTGTCCTCGTAAAAGCGGATGGCCGACACCGACACGCCCGTGCGCGCCGCCAGTTGGCCAATCGGAATGAGATCAGTTGTTTTCATGGCATGCGGAAATAGCAAAAAAATATCTTGACCTCAAGTAAGGTTGAGGAATTATCAAGGGAGTCCAATCACCGAAAAAAGGGCCTTCGGGTCCGCGCTCGAAAGGACTTCTCCCATGCCCACCGCAACCCTCGAACACGTCAACATCACCGTCAGCGACATTGATCGCACATCCCGCATGCTGGAGCGCATCTTCGGCTGGCACGTCCGCTGGAAAGGCCCGTCCCTCAACAATGGCCAGACCGCCCATGTCGGAACGGATACGGCCTATATCGCGCTCTATTCCCCCGGCGAGACGGATGCGCCGAACCAGATCACCTACAATACGCAAGGCGGTCTCAACCATGTCGGAATCATCGTCGACGATCTCGCCGCCGCCGAACGCCGCATTCTCGATGCCGGCTTCGTCACCCATTCCCACCAGACCTATGATCCGGGCAGCCGTTTCTATTTCCACGACTATGATAATGTCGAATACGAAGTGCTCTCCTATGCCTGAATGCGAAAAGCCCGGCCTCCAGAGGGAGGCCGGGCTTTAGCTCAGGATATGGTGAACACGGAGCGGATCAGGACGGGCTGTCGTCCGGGCCGTCCGCGATATCCTCGATCACTTCATCTGTTTTTTCAGACACATCATTGGCAACGCGTGCCGTGTCTTCAGGCAATGTTTCAAGCGTTGCATCCATCTTCCGGCCGGCGCCTTCGAACGAGCCTTCCTGGATGTAGAAAATTCCGAGTGAAACGAGAAAGACGATACAGATCACCGCCAGTATCGTGGAAAGAATGTTTCTGCGCATGATGCAGCCCCTTTTAGCCTTTGGAATTAACCATACGCAGGCGGCATGTTTCGGTTCCCTGACGGGTTGAGGGCAGGGCTCGCCCCAAAAGCATGCAAGCGTGTCATCTGGCGCCGCCTCAAACCGAATCCTGTTGAACAGGCTCCACATTGCGCGGATGGCTTGTCTCTTCCTGCTGTCTTGCCCCAAATCAACGGAGCCGCCCCATGTCGCCGACCTTCCTGTCCCGCCTTGCCCGCACCAGCCTATGCGGCGTACTCGCGCTGGCGCCGCTCGCCGTGCCTGCCAGCGCTGCGCCCATCAATGACAAGTTCAAATCCAGTGTCGCGAGCTTTGTCTCCGAACACCTGGATGACTGGGTGGCGGTCTACAAGGATTTCCACACCCATCCGGAACTCGGCCTGCAGGAGACGCGCTCGGCCGGTATTATCGCTGCCGAGTTGCGCACGCTCGGATTTGAAGTGACAGAAGGCGTCGGCCAGACCGGCGTTGTCGGCATCCTGCGCAATGGCAAGGGCCCGCTCGTCATGGTGCGCGCCGACATGGACGCCCTGCCGCTGCAGGAAAAGACCGGCCTTGATTATGCCAGCACGGTGCAGACCGATTGGCGCGGCGAGAACACTTACGTCATGCACGCCTGTGGCCATGATGCCCACATGGCCATCTTCCTCGCCACGGCGCAAACGCTCGTCGACATGAAGAAAGACTGGAAAGGCACGCTCATGTTCGTCGCCCAGCCTGCGGAAGAGGGCGGCGGCGGCGCCAGCAAGATGATGGCGGACGATATCTTCGGTAAGTTTGGCGTGCCGGATTATGGCTTTGCCCTCCATGTCGGCCCGTCGGCCTATGACACGGTGCAGATCGTGAAGGGCCAGATGAACTCCTTCGCCGGCGGGTTCGACATCGTCTTCAACGGCATCGGCGGTCATGGCTCACGCCCCAGCACGACCATCGACCCGATCATGATGGCATCGAAATTCGTGGTCGACCTGCAAAGCGTGGTCAGCCGGGAAAAGCCGGAACAGGAATTCGGCGTCATCAGCGTCGGCGCCATCCAGGGCGGCTCGGCGGGCAATATCATTCCGGATACTGTGCGCGTGCGCGGCACGGTGCGCTGGTACAAGCCGGCCGTCGGCGAGAAGCTGCTGGCTGGCGTCAAGCGCACAGCCGAAGCCATCGTGGCCATGGCCGGCGCGCCGGACGCAGAGATCAGCGTGCGCAGCGGCGGCACGGCCGTCTTCAATGATCCGGATCTCTCGGAGAAGACGCTGGCCGCAATGAGCAAGGTGCTGCCAGCCGACAAGGTCTACTTCGCCGCGCCGACCACGGGCAGTGAAGACTATGGCGAATTCCTCAAGGCGTTCAGCAATTCGGTCTATTTCCGCGTCGGCGTCTATGACCCGGCTTTGTTCGACGAGACGGGTGCGCCGCTCGACGTTCTGAAAGTGCCGGGCAACCATTCGCCCTTCTTCGCGCCCGTGCCGGCACCCACCATCGAGACAGGTGTCACCGCCATGACCACCGCCGTCGTCAATGTGATGGCGAAATAGGCGTCGGCATCACGCCTACATAGCGCGCCCGGGGCCGGATCAGCGATCCGGTCTCGATCTGCTCCATCGCATGGCCCAGCCAGCCGATGCAGCGCCCGATGGCAAAGATGCCGAACGCCGTCTCCGCCGGAAAGCCGAAATGCTGCGCCATCGCGCCAATGGCAAAGTCCACATTCGGGTGCTCGCCGGTCTCCTGCATTACGGCGGCTTGCACCGCGCTGATCAGCGGCGGTACGTCAAAGTGCGACAGCAGCTCCGCCGCGCGCGGGTCACCATCCGGATAGAGCGGATGCCCAAAGCCGGGCAGGGCGCGTCCCTCATCCAGCCGCGTCCGAACCGCCACTTCTGCGCCCACCTGTTCCGCCTCACCCAGGAAGGCCAGCACCCCCGCCACCGCCCCGCCATGCAGCGGGCCGGACAGCGTCGAAAGACCCGCCAGCGCACAGGCGGACAATGACGCCCCCGTCGACGCCGCCACCCGCGCCGAAAAGGTCGACGCATTCAGCTCATGATCCAGCAGCAGGACCAGTGCCCGGCGCACCATGTCCGTGCCCTTGGGCTCGAGGCCCCAGGCTGAGCCAAGCCGCTCATGGATTGCGCCATTGCCTCGCCCCTCGGCGGCGGCATCGACCAGCGTTTCCAGCACAGTCGCGGCGTCTGTCGTCAGAACGGTCCGAGAACGGCCCCGCGCGTGCGGGTCGTGTCCCGCCCGCGCCCCTAGCGCGGTGAACAAACGGACCTTGAACGGTCCGGGAATACCCACGGAACGGTCCACCCGCGGGGCATAAGGCGCCGCCCAGAAGTGCGTTGCGGCCTCTTCCAGCGTTGCCGAACGCGACAGCGTGATCGCATCCGCGCCCCGATAGCAGAGCCGTCCGTCAACAATAACCGTCAGTTTCGACGTCAACACAGGCTCGCCCCAGGCAATCGACGCCTCGGCAATATCCGCCGCCCGTATCGGCCCGGACCGGCGCGATGCAAGCCGCGCAACATCCTCGGCACTGTAGAGCGAACGGCGGGAATCGTCCGGATCGGGCCGCGCTTCCAGCCGCCCCCGGCTGACATAGGCATAGAGTGTTTGCGGCCGCACGCCGAGCAGGCGGATCGCCTCCTCCGAACTGATCCACGCCATGCCTGCTCCATACATTGATTATGTTGATCAAGATTGACGATACAGCATTTCGCGCCGATCTCCACGCTGAAAATCAAAAGGAGAACCAAAAAATGAGCCAAGGCCTGGATGACGTCATCGCCGCCGAAACACGCCTCTCTTCCGTCGATGGGGCGCAGGGTATCCTTGTTATAAAAGGATTTTCACTCGATCAGCTCGCCGGGCAGAAACGCTTCGAAGAGGTCGCGCGCCTGCTGTTTGAAGGCCTTCTGGATGTTTTGCCGGACGCGAAAGACTTCGCCGCGCGCCTCGGCGCCGCCCGCGAAGAGGTCTACCCACTCGGCCAATACATTGACGATGCCCTGCTGGCCCTGCCGCCCATGGACGGCGTCCGCGCCCTTACGGCCCGCATCGAAGACGGGGAAGACGTGGCGACCGCCCTCCGCCTCCTCGCTGCGCCCGCCGTGCTGCTGCCCGCCTTCCTGCGCCGCCGCCGCGGCCTCGCCCCCATAGCGCCGGATGCGCAGGCTAGCCACGCCGCCGACATGCTGCACATGCTGACCGGCGAACTCCCCGCGCCCGAAGTCGCCGGCGCCCTCGACACCTATCTCGTTACCGTTGCGGACCATGGCCTCAACGCATCGACTTTCGCGGCCCGCGTCGTTGCCTCCACCTGGTCCGGCCTCACCTCGTCAGTCCTCGCAGGCCTCGCCGCCCTCAAGGGCCCGCTCCATGGCGGCGCACCGGGGCCGATCATCGCGATGCTGGACGGTATCGGAAAGCCAGAGAATGCCGAAAGCTGGATCGAGGACGCGCTGGATCGCGGCGACCGCCTGATGGGCTTCGGTCACCGCATCTACAAGGTTCGCGACCCGCGTGCCGACGCCCTGAAAGCAGCTGTGAAACGCATGTCCGCAGACTCCAGCGCGCTACCGGGCAGGCTGAAGCTTGCGGAAGCGGTTGAACGTGCCGCCCTGAAGGTCCTGCACCAGCGCAAGCCGGACAGGCCCCTCGAGGTGAATGTGGAATTCTACACCGCGCTTCTGCTCGAAGCGCTCGGCTTCCCGCCAGACGCCTTCACGGCAGTCTTCGCCACAGGCCGCACGGCAGGCTGGATAGCGCATGCCCGCGAGCAACGCCTCACCGGACGGCTTATCCGCCCGCAATCAGTCTATGTGGGGCCGGAGCCCGCCGAACTGGTCTGACGGATCAGGCCTGCTGCGGCGTCAGGGCGCCGTGGCAGTGCTTGTACTTCTTGCCGGAACCACACGGACAGGCCGAATTGCGCGGCGTGTTCGTCCAGTCATCCTCGGCCTGGTGAAGCGCCGGGCCGGGGCCCGTATCGCCAGCCGGGTCGTCCGGTGACATCTCGTTGACGCCCGTATCAGGGTCGAGGTGGAGCTCGCGCATCGGCGGAGGAGGAGGGGGCGGGGTAGGGCGGCGCTGCTCCGGCGGCTGAACGCGAATATGCATCAGCGAGCGGGTCACGGTCGCGCGCAGCTCGTTCAGCAGGTTGTAGAAAAGGTTGAAGGCCTCTTCCTTGAACTCGTTCAACGGGTCGCGCTGGCCGTAGGAGCGCAGGTGGATCACCGAGCGCAG
>TARA_R110000787_G_scaffold16806_12_pt1 | contig 15220 bp, 15 predicted proteins | sample TARA_R110000787 | Tara Oceans TARA_R110000787 (sample SAMEA4397920) | marine metagenome | biome: Polar Biome; feature: [DCM] deep chlorophyll maximum layer (ENVO:01000326); material: water (ENVO:00002006), including particulate matter (ENVO:01000060) such as... | depth 35 m
CCACGCATACCTTACGACGTTGCCTGAAATTGGCCGCATTGATTCTCTGGTCACCGCCTATCACGTCGCCAATGACCTCACCGGCCATAGACTCAATGACTTTGAGCTGGCGTTGATGCGCAAAAATCTGTCGCCGGAAATGAATAAATTCCTGATGGCGCCTTATTTAAAGGATGAATTAAACGAAGCGCGAATAACCATGCGCAGTGTGGAAAGTACCGGGTCATTAAATCGTCAGGAGCTGCTTGATGATATCAGTGGATTCTTGACGGATGAAATGGGTATGCCGCCAGATCAGTTCCGACTATCGGGCTTACTGGTATTGTATAACAACATGTTGCAAAGCCTGTTTCATTCGCAAATTGTCACACTGGGTGCGGTCTTTCTCGGCATTATGGCGATGTTTGTCGTGTTGTTTCGCTCAGTAATTCTGGCGTTCATTGCGGTGCTTCCCAATTTGCTGGCGGCATCTGTGGTGCTGGGTGTTATGGGTATTGCCGGTATCCCACTCGACATGATGACCATTACTATCGCTTCGATTACGGTAGGTATCGGCGTTGATGATACGCTGCATTATATTTACCGTTTTCGCCAGGAATTTTCGAAGGATCGAGACTATATCGCCACCATGCATCGCAGTCACACTTCCATCGGTGTGGCGATGTACTACACATCTATAGTGATTATCGTCGGGTTTTCTGTTCTCGCGCTGTCCAACTTTATGCCTTCTGTCTATTTTGGATTTCTCACCGGGCTTGCCATGTTTGTCGCGTTACTGGCATCGCAAACGTTGCTGCCGAAGCTCATTCTGTTGTTTAAACCACTGGGTAGCAGCGGTCTTTCAGCCAGCTAAGGGGCGTCGGTAGCTTGGGCGGTTGATGGAGCATCCTGTTGTATGTGGGCGCACTGGCTTGACAGTCTGGTTGTGGTCGACTAATTTTTGTAGTCTCCGGTACCCAGCTTCTGGGAGGTGTGGCCAGAAAGCTGCTTGCGCCTAACACTTGAAATGCTTACGCAAAATAACAACCAACAGGGAGTATAAAATGGCTACTGCCGATCTAGACGCCCGCTTACAAAAGTTAGCCGAGGGTGAGTCCTTAACCATCTCGCGTGATGAGTTTCGTAATGCCTGTGATGAGGATGACAAGGTCGTCTACCTGACTATCGCCAGAAGGATGGCGAAAAGTCACAAAAAGTGGGTGACTATTGAGGAAGACAATCTGGTATTTGAGCCGCCTCCGTCAAAGTGAGGCAACGTCCTTCCCTGGCGCTATCAGTAACGATAGCGCCGCTCTTCAGCGGTCGACGAACATTGACGAGCAAAGTCCGCAACGATGTAGTGCATAACGATGTAGTGCATCAACTGGTAACTGCCTAAGCCGTGATGTATCGATTGTTGGCCGACCTGGTTGTCGTTATACACCTGGCGCTGATCGTCTATGGCTTGCTGGGTGGCCTGTTGTTCTTTTGGCGACGCTGGCTAATCATTTTCCACCTCCCCCTTGCCGTATGGATTTCGCTGATTGAATTTTTTGGCTGGATCTGTCCATTAACCCCCCTGGAAAATAGTTTGCGTCTGGCTGGTGATGAGGCAGGTTACGACGGGGGATTTATCGAACATTATCTGTTGCCCATTATTTATCCGCCCGGCCTGACACGTCATGTCGCGTTGCTGTTGGGGCTTGCGGCCCTGGGATTGAATTTACTGATCTACACAACGGTGTGGCACCACTGGCGCCGATTGAAAGTGAAGTAAGCGAGGGGCGCGATGTGCCTGGCGGGCTGTTGCAACGGTAGCGGGGCGGTCGCTACTCCGCGCGCAGGGCGTCTACCGGGTCAAGTCGAGCGGCAGTGCAAGCGGGCACAACCCCCGCAAGCAGACCAATCACACCGGAGACCACGACGGCCGCTACCAGATAAGCCGGATTAATAATGAAGGGCAGTGCCGGGACCGCCACCTTGAATGTCATCAGGATGGCACCCAGTATTAACAGGCCCAGTAAACCACCCAGTATTGAGATGACGACAGCCTCACCGAGGAAGAGAGTCAAAATTTGCTTCTGACTGGCGCCAATAGCGCGTAGCAGGCCGATTTCGCCTGTGCGCTCGCGTACTGTTGTGGTCATGATGGTGGTAATACCTATCGCGCCTACCAGCAGAGAAATTGAGCCGAGTGCAGCGATACCCGTAGTGAGTATTTGCAGTACCTTGCTCATGGTAGCGAGCATTTCATCCTGAGTAGTTATTGTGAAGTCCTCCTCGCCGTGGCGTTCGATTAAATGTCGACTAATGCGCTCCGAAATCTGCCGAGAGGTGTGGGAGGGGCCGTATGTCACGTCAATTTCCATCAGGCCTTCACGGTTGAACATTTGCAGAGCTCTATCAGTCGGGATGTAGACGATGTCGTCCATGTCGAAACCAAGCATCTGACCTTTTTTTTCAATCACACCAATGACGCGAAAACGTAGGCCGCCAATACGAATAGTTTGACCGAGCGGGTTGCTGTTACCGAATAGCTCGGCCTTCATTTTATGGCCGAGCACCGCATAGGCGCGGCTGCGCCGACTGTCATCTGCTGGCAAAAAGCGGCCAAGGGCTACTTTAAAGCACCAGGCTACCGGCATATCAGGGCCAACGCCCATAACGTCACTTTTCCGCTCGCGATTGCCGTACTCCACTGCACCGGCGCCCTGCACCACCGGCACGACATGCTTGATGCCTGGCAGGGTGGCGAGCGAGTCGGCGTCATCCAGACTCAGCGGCCGCACCGAAGACAGCAAACCACCGATACCCTGTGTGATGTCCTTGCCGGGATTGATGGCAACAATCCGGGTGCCAAACTGCGAAAACTGGTTAAGCATATAGTGTTGCAAGCCTTCGCCAATAGAGGTGAGCAGCGTGACAGCGGCGATACCGATGCCGATCCCCAGCGCAGTGAGAAGGCTTTTGCCAGCACTGCCAGATACGCCAGCGATGATCATTCGCAGGGCATCAGGGAGCCTCATCCCTGTCCGGCCTTTTTATCGAGTAAGGCGTCTACGGGTGCCATGTTGGCGGCTTTTTGCGCGGGAATAGCGGCAAATAGCAGAGCGGTGATGATGGCGATGAGTACTGAGCCGATTTGCGCCCAGTCAGGTGTGGCAAAAGGCACAGCCGGGTAGGCCCGGTGGGCCAGGGCCAGGACTGCTGTGCTGAGCAGCAGCCCGATGCAGGCGCCTGCCATTGCCATCATCGCTGCTTCACAAAGAAAGATTAACCGCACCGTTCGCGCGGGCGCCCCCAGCGCTTTCAATAAGCCGATTTCACGGGTGCGCTGACTGACCGAGATCAGCGACACGTTCATGATCAGAATGCCGGCCACCAGCATACTAATGGCGGCTATACCCGCAACGGCCAGTGTCATCGTGTTGAGAATATCTTCGAAGGCGGTCAACAGTGAATCCTGGCTGATCAGCGTGACGTCTTCCTCACCGTCGTGTCTTACCTGGAGCAGGCCGGTGATGCGCTTGCGGGTCTTGTCGAGGCTGTGGAGCGTGCGTAGTTCAATAAAGACCCGGAATAGACCTTCGGTATTAAACAGTGATTGGGCGCTGGCCACCGGGATAATGATGGCGTCGTTCATGTCCAGGCCCATACTCTGGCCTCGGTCCTGGAGAATTCCGATGACTCGGAAGCGACTGTCACCGGCGCGCACCCACTGGCCGAGAGCCGGACGTTTGCCGAATAGTTCATCGCGTAATTTACTGCCGATGACACAGACAGCTTCGGCCTGATCCAGAGGTATTTCAGGAAGTATAGTCCCCTGGGCCACCTGCAGTTGTCTGATTCTGAAAAACGCCCGGTTGGTGCCAATGGTAAATGCCTCCCGGCTAAGTCGGCCGTGGGAGATCGCCAATTTTCCGGGGATTAGCGGCGCTACCGCAGAGACATCAGGCAGACGCAGTATTGCTTCGGCATCGCGTAACGTTAGATCCCGCGTGGTTTCGCCGGTCAAGGGAGGTATGCCACCAGTGGTTTCCTTTTTGCCCGGTACCATAATTAGCACGTTTTTGCCCAGCAAATTGAACTCGCCAAGGACAAACTGCTTGCCGCCTTCGCCGATCCCGGTCAGTAAGTTAATGGCCAGTACGCCGATGGCGATGGCGATTAACAACATGACAGAGCGGATCCGTTGGCGGCTGACTACTTTGAAATTAAATTTCAGCAGGTCGTAAAAAAGCATTATTGATTACCGGAATCGGTGGGACGCCAGTCTTGTGCGACACGACCGTCGATCATGTGCAGTCGCCGCCGGGCTCTTGATCCAATCGCCTCATCGTGTGTTACCACCAGCAAGGTAATGCCGCTCGTGTTGAGCTCTTCCAGGACGGACATTACTTCCAGACCGGATTTGGAATCCAGGTTGCCGGTTGGTTCGTCGGCGAGCAGTAATTTGGGCTTCATAACAATCGCCCGGCCGATGGCCACACGCTGGCGTTGCCCGCCGGAAAGCTGACTGGGGTTGTGTTCGGCGCGGTCGGTCAAATCGAGGCGGTGCAGTAACTCGGCCACCGTCGAGTGGCGGATTTTTGGGGCAACGCCCGCCAGCACCAGTGGCAGCTCAATGTTTTCCCGAGCGGTGAGTCTTGGGATGAGGTGATAGCTTTGAAAAACAAAACCGATGTATTGACTCCGCAACACCGCCCGACGTTCTTCCTTGAGGCGGCTGGTCGCTTGCGCGTCGAGCAGGTATTCGCCGGCACTGGGCTTGTCGAGCAGGCCGAGCATGTTGAGCAGGGTTGATTTGCCCGACCCGGAGGGCCCCATCACCGACAGATACTCGCCGCCGTTGATGCTGAGATCGACATGATCAAGGGCATGAACCGTCTGGTCGCCGATCTGGAAATCTCGGCTTAGTTGCTTGAGTTCGATCATGGGTTTCCGTCGCCTAACCTGGCTCCGCCGCTAAACCAGGTTCCGCCGTTAAAATAGGTTCCGTAGTTTCATCAGCTCCCCGAAGTGAATCATTGGTATTGCAAGCCATTACGGCGGCGCGGTGTCGGCATCGCTACTGAGAGGCTTCACTACAGCACCCTCGACAGCGCCTTCGGTATCCAGTGACAGCAGTACCGAGTCGCCTTCATCCAGACCACTTGTTATCTCGGTATACGTCCAGTTACTGATGCCGGGGGTCATGCTGACGCTTTCAAGTTGAGCGCTGTGCGCGTTATAACGCAGGACTTGATTGCCGCCGATGACTGCCTCTGTCGCCACCCGCAGGACGTCGTGGCGTTGCTCAAGGATAATTTCGATATCGGCGCTGTAGCCGATCAGCAGGGTAATATCTCCCGGGATTGCGGTAAACGTGACATCTATGTCGACGGTACGAGCCTGCTTTTCAAACTCCTTGACGTAAGGTGCGATGCGCGTGACGGACCCCTCAAAAATACGTCCCCGAAACGCATCAAGGGATATTTTTGCGGGCATGCCGAGGCGAATGTCGGCCGCATCCACTTCATCGATGGGTGCCGACGCGTAGAGACAATCGTTACCTATGAGGTCAACAGCCGGTGGGGTGGCCACCCCCGGTGGGGACGGCGTGATGTACTCACCGATCTCGCCATTGATTTCGCCGACGACACCGGCAAAAGGCGCTCTCAGTAAGGTTTTCTCGTACAGTGCTTTCTGCAGCTGCAAAGCCGCTTCTGCGGAAGTTATCCCGGCCTGGGCCCTTGCGCAAGCAAAGGCAGAGACGCGAGCGTGGGTCTGTGCAGCGTCGAGTCGGTCTTCGGAGATCAGCTTTTTTGTCGCCAGACTTTGCTGGCGACGCCATTCCCTGGCGTCGAGCGCCGCCGTATCGCAGCTTTCTTTGCGGGCTTCGCGGCTAACCGCCAGGCGGCCCTTGTGCTCCGCAACGCGTGCGGCCTGGTCGTCATTCCACAAGCGAATCAGCACCTGACCGGCCTTGACATAATCACCCTCGTCGACCAGCAATTCGGCCACCTGGCCGCCGATGGGCATGGACAGTCGTGATCGCTGGCAGGCTTTGATGGTGCCAGCTCGGGTGTTGGCAACGGTTGCTTCAACCAGGCCTTTTTCTATCGCGGTCAAATAAACTGATACCGGTTCGCTACGCGTGAAATACCAGTAGGCGACAGAAGCAAAGGCAGCTAGCATAACGATGGAAATAAATTTGCGCATCGGCGGTCATCGCCCCTGAGGCAAAGGCACAAGGTAGCATCAAACCCTGAACCGTCAACACAGCTAAATTGCCGCTTATCGAAAGAACTTAATCTGTATCAAGGTCTATGCTGTCATTACGGTATCTTTACCGGCGTATGGGGACGATTATTGGCAAAGAGATCGATGCCTGAATATTTTAGCGGGTTGGCACTTCCGCCCGCCTTCTGGCACTGGCACTTGCTCATAGCGAGTGCCAGTGCCCTGGCTAGCGCGAAAAAGTCTGCTTTAATAGAGTAACTGAGTGGCGTAGTACGCCATCAGCAGGATTTGCACAAAAAAGAACGTGGCTCGTATCCATACCACCAGCGACGCTGTGGAAATCATATGGGCAACCGACTGACCGATGCGAGCATAGAGCACATACATGACGGTACCTTCCATGATACTGAACTGACCGGATAATCCGGCGGCCGCAACAAGTGCCGCAAAAATTGGCAGGTTTTCTACACAATTGAGATGCGCCCGCGTAACACGGTGACCAAACCCCGGCAAATCTTCGCCGCTCGGTGAGAATTTGTTGATCGGTATTTTAGCGCCGCCGATAAAGTTGGCCACCCGGGTGTTGGCAACGATGAGCGCTAACAGGAGTGTCCAGCCGGCAAAACCGGCAAGTGCAGTAAGCGGCGCATTCATCATCAAAGTTTCGGTAATCATCACAGGCTCGTTCATTTTTATTGTCCTCAAATTTTAGGCAAGCGTGGTTTTCTATGGTGCAGCTGTACTGGCCAGCAGAGGCGAGGGTAATTAATCCACGTACACTTGTACAGCACACAATGATGGTGCGAGACTGGTCGCGTAAGGGCTGGGGTGGGATTGCGAACAGCCGTGGGCTTGCCGATTTACGCCCGGTTGTTGCCGACACTTTGGCGGTTGGAGACACGCACAAACTACGATGCCGGATTTTTGATAACCTACCCGTTGTTAAATGGATATCTAAATGTAGCTGATATGACGACCAGAACCGAAATCCCCATCTTTCCCTTGCAGCTAGTGCTGTACCCGACAATGGCGACCCGGATGCAGATTTTTGAGCAACGCTACCTGCGACTTGTGCGCGAATGCCTGGCGACGCAAAAGCCTTTTGGCGTTGTACCCATTACCAGTGGTAAGGAGGTTGGTAAAACTCCCGAAATTTACCCCTGGGGCACGCTGGTCGCAATTCATGATTGGGATCAACTGGATAACGGTCTGTTCGGGATCGTTATCAGGGGGGAACAGCGGCTTCATGTGCTTGGCACCCGTGTTGAGGAGGACGGTTTGCTGCTAGCCAATGTAGAAATTTATGATGCCGATGCGGAAGAACCGGTTACTTTCGACGAAGACGATCTCATCGATATGCTGGAAAGTCTCGCCAAACACATGGGTGTAGATACCACGACCTTCATGGAAGGTCTGAACAAGGCGACGCTGGCGTGGCGGCTTGCCAGCGTTCTGCCAGTCCAGACAGGGTTAAAAATGTCGCTACTGGCGATTGACGACGTGGACGCGCGACTTTTCGAAATTAAAAAATGGGTGATCGAACTGCGCATGCGCCAGCGTTAGCAGGCATCTGCTGGACTGTGGATGGCGCGGTAGAGCCTCAGTCCGCCTCTGGTCGACCCTTTAACATGCGCAGTGGGTTATAGGTGAGTACCTCTTCTCCGTGCTGGTTGAGTACCCTGTTGAAAGTTCTTACCAGACCACGATTCCCTTTGCTGGTCTTGCGGACCTCGGTGATCTCAAATTCGACATGAATCGTATCGCCCGCCAGGCATGGCCGCTTCATATCGAGCTCCATATTTAGAAAGGCCATGCCGGTACCCTGCATGGTAGGCAGCAGCAGGCCTTCGGCGAAGCTGTAGACCAACGCGCCGGGCGCGAATGGCTCTTTGATCACAGATTTCTCGCGTAGAAATTCGCGGTCTGAAAACACAACTTCGTGTAAACCCACCAGATTAATGAAGTTACAGATATCGGCTTCCATGACTGTTCTTCCCCAGGTTTCGTATTGTTCGCCGACCTGGAGGTCCTGCCAGTAAAAGCCGCAACCGATTTTTTTCATGTGTGGTTTCCCCAATTAAAGTGTCGCTGTTGATATGCTGTGGTGTACCCGATGCACCGCGAGCGATAGTGAACGAAAAGCAAAAACGGCGCAAACAGGGTCGGGGGCGGGGTTGTTAGTGAGGGTTTACTGCCCAATCCCGGTTTTGCCAGCGGATGGCATGAGTACCATTATGTGGTACCCGCGTATAGGCAGTCATTGAAGCAATCTGACGCGCTCGTAGTGGGGTTGTATAATGGGCCCGTACACTGAGTCAGGTAACGTCAGTCCTGTGGTTAAGTGAGAGAAATTATTCAGAGAAAAGCAATGGATATCGAGGCCTATATGCAGCGGGTGGGTAGCAATGCCCGAGCCGCTTCGCGAACAATGGCGAGCGCTAGTACCGATAGCAAAAATCAGGCGTTACTGGCTATCGCGCAGGTGCTGGATAGCGAGCGTACGGCGCTGGCCAGTGCTAATGCGAAAGATGTGGAAGCCGGTCGCAACAACGGCCTGGAGCCGGCGCTGCTGGATCGGCTGGAACTGACTCCGGGTCGCATCGATGGCATGATCGAGGGGCTGCATCAGGTCGCTGCGCTGCCGGATCCGGTTGGTGAAATAAGCGGTATGAACTATCGCCCAAGCGGCATTCAGGTGGGGAAAATGCGTGTGCCCCTTGGCGTGGTTGGGATTATTTACGAGTCGAGGCCCAACGTCACGGCGGAGGCAGCCAGTTTGTGTCTGAAGTCGGGTAACGCAACCATTTTGCGCGGCGGCAGCGAGGCGATTCACTCCAACCAGGCCATTGCCGGCTGTATTCGCAGCGGCTTACGGCTTGCGGGGCTGCCTGACGACGCGGTGCAGGTGATCGAAACAACCGACCGGGCTGCCGTTGGGTGTCTGGTAACCATGTCCGGCTTTGTCGACGTTATCGTGCCACGCGGTGGTAAAGGTTTGATTGAGCGCATTAGCCGAGAAGCGCGCGTGCCGGTGATAAAGCATCTGGACGGTGTCTGTCATGTTTATATCGATGATCAGGCCGACCCCGACAAAGCCTACCGGATTGCGCTGAATGCGAAAACGCACCGCTATGGCGTGTGCAATGCCATGGAGACGTTGCTGGTCTCTGAGGTCCTTGCCGAGAGTATATTGCCGCTGCTCGCCGCTGCCTATGTTAAGGCAGGCGTGGAGATACGAGGCTGTGAGCGGGCCCGAAGCATCATCGGTGGGGCCGGCCTGGCGTGCACTGTCGCCACTGAGGCCGACTGGTACGAAGAGTATCTTGCCCCGGTGCTGGCGGTTCGTGTTGTTTCAGGTGTCGATGCTGCCGTTGAGCATATATCCACCTATGGATCCCATCACACCGACACAATCGTTACCGAGAACTACACCACTGGGCGGCGTTTTATCAGAGAGGTTGATTCCAGTTCAGTGATGATTAACGCCTCGACGAGATTTGCCGACGGTTTTGAGTATGGTCTGGGTGCGGAAATTGGCATATCGACAGACAAAATTCACGCTCGCGGTCCGGTCGGACTGGAGGGTTTGACCAGCCAGAAGTACATTGTGCTGGGCGACGGACACGTTCGCCAGTAAATGCTGCGTTCATGACAAGCCATCGGGTTGACGCTCACAAACTGGCTGCAGGCAGGTTTTGAAAGCGACCGGAATGTTTGGCGGCACCTTTGACCCAGTGCATATTGGGCACTTAAGGACCTGCGTTGAATTGCGCGAATACCTGAAGGTGCAGCAAATGCACATTGTGCCCTGCGCACGGCCGCCGCATCGCGAGCAACCAATAGTTTCTGCTGAGCACCGGCTGGCCATGCTGCGTCTGGCCATTGACGCTGAAACAGGCCTGTTTGCTGATGATCGCGAACTGCGACGACCGGGACTGTCGTACACCGTTGAAACCCTGCAGGGTCTGCGTCGTGAAATAGGTCAAGATGTGCCGCTTTATCTTTGTGTAGGCATGGATTCCCTGGTTAATCTCGATAGCTGGCACCGGTGGCGTGATATCGTCGAGCTTGCCCATCTGGTTGTGGTGGCGCGGCCGGGGTGGCATTTGCCAACCAGCGGATCGGTGGCGGACTGGGTGCAGGATAAGCTGGTAAGCGACGCCACCTGCCTTGGGGCGGCGCCATGCGGCCGGATACTGATTCGGGCGATGACCCTGCTGCCAGTTTCGTCCTCAATGTTACGAGCAAGTCTGAGCCAGAGACGATCGGTGCGCTACCTTGTGCCGGATAAAGTACTGAATTATATCCATCAACACCAACTGTATCGGCAGGGTAGTCCATGAAGCAGGAACTCGATGAAATCATAATCAATGCACTGGAATCGGTAAAAGGCATCGACATTGTCAGCCTTGATGTCACGGACCTCACCGACGTCATGGATACCATGGTGGTGGTGAGCGGCAATACCAGCAGGCAGGTGAAAGCATTGGCCAACGCGGTTGTAGAAGATTGTAAGAAAGCCGGCTTCCGACCGCTTGGGGTAGAGGGTATGGAATCAGGCGAATGGGTGTTAGTGGATTGTGGTGATACGGTTGTGCACGTCATGCAGCCAGAGACTAGGCTGTTTTACGATCTTGAAAAACTCTGGTCGATGCGCCCCGGCGATTTTACTCAGCGGGAGCGCGAGTAAGTTTCGATGCGGCTGCGCATTCTGGCTGTGGGCGGCAAAATGCCAGGCTGGGTAGCAAGCGGTTATCAGGAGTACGCCAGGCGGTTGCCGCCGGAATTCAACACGGAGCTGATCGAATTACCGTTGGGGCAGCGTCGTAAAGGTGAGCCGCCTGGGCGCGCCATTAAGCAGGAGGGGCAGGCGATGCTGACTGCTCTGGCGCGCGACGATCGTGTGGTTGCGCTGGCCGTCGACGGTAAAGCGTGGAGTACACCGCGACTGGCGCGTCATTTACGCGACTGGCAGAGCAGTGGCGACAATTTCAGTTTTCTGATTGGTGGCCCGGACGGTCTTGATAAAGCCTGTCTGGAGCGAGCCGACCAACGGTGGTCGCTCTCAGCCCTGACTTTGCCCCATCCGCTGGTACGCATTATGCTCGTTGAGCAGCTCTACCGGGCCTGGACAATCAATGTTGGCCATCCCTATCATCGCTGATGACTGCCGACTGAAAACAAATTACTAATGACGGAAGCATGGTCGCAGGCCGCGCGTCTACGGCGGGAATGTTAAAAATGGTGTCAATGTAAGCGTGATGGGCCAATAACGAAATATGCGCGACGACCGAACCCTGAGCAATCCGCACCGGGAGCAGCGCCTCTACGCGGCGCGGATCGGCTTTGCGACGTTGATTGTGTTGACCATGGTAGGGGTGCTGGTCTGGCGTTACTACGACCTGCAGATTACCCGCCACCAGGATTTCGCCACGCTGGCGGATAATAACCGTATCCATGTCCGCGCCATAGCCCCCGCGCGAGGCCTTATTTTCGACCGCAATGGCGTGTTACTCGCCGATAACCGCCCAGGTTTTACACTGTCTATTATCAGCGAGCGCAGTGCTGGCGTTGATCAGCTTATCGACGAGATTAAGCCGCTTATTGGCCTCAGTGTGGAGGAAATCGAGCGGTTTAAAAAATTGCTGAAGCAGCGTCTTCCCTACGAAGCGGTGCCGCTTCGCTATAACCTGAGTGATACCGAACAAAGTGTTCTGGCCGTCAATGAATATCGCCTCAGCGGCGTGGATGTTTCGGCTCGGCTCGTCCGGTACTACCCCCTCGCCGACCAGTTAGCTCACGTTGTTGGTTATACGGGGCGTATCAATGAAACAGAGCTGGCAACACTGGATAGTAAGCGCTACCGGGGTGTTCATACGATTGGTAAGACGGGTCTCGAAAAGTTCTACGAAGATACCTTGCTCGGTAACCTGGGTTACGAATATGTAGAGACCAATGCCAGAGGCCGTGTCATGAGAGTCCTGGAACGGATTGATCCGGTGCCTGGCGAGGATTTGCATCTCTATCTCGACAGCCGCCTGCAGGCAGTTGCGATGGCGGCGCTGGGCGGTGAAAAAGGTGCTGTGGTCGCCATAGACACAGACACCGGCGGTGTCCTCGCGCTGGCGAGCATGCCATCATTTGACGCTAATTTGTTTGTCGGCGGTATTTCACATAAGGACTATGCCGCTCTGGTTAATTCGCCTGACCGGCCGCTGTTCGATCGCGCCTTACGCGGGCAGTATCCGCCAGGCTCAACGATAAAGCCGATTTTTGGTCTCGCGGCCCTGGACAGTGGCGTGATCCCGCTTGATTACAAAGTGTATGATCCCGGTTTTTTTCAGCTCGAAAATCGCAAACACAAGTACCGTGACTGGAAGCGTGGCGGCCATGGCGGTCGTGTCGATATCTATCAGGCCATCGTGCAGTCCTGCGACACTTTTTTTTACAATGTCGGTTACAAAATGGGGATTGATCGCCTGCATCGCTACGGCAGCATATTCGGTCTTGGCAAACCCACGGGGATTGATCTGCCGGGAGAGGCGTCGGGTATCATGCCTTCGCAGGCGTGGAAGCGTGGCGCAAAGGGTGTGGCCTGGTATCCAGGCGACACCGTGAACACCAGTATTGGCCAGGGATTTATGTTGGCGACACCCTTGCAGCTGGCGGTGGCGGCGAGTCGACTGGCGACCAGAGGAGTTGTGGGCGAACCGCGGATGGTCATGACGACGGAGGCCGAAGAGCTTGCGGCTGAAAATGTGCAGATCTCTCAGGTCAACTGGGATGCGGTTATCGCTGCTATGGTTGGTGTGGTCCACGACATTAGGGGTACCGCGAGCCGGGCGGTGAGCGGGCTCGATTACAAAATGGCGGGCAAAACAGGCACTGCTCAGGTCGTCGGTATCAAGCAGGACGAAAAATATGATGCGAGCAAACTGGCTAAGCTGCATCTGGATCACGCTTTGTTTATCGCCTTTGCGCCAGCTGAAAACCCGCGGATTGCGGTAGCGGTGCTTGTTGAAAATGGTGAGCATGGCAGTTCGACTGCGGCACCGGTGGCACGGGAAGTCATTGACGCTTATTTAAAACTGTATCCTGCTCTTGACGCGGGGGGCGAAAGTGGCTGAGTTTGATCGCCAGCTAAAAGAGCATGGCTCCGCCGTGTATGGAAGGCGGAGAAGCCTGTTCAGCCTGCGTATCGACTACGTGTTGTTATTCCTGTTGCTAATCCTGATGGCGGTCGGCGTGGTGATTTTATACAGCGCTAGCGGGCAGCAGTTTGTCTACGTCTCACGGCAACTGATGTTTATGGGGATAGGTTTGTGTGCGATGCTCGTCGTGGCGCAGATCCCACCCCGATTTCTGGCTCGCTGGGCTTTCGTGCTCTACGGTATCGGTCTTGGATTATTGGCGGGTGTGATTTTTTTTGGCATTGATGCCAAGGGCGCACAACGTTGGCTAAGCCTCGGCGGTTTGCGTTTCCAGCCTTCCGAAGTACTGAAGATAGCTGTGCCGCTGATGTTGTCGAGTTATCTGGGCAAGCGATTGTTGCCGCCCCGCTTCAAGCATGTCCTGGCCGCACTGGCATTCATTATGCTGCCAGCCATATTGGTCGGGCTACAGCCAGACCTTGGCACTGCCCTGCTCATCTTTGCTGCGGGGGGCTTTGTATTATTTCTGGCCGGTTTGCCAAAGCGTTATTTGTTTGGCGTGGTGGTGGCGAGCATCGTTGCCATCCCCCTGTTCTGGTTTTATTTGCTACGCGACTATCAAAAACTGCGTATTATCACCCTGCTTGATCCGCAGTCGGATAAACTGGGCGCTGGCTGGAATATCATACAATCGACGACGGCCATTGGTGCGGGTGGTTTAACCGGTAAGGGCTGGACTTTGGGTACGCAATCACAGCTTGATTTTCTCCCTGAGAGCCACACGGATTTTATTATTGCAGTATTCTCGGAAGAGTTTGGTTTTCTCGGTGTGGTGTTTCTGTTATCGATATATTTGCTAATCGTTTGTCGTGGCATCGTAATCAGCTTGCGTGCGCAAAGCATGTTTGGCCGGCTTCTCGCGGGCAGTATCACATTGACATTTTTTGTCTATATTTTCGTTAATTTGGGTATGGTGTCGGGTTTTTTACCTATTGTGGGCGTCCCCTTACCGATGGTGAGTTACGGCGGCACCGCCGTTGTGACCCTCTTGCTCGGGTTTGGTATGCTGATGGCTGTTAGCACTGAAGAAAGAAGGATGGGTCAGTAAAAGTGAATATCAAGTGGTGGTTAGTTTTGTTCTGTGTGGTTGCTCAGGTGAGCTACGCGAGTGCATCAGGGGGTTACGCTGGCCATGCAAAAGCGCGGGAATTTATTGAATATATGGTGCGCGAGCATGGCTCTGATCGTGCCGACCTACAATTGTTGTTTGCCGAGGCGAGTTATAAGCAGTCCATCGTCGATGCCATGACCCGGCCTGCGGAAAAAGTTAAGGAATGGAAGGACTACCGCGAAATTTTTATCACGGAGCGACGTATCCGCCAGGGTGTTGAATTCTGGCAAGAGCACCGGGCGGTGCTAGAAAAGGCGCAGGCGGAATACGGTGTGCCGATAGAAATCATCGTCGCCATTATCGGTGTTGAAACATCTTACGGTCGCATCACCGGCAATTATCGGGTCATCGACGCGCTCAGCACACTGGCATTTGACTATCCAGCGCGCAGTGAGTTTTTTACCCGTGAGCTGGAAAATTTTCTATTGCTCAGTCGCGAGCAGCGTCTCAATCCGCTGGATTTGACCGGGTCTTACGCCGGGGCCATGGGCTACGGTCAGTTTATGCCGAGCAGCTACCGCAATTATGCAGTGGATTACAATGGCGACGGGGTCGCTGACGTGTGGCATGTGCCGGCCGACGCCATAGGCAGCGTGGCCAACTATTTTGTCCGCCACGGCTGGCAGACTGGCGACGTGATTGTGGCTCGTGCGCGAATAAAGAAAGGATACAATCAGGAACTGGTCAATAAGATGAT
>TARA_R110000787_G_scaffold191660_5_pt1 | contig 15204 bp, 15 predicted proteins | sample TARA_R110000787 | Tara Oceans TARA_R110000787 (sample SAMEA4397920) | marine metagenome | biome: Polar Biome; feature: [DCM] deep chlorophyll maximum layer (ENVO:01000326); material: water (ENVO:00002006), including particulate matter (ENVO:01000060) such as... | depth 35 m
CTCAAGGGCACGATGAGCATCCGGGGGCTTGCGGCCTTCCCTCTGGGCACAGCGAAAGTCATCGTGCCCCGCTGGTCCCCGGACGGGTCCGCCATAGCCTATCTGCGGAGCGATGACGGACCCGCACGGTTGTGGCTGGCCCGCGCCGACGGCGGAGGCGCTCGGCCACTCAGCCCGCCCACCACCGAGATTGTCGATTTTCGGTGGTCGATCAACTGCAGCGACCTGTTGATCGCCACCCGCCCTTCGCTCGCCGCAGCAGAGGTAGGAATCGCGGTGGAAGGGCAATCCGGCTTCCACTTCGACCATCGCTTTTCACCAGCGGTGCGCGCACGTCCGTTCGTGCGGGAGCCGATCCCCACCCAATGGAGCGCTATCGACCCGGTATCGGGTGCCCAGCGTCCAGCTACGCCCGAGGAGCACCTGACTATATCGGGCGGGCCGATCGATCCCCGTCTCCCAGCGGGACCGAAGCTCGTCTCTCATGGATCGGCCGCCTGGTCTGCCGCCAGCACAGAGCGCTACGGATCGCCGCGTATATTGAAGGTCATGGATCCAGGCGGCGAGGTGAAAATCTGCGACGACCCATCCTGCCTCGGCCTGCTGACATTCGGCTGGATGCCCGATGGCAAATCACTGTGGTATGTCCGTCGAGCCGGTTGGTCTGCAGAAGACATGTCGCTCCACATCTGGGTGCCCGGCGAAAAACCACGCTTGCGATACAAGGTCGCTGGCATCCTTTCGGGCTGCACACGCGCCGGCGTCGACGTCATTTGCACGCAGGACAGCAGCAGCCAGCCGATGCAGATCGTCCAGATATCCACGGTCGATGGACATCGCACGGTTCTTTTCGATCTCAACCCCGAATTTCGAGCGATCACCCTTGGGCCGGTGCAGCGTCTCCATGCGAAAAACCAATATGGCATCGAAAGCTTCGCCGATCTCGTCCTGCCGCCAAGCCATCAAGCGGGACAGCGCCATCCGCTCGTGGTGGTCCAATATCAATCCCGTGGCTTTCTGAGAGGCGGAACGGGCGATGAAGCACCGATTTTCGCGCTGGCAGCACAGGGGCTTGCGGTTCTGAGCTTAAACCGCCCAAAGGACTATTTCGAGGATCCGGCGGGCAACTGGGAGGCGTATCTCCGCGCGATACTGCATGATCGTATCGATCGGCGAAGCATCCTGTCCTCCCTTGATGCCTTGCTGGACGACGCGATCGCCACTGGGACGATTGATCCAGCGCATCTTGGCATTTGGGGCCTGAGCGACGGCGCATCCACCGCGCAATATGCCTTGCTCAACAGCCGGCATGCATTTCAGGCGGTGTCACTGGCGACCTGCTGCGAAGACCCCAATACCTATGAGCTTCTAGGCGGACCAGTCCTTCAGGATTGGCTTTCATCATTCGGCTATCCTTCCTGGGGCGGGGCAAAGGATGCTTGGGCGGATTATTCGATCGCCCGGAATGCGGCCCGGATCAAAGTGCCGTTTCTGCTGCAGCTTTCTGACAGCGAATATATGAAAAGCCTGGAAATGGCATCTGCCTTGCGGGCGTTGGGGCGTCCCGTTGAAATGTTCGTCTTCCCCGACGAGCGGCATATCAAATGGCAGCCTGCCCATCGGCTCGCCATCTACGACCGCAATGTCGATTGGTTCCGCTTCTGGCTGCTTGACGCCAACGACGCTGTACCCGCAAAGCCCGACGAGATGGCAAGATGGATGGCGCTTAAGTCGGCGCTTGCGCAGTAACGCCGTTCATTGGGTCCAATGGCGGGCCCAGGCTTCGGCGTTGCCAAATTCGAGCAGCCTCAATCGCTCGACATGGGAAGGCGCAGTGTTGATCAGGACCGTCTCCACACCATGCCAGTCGATGATCCCCTGTTGCCGCAAAAGGCCTTCACCCAGCATTTCACGCAGCGCGTCCCGGTGCGCGTCGTAGATTTCCAGCGCGAAACTGTCCGGTCGACCTTTGACGGTGCGCCTGACAGTCGCGGTCGGGAGCCTGTCAGCAAAAGCGGCGCGCGCTACCGAACGATTGATACCGCCTTCGAACCATGACCAACTCGGTATCGAGAGACACAGCTCGATGATTGGCTGAGACAGTAACGGCATGATTGTCGCTGGCAGGTCAGGGCGGCGATGCCGTTCGATGTGATTGTGGAAGCGCAGCAGCAACGCGATATGCAGGGCTTTGCCGGGAGGCACCGCGCGGGGACAATCGAGCCAAGGATGCGCGAAAGCCAACGTCTCGCTAGCGCTGCGTTCCGCCGCGATCAGATGGCTATTCTCCTTCCAGCGATGGCCATGGTCGCGCCGACATGCCCGACTGATCGCCTTGGTCAATATTTGGGGCACGCTGGCGCCCGTGACGCTGTGAATGTCGCGTAGCGTCGATAGGAAGCCCGGCCCAAGGCCTTCCGCAAGCAGCCGGTCCGCGGCTGGCGTGGCTGAGGCTGCAAAGCAGAAGACATTGTCCCCACCGCCGCCACTGAAAATCGCGGCCGCTCCATCGCCTTCGATCAAGTCCATGTGCTTGCGGACCGTGGATTCGACCGCCTGCACGAAATAATTGCCAACGGGTCTGGCGAGATGGGCGACATGCGACTTGCCAGGATTGATTTCCGCCATGGCATAATGGCTTGCCGAAAGTGCATATTCGAAATGGTCGGCCACGTTTTGCGCGAAGTCGCGTTCGTCGCCTTCTGGCGCCCGTGTCGCCAAGGTGTAGAGCAGCGGCGAGGCGCCTGCGGTCTTGAGAGAGGATAGGACGATCGACGAATCAAGACCGCCCGATATGCCCATCACAATATGGTCGTAGGTGCGAGCCCAGGCGCCAACGCAGTTGTCGATTGTTCGCCGCAGCAGTTCCGATGGCGACTCTCGTTTGAACCGCCAGTCAGGCTTGATATGATCCCATGGCGTCCAAGCCGGTTCCTGATCCTTGGGTGCAGCGGCGCGCAGACGGCAACCCGGCAGCAACTCGCTTATTCCCAATAGGCAGGTTTCCGATCCTCGAAAATCCGACGAGCGCAAATGGGTTGAAAGTCGTGTCCAGTCAACGCGGCCTCGGCCAAAGCTGGTCAGGCTCAGCAATTCCGGCTCGTTGGTAAAATAGACGGTGCCGCACGCTTCGGCCGCATGATAGCAGGCGAGTAGGCCGGACGGATCGCGCAGCAGGAAGAAATCGGTAGATCCGGGGTCCCGCAACAAGGCAACATAGCCCCCCCAGCAATTTTCAAGCAGCCACTGGCCTCGCGTTCGGACGACCTCGGCACGAATATCCGGCCCCAGATCGGAAACGGCGCGATTGTCTATCCGTGAGAAGAGCTTTCCGATGACTAAGCCGTAATCGCCGAGGGAAAGGGCTATGTCTCCGGGTTCGCAGGCGAGTTGGAAACCATCCCCATATCTTGTCTCAAATCCATGGCCATCGCGCAGGAGCAATCGGCCTGTCCGATCGTCGCCAAAGATGCCAGGCGCTAAGCGCAACAGAAAGCGCGCAGTCACCGCACGACCAGGATCGGCGTAAAGTTGCGCGCGATGTCATAGGATTCATTCAGCAGGAGCGTATCGCTTTGGAGCCAGCAATGGGCCCTGAAAGGATCAAGGGTCACCCCGAACACCATCTGCGCCCTGAAACCCGAGCGTCGCAGGTAGAGCGACATAGCGATGGCCTTGAGCAGGCAGCGATCGGTCCGCGCAACAATAGCGTCGCTGGCGCGGAATGCCGCCGCGCATTGGGCTATATCTCCATCTTTGTAACGATGAGCGGAAGTCCGGGATACATGCCGTAGCATTTTGTGCAGCGGCAGCGTTCGGAGCATCAGCCATGCTGAGGCATGGGCGGACAAGATTGATAGGCTCGTGATGCTAAAGCCCGCCCGTCGGGGCATCACATCCAGTTGGGGAACACAAATCGTCGTAGGTGCGACATCGTTCGGGCCATCGTACAGTTCGAATAGCCCCGCAATCTCCGGTTCTGGATCGAAGGATGCTCGGTCAGGCTCGTCCACCAGACCCATGAACCGCATCGAAGATGCAGCCGACAAGGCGAAATAGCGGTCGGCCAGGATATCGAGAAACACCGGCCGGTCGTCCACAAGGCAATAGCTAAGCCCCTGTCGCAGTCGAGTTCCCATCGCCCGGCCCTTTCGCAGAAAATGGCGCACGCCATTACAGCGTGCGCCATTCCCATCAGTCGTCGCTGAGACCGCCGAGGATGTTCTGCAGCCCTTCGCCGTCGAAGCCACCGGCGCCCGGTCCCTTGGTTTCCACCGTCGCTGCGCCGAGGTTGATCAGCACGTCTTCATGTTCGATCGTCTTTTCCATCACACGCTCCTCTTGGAGAAACCGCGATCCATTTCGCGGCACCGACAAGGATGTGCCCAGCGATCGATTATAAGAATTTTATAATCCGATTATAATCGTGACCGACCTTCGATCGGTGCCCATAATAGGTGCCGGGCAGATCATCGATGGGGAAAAAGCCGCCTATTTGCGACGCAGGACATGACCGCGCTGTGAGACATGAGTTGGGATCATGTGCTGTCGCCTTTAGCAAAGCCTGGACATACACGACAGCGACCCGGTCACTTCCCGCTCTGCCGGCGGCATTGGGTCGAATTTATGTCGATATGCACCCGATCGCAAACCCCTCCCGCTGGATAAGGCCCCAACAGGACCTATTTTCTCCCCCATTTCTGGGGATTTGCACGACGAACGAAGCGCGAAACATTGGTTCTGTCTTAAAACCAATGCGAGAAGGGCTGGTGCATGATCGAAATCCGTCACCTCCATTATATCATCGCGACGGCGGAGCTTGGCAGTTTCAGCCAAGCTGCAGAGTCGCTGCGCATGAAGCAATCCACGTTGAGCCAAAGTGTCCGTTATCTCGAACAACGGCTTGGAACGAACCTGTTCGATCGTTCAACCCGCGGTGCCCGGCTTACCCGCGCGGGCACCCACTTTATCTCGGGCGCGCGTAAGCTGGTCGCTGATCTCGATAGCCTTCATCGCAATACCATCATCTTTGGCCAAGGGCACAGCGGCGCGTTGAAGCTGGGGCTCTCCGGGGCGGTCCCCAGCAGTGCGGTTCAGGCCCTGATACTGAAATTCAGCCAAAGTCATACGGACATCCAACTGTCGGCCGCGATCCATGAAAGGCGAATTCTCGCGCGGGACCTCGATCAGGGTCGACTCGACGCGATCATCGTTGCGGGCCATCTTTCCCCCGCAGGAATGGCCTATCACGCCCTTGGCAGCGGGCGACTCTTTGCAGTCATGCTTCGCGATAGCCCCTTAGGCGCGCGAATGCCGATTTACTGGCCAGACCTGCGCGATCTTGCCCTTCTGCTGCCGGACGGCGAGAGCGGCAACGATCTGCTGAGCCAGATTTCAGGGCGCTTGACCCCGGCCCAATCGCATCCAACGGCGGATCGGTTAGCGATCGTTCGACGCCCGCTTGGCTTGAACGGGCTCTACCAACTGATCGACGCGCAAAGCTTCGCCATCGTGCAGGAAAGTGAACTGGGCCAATTACCCAGTCGCTTGGTCGCTATCCCAGTGCACGAGCCCTATGGCCGTGCGCGCATAGACTTTGGCCTATGTTGGCGCGAAGCCAGCGATAATCCTGCTCTGGCGCATCTGCTCCAGATCGTCATGGCGCAGGCTTCGCCTACTTACCATTGCGATGCCTGGTAAAGGCGCGGTCCGCTGCCATGAATCGTTCCAGCATCGGCGCGATCAGTCGCTCAGGCGAAACCTGTGCTTCACCCGTTTCAGTGGCCAACGCCGCAGCATAGCGCACGAGGTCGCGATGGACATTGGCTGGCAACTCCAGACTGATCTTGACGGGCTTGTCGTCCGCCAGCGATCCCAGGCGCAGCTTGGCCATCACCGATTGCCCAGAGGGGGAAGGACAAGGTCGCGCGTGATCATGACACGCAGCGGATGGCCCGGCCGGATGGTCAAGGTCGGGGCTATCGCCACCTGCCGCTGTATGATCTGTTGCCCGGCCTGATTGAAACTGTCCTGAGACCCCCGGCGCAGCGCCCGGATGATGTCGCTATCGCTATCGGCCGCCAATTCTGTGCCAAGGCCCAAAAGAGTAGAGATCATGGCAGCGCGCGCAACGCCACCCCAATGATTGTTTACGCTGTCCTGCAAGCCCGAAAAGCCGCTGGCATCGGCTCCAGGTTGACGCTCGAGCATCATCGAACGCCCGTCAGGCATGATGAGTCGCGTCCATGCCATCAGAAGCCGCGACTGACCGGCATCGATTTGCGAATCATAGTCCCCGATCAACCTTGCGCCCTGCGGAATGAGCAGGATGCGCCCCGTCGGGCTGTCATAGACATTCTGCGTCACCTGGGCGCTGATCTGACCGGGCAGGTCGGATCGGATGCCAGTGATCAAGGCGGCGGGTATGATGCTGCCGGCCTGCAGGATGTTGGCGGACGCCACGGGTTCGACGGTAGATGAGGCGAGCGAGCGCGTGTCCATGGCGCCCGTCATGAAAGCACGTTTGGCCGCGCTACCCGATGCCGTCGTTCCCGATGGGGCGGGAAGGTCCGGCCCGAACGCTGGCGCGGTGGTCGGCGACCCCGTTGCGACATGCTCCGGCGCGCCGCCCGTCGATTGGGCACTCCCCTGTCCTATAAACAACTGGCTTGCCTGCGCAGCGTCCCGTTCCTGACGCGCATTTTGGCGTGCTGCGACGGCCGGATCGATGGCTTGGCGATCGGATGGATAGCCTTGCCCGGAAACTTGGTGGTCGTTGCCGCCCTGTTGTGCAGCAAGGATTGGCCGTCCCAGGTCACCCGGCAGTGGCGGTCCCAATTGCGGAACCTGGCTATAGTCCTTGGGCACTGATCCCAGCCCGTCGGCCTTTGCCCGGCCCTCGGTCGCATAGACTTCCTGGCCGACCGGTTTCTCCGGCGGCTGTAGCGCATAGATGAGAGCGCCCCCGATGCTCAAACCTGCAAACACGCCCACCCCGGCCAATGTCTTGCGCGACAGGCGCATTACCGTCGGTGTATCGCCTCCCAACTTGAACGGGGCCGCCGACGACGGCGCGGGCGAACTATCCTGCTCGCTACGGTCGCTCATGGTCGGGTTCTCCTCCCGCTTGCGATCCGTGTCAGGCGTACCCGCTGCGCCGTCTTCTTGTCCCCCATGCGCAACTCGGCTGCGCTGAAGAGTCGGTCGATGATGATGAAACGGTCCTGCACCCGATAATTGACGAGCTCGGCATTGCCGCCACTCCCCAGGATGAAGACTGGCGGCATTTCGCCCTGCGCGACGCTTGCGGGAAACTCGATGAAGACCTGGCTGCCGTCGTCGAACGCGCGCAGCGGTCGCCAACTTGGTTTGTCCCCATCGATCGCGTAGCCGAAATCCAGCGAGGCGATGTTAATGCCTGCGGCGATCGGCGCCTTTGCGGCGATAGCCGCGTTGCGCTGTCGAAGCGCGATCAGTTCATCCTGGGGGTAGGACCAGGATACCGACGCCATATAGGTGGCCGGGGTCGCACGCAGTTCGAGATGATAGGTCCGTCGATCGGTATTGATCACCAGGTTGGTCAGAAGATCGGGCCGCGTCGGCTTTGCCAGGATGTGGACCCGTTGCGTCTCACCCGCACCGCTGAGCGTATCGCCGATAATCCATCTTACGGTATCGCCCGCGGCCACCGGACCCGCCCCAACAAGCATTTCGCCCGGTTGAAGCGCGATGTCGGTCACTTGCCCCGGCGCGGTGTAGACCTGATAAAGAGCGCCTTCCGCCCAGGGATATTGCTGCATGGCGTTGATGAAGGCATCTCGCGCGGGCTCCATGCGGGCCGCGGCATTGGCGGCGACAATCCGGGTCTTTGGATCGGCAAGGACCGGGCCAGGGCCTATGGGCGGCACCGGCTTGAGTTGGCCCGGCAACGGCAGCGGCTTTGCAACAGTCACGATCTCGACCTGTTTCTCAGGTTCCGCGATGCGCACTGCAGGCGTCTGCGTTGCCCCATGCAGGGCTGGGCGCGTCGCTGCGCAGGCCGTGGTCGTGTATACAGAAATCAGCAAAGCCGCAATTGCGGCCCCGGAACGATGAACGTGCATCATTGGGAAAGCTCCTTCGACCAGTTGATGGCGTTGACGAACAGGCCGAGCGGGTTCTTGCGCAGGGCATCGGGCGCCGAGGGTGGCTGGATCACGACCGTCACGATGGCCGACCACCGGCTTGTCTCAGCCAGTGCCCCATCCTGGTATCGCCTCTCGGTCCAGGAAAGGCGAAAGCTGCTGTCCGACGACCGGATCACGCTCGATATATCGACCGCAACCTGCGTCTTGCCGACAAGCGCGAACGGGTCATTCGCCCGCGCATAATCATTGAGGACCATCGCGCCGCGATCCGTGGTGAAGTCATAGGCGCGCAGCCATGCCTGGCGCAGGACGATCGGATCGGCCGGGATGCTGCGAACCTGCTCGATGAAGCGCGCAAGATGGAAGGCGATCTGCGGATCGGTCGGACGGTATCCCGCATCGGCGGGGCCGACGGCCTGTGCTTCGCCGAACTTATCCACCTGCACGACCCAGGGCACGATCGAGCCGCGCGCCGATTGCCAGATCAAGCCGGCGGCAAGACCACCAGACAGCATCAGCGTACCGAAAAAGGCGAGACGCCAATTGCGCGCCTGGACGCGCGCCGAGCCGATGCGATCGTCCCAAGCCTGGGCAGCACGCTGGTAAGGCGTGACCGGCTCCGGCGTCTGGCCGTACCGGATGGATGGTCGTTTGAACATGATCAGTCCCTTCCGCTCAGATCGATTGACGCGCCGCCACCACCGCTGTCACCGCCGCGCAATGTGTGGGCGGCGGTCGAAACCCCGTGGGCGATCGCCTGCCGCTGGCGCATTGCCGCCGCCCATTTTGGCGGCCCGGACGCAGCTTCAGCGCCACCACTGTTCGTCGATGCGCCCGATTTTCCGGCGTTGAAGCTTTGCTTCATTGCATCGGCAGCACGGCGCAGTGGGGACGTCGCGGCAGAGCCGGCCGCTCTTCCCAACGCACCGATCCCGCCCGCGACGGCGTCTCCCCCGCTCTTGCCCGCTGCACCGGCGCTATAGTTGGCGCTAGTCGATCCGGCCGCACGGGCAGCGGCGCTCGATGCGCTCGCTACAGCCCCTCCAACAGCGCCGGCCGCGAGCCGTGCGCCTGCGGCCCCGCCGGCCAGGGTGGCGCCGGCTGCAATCGCCGTACCCGCCGCTGCGCCTGCACCAAGCTGCGGACCTCCGGTGACGATGCCATTGGCGATGCCGGGGCCGAATATGCCCAGACCAAGCAACGCCAATGAGGCTAGCGCAATCGACATGGCCTGTTCCGCAGTCGGCGCTGTTCCACCCAGCGCATTGATGAACTGGTCAAACAGTCCTGTGCCGATGCCGGTGATGACGGCGAGAACCAGAATCTTGATCCCGCTCGATACGATATGGCCAAGCACCCGCTCCGCCATGAATGCCGTCCGCCCAAAAAAGGCGAAGGGCAGCAGGACGAACCCGGCCAGCGTCACCAGCTTGAACTCGATCAGCGTGATGAACAGCTGTACGGCAAGAATGAAAAAGGCGAGGATTACGATCATCCAGGCCAGCAGCAGCACCGCGATCTGGACGAAATTGGCGAAAAACGAGGTGAATCCCATCATCTCGGACGCGGACGTGAGAAGCGGTTCGCCTGCATCTAGCCCAACCGCGGCAACGCTACCCGGCTTCATGAAATCGGCGAGGTCGATGCTGGCACCGCTGGCCTTGAGACCCAGCCCGGCAAAGGACTGGAACAGGATTTGCGAGAGCGAGGAGAAGTTGCCGATGATGAAGGCGAAGAAGCCGATGTAGAGCGTCTTCTTGACCAGGCGTTGCAGGACATCCTCATCGGCACCCCATGCCCAGAACAGCCCGGCAAGTGTCACGTCGATAGCGATCAGCGTGGTCGAGAGAAACCCGACCTCCCCGCCAAGAAGGCCAAAACCGGAATCGATATAGGCCGTAAAGGTCGCGAGGAACCCGTCGATGACGCCGACATCATTCATGTCCGGTAGGCTCCTGCCCATCGGATCGGGCGTTGCGGCCATCATCTGTGCCGAAGAAGCGGCGTCGCTCGGCTTCCCAGGCCGCTTCGCAGGTTGGATCCTCTGCCGTGACGTGCCGACAGCGAACAAGGGCGGCCGCGCGATTTTCGGTCGACACCGACATCGGCAGTATCTGTTCAGTGGGCGTGCCTCGCTGCTGGTGCATGACCGTGAGCACTGCAACCGTCAGCATGCCACCGCCGGCGAGGCCTGCCAGCGCCAGGCGTCCGGTCCGCATCCTATTGGCCCGAACGCGCCATGAAGCGCTGGAATCGGACGCGGCCCTCCGCCTCCGCAGTGGCTGCGCGCGCCGCTTCGATCGTCTGGGCGCGGCCCTGCGCCGCAAGCATGGCGGTGATATCGGCCAGTTGCTGGGACTGGAGCGCGACAAGCTGGTTCCCGGCCTGGGCAGCTTGCAATGCGCCCGATGCCGACTGGCTGGCTGAAACAAGATCGTCCATCGAGGTCCGGGTGCCGTCGATGTTGCCGACCACTCCAGCCTGAACCTTCAGCGCATCCTCGAACGCATCGACGCTGGTGGACCAACGGTCCCGGGCGCCGGCGACCAGATCGGCGTCTGAACTCGACAGCGCTATATCGCCATATTTGGTGGAGAAGGCCTGCTCGATCTGGGTCACGTCATAGGCCAGGCGCTGTGCTTGCCCCAGCAGGCGCTGGGTCTGCCGCACCTGCTGCTGGAGCGCCTGAAGGCTGCTGAACGGCAAACTGGCGAGGTTTTTCGTGTCGTTGAGAAGCGAGGCCGCCTCGTTCTGCAACGACCGGATCTGGTTGTTGATCTGCTGCAAGGCGCGCGCCGCCTGCAGCACATTGGAGGCATAGTTGGTGGGGTCATAGACGACCAGTGCCTGTGCCGGTGTCATGGCCAGCGCGAGCGCAGCAGCGCACAGGCCAAGCGGGCGAACGATGAAGCGCGATGTCATGAGCTTTGCTCCTTTGGCTCTTGAGTGGAAAGCAGGTCTGCCGCCCAGTCGTGGCCGCACGCGCGCAACCAGGCCGCTGCGAACTGTTCGTCGCCCGGTTGGCTCAGTACCTGGTCGATCCTGAGATGGTCGGACTTGGAGGACGCGGCGGTAAAGGCGAGCGCCACCTCCTTTAGCCCTAAGTCCATCAGGCGATTGCCGCGCCGTGACTGGACATAATAATCGCGCTTTGGCGTCGCCCGCGCCAACATCTCGATCTGCCGGGCATTGAGCCCGAACCGGGCATAGATGGCGCTGATCTGCGGTTCGGTCGCCCGCTCATTGGCCAGGAATATCCGGGTCGGGCAGCTTTCGATGATGGCTGGCGCAATGGCGCTGGTTTCAATGTCGGCCAGGCTCTGCGTCGCAAAGATCACGCTCGCATTCTTCTTGCGCAGCGTCTTGAGCCATTCGCGTAATTGCGCGGCAAAGGTCGGGCTATCGAGCACCAGCCAGCCCTCGTCGATAATGACGAGGCTGGGCGATCCATCGAGCCTGTTCTCGATCCGATGGAAAAGATAGGCCAGCACCGGAGCGGCTGCGGCGCAGCCCACCAGTCCCTCGGTTTCGAATATCTGGACATGGGCACCGCCCAGTTGCTCTGCCTCGGCATCGAGCAGGCGACCCCAGGCGCCGCCCACACAATAGGGCTGCAGCGCCTGCTTGAGGACTTGGGATTGCAGCAGCACCGCAAGGCCCGTCAGCGTCCGTTCGTCGGGCCTTGCGCTGGCGAGCGATCGGAGCGCCGCCCACAGATGGTCCTTGGCCTGGGGATCGAGCCTGATCCCCTCCGCCTCCAGGATCGAACCTACCCATTGCGCCGCCCATGCCTGTTCGGCCGGATCATCGATCCTTGCAAGAGGCTGGAGCGATACAGCCGCATTCTCGGCGTGAAGCCCGGTCCCCAGATCCTGCCAGTCACCGCCCATCGCCAGAGCCGCGGCGCGCATGCTCGCGCCGAAGTCGAATGCGAAAATCTGCGCGCCGGGGTAACGGCGAAACTGCATCGCCATCAGGGCGAGCAGAACCGACTTGCCCGCGCCCGTTGGCCCTACCACCAGCGTATGGCCGACGTCGCCAACATGCAGCGAGAAGCGGAATGGCGTCGAGCCCTCGGTTTTGGCATGGAATAGCGGCGGGCCATTGAGATGCGCATCTCCCGACGGTCCGGACCACACAGCCGACAACGGCATCATATGCGCCAGGTTGAGCGTGCTGATCGGCGGCTGCCGGACGTTGGCGTAGACATGGCCCGGCAGCGAGCCGAGCCAGGCCTCAACAGCGTTGAGACCTTCGGTCGTGCAGGTGAAATCCCGGCCCTGAACGACTTTCTCGACAAGGCGCAGTTTCTCGGCGGCGATCGCAGGGTTTGTGTCCCACACCGTAACCGTGGCGGTCACATAAGCCTGGCCGATCATATCCGAGCCCAGTTCCTGCAAGGCAAGATCGGCGTCTGCAGCCTTGTTCGATGCGTCCGTATCCAGCAGGGCTGAGGCTTCGTTGGTCATCACCTCCTTGAGAATGGCCGCGACCGACTTTCGCTTGGCGAACCATTGTCGCCGGATCTTGCCCAGCAACCGGGTGGCATCGGCCTTGTCGAGCATGATTGCCCGCGTCGACCAGCGATAGGGAAAGGCCAGACGATTGAGTTCGTCGAGCAGGCCAGGATAGGTTGAGGTCGGAAAGCCGGTTACCGTCAGGCTGCGCAGATGGCTGTTGCCGAGGCGGGGTTCGAGGCCACCGACCAGCGGTTCGTCCGCCAGGAGCGCATCGAGGTGCATCGGCGTTTCGGGCACGCGCACGGCCTGACGCTTGGTCGAGATGGTCGAGTGAAGATAGGTGAGCGTCGCACCATCATCGAGCCAGGCAATTTCTGGCAGGAAGCCTTCGAGCAACTGGACGATCCGATGTGAGCGGTCGATGAAACCGGATAGCAGTTCTGCACCGTTCGAGTCCGTCGTCGATCGCCCTTCATAGAGCCATCGCTCTGCCCGGGCGCTGTCTTCCGCTGGCGGCATCCACAGCAGGGTGGCATAGTAAGCGCTGTCATAATGTGCTCCCTCCTCGTGGAATTGCTCGCGTCGTTCCCGGTCCAGCAGTCGCGAGGCCGAATCGGGAAAGACGTCGTCGGGATAGTCGTTCGCTGGCACCCGCTGCGCCTCGGTGAATAAGGCCCAGCCCGAGCCAAGCCGACGCAGGGCGCTATTCAGCCGCGCTGTCGTCGCCACCAGTTCGGCGGGCGTCGCGGAATCGAGGTCCGGTCCCCGGAAACGGGCGGTGCGCTGGAACGAGCCGTCCTTGTTGAGGATGACGCCCGGCGCGACCAGAGCGGCCCATGGCAGGAAATCGCTCAGGCTGCTCGCGGTCGAGCGATATTCACGCAGCGACATCATGCCCGTAGCCAGGTCGGATAGCGAACATGCCGCCGGGCCACATCGACGAAGTTCGGATCGTGGCGGGCGGCCCATACGCCCAGCACATGACCGATCGCCCAAAGGACTAGACCTGCGATCCATAGCCGTAACCCGAGGCCGACGGCGCCCGCGAGTGTCCCGTTGACGATTGCCAGCGCGCGCGGCGCGCCGCCCAGAAGGATCGGCTCGGTGAGGGACCGATGCACCGGCACGTCAAAGCCTGGAACCTGTCCAACTCTATCCATCAGACGAGCGCTCCGCCGCCGAACGAGAAGAAGGAGAGGAAGAAGCTCGTTGCGGCGAACGCAATACTCAGACCGAATACGATCTGGATGAGCTTGCGCGCGCCGCCCGACGTATCGCCAAATGCCAGGGTCAGGCCGGTTACCGTGATGATCATCACGGCGATGATCTTGGCGACCGGCCCTTCGATCGATTCCAGGATGGACTGGAGCGGCGCTTCCCAAGGCATCGACGATCCGGCCGCATAGGCCGGGATCACGGACGCCATAGCGAAGATGCCAGCGAGCGCCAGATGACTGGCACTCCGGCGGATTGGCATGACAGGCTGGATCATCAAATGTCTCCTTGGCTGGTGAGGGAATATTCGCCCCTGGGATCGAGGCCATCGACGCGGACCAGTTCGGCCAGACGGCGCCCATGGCCGTCGCGCACAAGCACCGCGACGATGTCGATCGTCTCGGCGATCAGGGCGCGAGGAACCGTGACGACGGCTTCCTGGATGAGCTGTTCCATTCGCCGGAGTGCGCCCATGCCAGATCCCGCGTGGATGGTGCCGATCCCGCCCGGATGGCCCGTCCCCCATGCTTTGATGAGGTCGAGGGCTTCGGCCCCACGCACCTCACCGATCGGAATGCGGTCGGGCCGCAGGCGCAGGGCGGATCGCACGAGATCGGACAGCGTGGCGACGCCATCCTTGGTTCGCATCGCGATCAGGTTGGGAGATGTGCACTGGAGCTCGCGCGTATCCTCAATGAGGACGATCCTGTCGGTCGTCCTGGCGACCTCGGCCAGAAGCGCGTTGGTGAGCGTCGTCTTGCCGGTCCCTGTGCCACCGGCCACCAGGATGTTCTGGCGCGTGGCAACGGCTTGCGCCAATATGTCGGCTTGGCGCGCAGACATGATATTGGCGGCGACATAATCCGCGAGCGTGAACACAGCGACGGCGGGCTTGCGAATGGCGAATGTCGGCGATTGGACGACGGGCGGAAGAAGCCCTTCGAACCGCTCGCCGGTATCGGGAAGTTCGGCCGACACGCGAGGCGCTCCGTCATGAACCTCCCCGCCGACATGATGTGCGACCAGACGGATGATGCGCTCGCCGTCGGCGGCCGACAGGCAGGCCCCGGTATCGCTGAGGCCTTCGCCCAGCCGATCAATCCAGATATGCCCGTCGGGATTGAGCATGATCTCGATGACGCACGCATCGTCGAGCCAGCCGATGATCGCCGAACCGAACGCCGTGCGGAGCATGCGCGAGCCGCGTGTCCTGGCTTCTGTACGGAGCGGATATATGCTCATGGATCGACCCTGCCGATTGCCGGACCGTTGGCGGTCCAGCTCAGGGGATGAACAAGAAAGCCACATTGCCTCTATCCGCAACATCGAAATCGCTTCGGCGTAGGCTGGCGCAGAAAGACAGGGAAACGGCGGTTTTGCGGAAGCTATTCGATGAGGGGACG
>TARA_R110000787_G_scaffold3020_12_pt1 | contig 15185 bp, 16 predicted proteins | sample TARA_R110000787 | Tara Oceans TARA_R110000787 (sample SAMEA4397920) | marine metagenome | biome: Polar Biome; feature: [DCM] deep chlorophyll maximum layer (ENVO:01000326); material: water (ENVO:00002006), including particulate matter (ENVO:01000060) such as... | depth 35 m
GTCCTGAACCTTCTGCGTCTTGCGCGCGGCATTGGCCTTTTTCTGGGCCTCATATTTGAATTTGCCGACGTCGAGATATTTCGCAACCGGTGGCTGCGCGTTCGGAGAAACCTCGACCAGGTCGAGGCCAACTTCTGCTGCTCGCTCGATCGCTTCCCTCGTGTTCATCACGCCAAGGTTTTCACCCTTGTCGTCGATAACCCTTACGGTGTCGGAATTGATCAGATCGTTGAAGCGCGGGCCGCCTTTTACAGGTGGCGTGGGGCGACGAGGTGGTGCAGCTATGTTAAATACTCCTGAGTGGTTGTCTATGTGGCTCATTAGCCGCAAAGTTTACATGAATAAAGCCTTCTTGATGGCGAAAGAGATATTAGCCAGCAATATTGTGGTGAGAATGCCACAGCTTCCTTTAATATATGGTAACTATGCGGCCGATTTCAAGTCCGGTGCCAGCGCCTCTTCCTTCAGCATGGCAACGACCTCGTCGAGAGTCAGAAATTCCTGCTCCTTCTGGCCGAGGCGGCGCAGAGCAACCTTGCCTTCTTCCGCTTCGCGCATGCCAACTACCAGAATATTGGGCACTTTTCCGACTGAATGCTCGCGCACCTTATAGTTGATCTTCTCGTTGCGGAGATCGGCCTCGACCCGGATACCGGCGGCTTTCAGTTTTGCAACGACCTGTTCGGCATAAGGATTGGCGTCGGTGACGATGGTCGCAACCACAGCCTGGGTCGGCGCCAGCCAGAGCGGCAGCTTGCCGGCATAATGCTCGATGAGAATGCCGATAAACCGCTCGAACGATCCGAGAATCGCGCGGTGGAGCATGATCGGCTGATGCCGTTCGCCGTCTTCGCCAACGTAAGTCGCATCCAGCCGCTCGGGCAGTACCGTGTCGGTCTGGATCGTGCCGACCTGCCAGGTCCGGCCGATAGCGTCGGTCAGGTGGAATTCGAGCTTGGGAGCGTAAAAAGCGCCTTCGCCCGGCAATTCTTCCCAGCCATATTCTTCGGTATCGCGTCCCGTCGCAATGACGGCGTCGCGTAGCGACTGTTCCGACCAGTCCCACATTTCGTCGCTGCCGATCCGTTTGTCGGGCCGCAGCGCCAGCTTGATCGCGTAATTCTCGAAGCCCAGGTCGCGGTAGCAGCGGTCCAGCATGTCGCAGAACAGGCCGACTTCCTCGATCAATTGTTCCTTGGTGCAGAAGATATGGGCGTCATCTTGGGTGAATTGCCTGACCCGCATCAGTCCGTGCAGCGCGCCATGCGGTTCGTTGCGGTGGCAGCAGCCGAATTCGGCCATGCGGATCGGCAGGTCGCGGTAGCTTTTGATACCCTGGCGAAAGACCAGCACATGGGCCGGGCAGTTCATCGGCTTGATCGCCATCATGTCGGCGGTGCCGGTGATGACCGGGCCCTCGCTCTCGGCATCGGGAACCTCGTCGGGGACAGCGAACATATTCTCGCTATATTTGCCCCAGTGTCCGGATTGCTCCCACTGCCGCACGTCCATCAGCTGCGGCGTCTTGACCTCTTCATAGCCGGCTTCGATCTGGCGGCGGCGCATATATTGCTCGAGCGCCTGCCAGATCACATAGCCCTTCGGATGCCAGAAGATGCTGCCCTGCGCTTCGGACTGGATATGATAAAGATCCATTTCCTGGCCGAGCTTGCGGTGGTCGCGCTTGGCCGCTTCTTCGAGCCGTAACAGATGCGCGGCGAGCTGCTTCTTGTTGAGCCAGCCGGTGCCGTAGATCCGTGACAATTGCGGATTGCGCTGGTCGCCGCGCCAATAGGCACCGGACACGCGCATCAGCTTGAACGCCTTGGGATCAAGCTTGCCGGTCGAGGCCAGATGCGGCCCGCGGCACATGTCCATCCAGTCATCACCTGACCAGTAGACGGTGATCTCGTCGCCCTCGGGCAGTTCGGCGGCCCATTCGGCCTTGAAGGTCTCGCCATCCTTCTGCCAGCGGGCGATCAGATCGTCGCGCTCCCAGACTTCCCGGCGCAGCGGCTTGTCGGCGGCGATGATCCGCTGCATTTCCTCTTCGATTCTGGGCAGATCCTCGTCGGTGAATGGATCACCGGCGGGCGCGAAATCATAATAGAATCCATCGTCGGTCGAGGGGCCAAAGGTGATCTGCGTGCCGGGGAAGATGTTCTGCACCGCCTCTGCCAGCACATGGGCATAGTCATGGCGCGCCAGCTCGAGCGCATCCTCTTCGTCGCGCGAGGTGACGAGGGCTAGCTCGGTATCTTCCATGAGCGGCCGCATGATGTCGCGCAACTCGCCGTCGATCTTTGCCGCCAGCGCCGCTTTGGCAAGGCCCGGTCCGATGTCGGCGGCAATCTGTGCGGGGGTAGTGCCCATGGCCACTTCGCGCGCGCTGCCGTCGGGAAGGGTGATTTTTATCATCTTGGTCATGGGCTCAGATCATCTCAAAATTTGTCAAAGTTAGATCCAGGGAAGGCGGGAAAAGCTGCCATCAAAGGATTGGATTTGACTTAGACTTTTGGGGTTTCAAGTCAACCAAATCAGGGGCGTACAGGTCGGGTGTGGAAAGGATCATATTCAAAATGTCATGGAAGCTTGACATTCTCGTGCGAATCGCTCATTTAAGTCAAGCAAACATGACATAATGTCTATGTAACTTGATGGAGAACGATGATGAAATTGAAACGCTGTTCCAGCAGGGAAATGACGCCCAACGAAAATATTGCCATATGGGCGGCGCTGGTAATTCTGTTGCTGGGGGCAATGTGAGCGCCATGGGAAAGCAGTCTGGACAGAGCCGATGGCCCCGCATGTGGAACTGGATCAAGCCCGACTGGCTGTTCCTGTTCATGCTGGCCGCCAGCATTGGACTACCGGTGTTGAGCGGGCTGAAAACCGATGTCGTCCAGTTTGTACCGCCGCCGCTGTTTCCCAAACTCGGCTTGCTGATCGGAGCCATGGTGGCGCTTTCGGCGATGGCGACTGTGGGCGCGAAGCTCGATCGCAAGCATCTGGATGATTATATGTTCCAGATGGTCGCCAACGGGGCGGTAATTGCGATAATCACGACGATGCTGGTCAATATGATATGGGAGGTTGGTTCCGGCATATTGCCGCCGATTACGCGCGACGATCTGATATCGGTGATGATGGGCAGCTGGAGTCTCGGCTATTTTTTCTATCGTTTTCGCGGGCTCAATACATGAAGAACCGTCTCAAAGTGCTTCGCGCCGAGCGCGTCTGGTCGCAGGCGGATCTGGCCGAACGGCTGGCGGTTTCCCGGCAAAGCGTCAACGCGATCGAGACCGGGAAATATGATCCGTCGCTGCCGCTCGCGTTCAAGATTGCCGATCTTTTTGAAATGGCGATCGAGGAGATATTCCAGCACGAATGATCGACTGACGAATTGTGATGCACTGGAGCGGATGTTGTTTTAAGCTTCGCCCATGTCTGATCCCGCAAATATCTGGCTTGTTGATAGCGACAGCGCCCTGAAACGCCGGGTGCGGATGGAAACTGTCGGCAAGACATTCGTACTTTACGAACAGCTCTGGCGCAGCGAAGCCTATTTTTTCGGTGATCTGGTCTATCGCGGCAAGGAAGGCGACTCCCATGTTTTCGGCCTCGAGGATGGCATCAAGAGCCGAAAGAAATGGAAGCTGGGGTTCAAGGGTGGTCTCCCCGCAGAACTCGTGCCTCTGCTACCCCGGGTCAAGCAGCCGCTGATATCCAATATCGGTATGCTGATCATCGCCTTTCTTTGTCTGGCTATTGTCTATTTCGCCGCTCGCTGACGAATGGAGCAATTGACGGTCGAGCTTTGACCTGCTCCTGGTTCTTGCCCAAGCGGCTAGCCGCTGCACCTTCTCATCCGGCATTTTCCGACTATATGGCAGGAGATGGATCGCCGCCTTCGCGGGGACAGGAAGACGGAATAATCTATGGAAGACGACATCTTGAATCTCGACCGTCCCGGCGGTGCAACGCTCGCTTATTGCTACACCCCGCCCAGGCCGGGCGTGAACGGCACTACCCTGGTTTTCCTGCCGGGCTATATGTCGGACATGGAAGGTGGCAAGGCGCTGGCCGTCGATGCCTGGGCAAAGCAGCAGGGCAGGGCGATGCTGCGGTTGGACTATGCCGGTTGCGGTGCGAGCGGCGGGCAATTCGAGGACCAGAGCCTGATCGACTGGCGCGACGATGTGCTGTTTCTGATCGACAAGGTGACCTCGGGTTCGATCACCCTGATCGGTTCGTCGATGGGCGGCTGGCTGATGTTGCTGGTTGCATTGTCGCGGCCGATGCGGGTGAAGAATCTGGTCGGCATCGCGGCTGCGCCGGACTTTACCGACTGGGGCTTCACCCAGGACCAGAAAATGACCATCCTCCGCGAGGGCAAGCTGGAGGAAGAAAGCGAATATTCCGAGGAACCCTATGTCACCACGCGGACATTCTGGCAGTCCAGTGACGGTGCCCGTCTGCTTCACAAGGAAATTGCCTTCGACGGTGCGGTGCGTCTGCTTCACGGGCAGAAAGACAGTGATGTGCCCTGGGCCTATAGTCTCGAGATCGCCAAGAAAATCCGTTCAGATGATGTGCAGGTCCATCTGGTAAAGGATGGCGATCACCGACTGTCCCGGGATCAGGATATTGGCTTGCTGATCGATATATTGTCACGACTGGGATGAGTGCCGGACTCCTTAACCGAAACCAATAACGGACATATCATCCATGATCTCGTCGCTATTCCTGCCCCTTTTGATGCAATCGGCCACGCCTTATGGTTCGCCGATCGAACCTGTTCTGCGGCCATCGGAGGTCAAGCGCGAGGGACCGGTCAATGCACCCCCGGTTAAAGCGAGAACAGCGAGCGATATCCGCTTTGACCAATGCCTCGACCAGGTGACGGACGATCCGGCCAATGGTTTGTTCGCAGCGAATAAATGGCAAATCGAGGGGGGCGGCTATCTGGCGCGCAATTGCCTCGGTTTCGCTTATGCCGAACAGGAAAACTGGCCAAAGGCGATCATCGAATTTGTTCAGGCAGCAGAAAATGCGCAGGCCGCGGGCGACGAGCGCGCTGCCAATTTCTGGTCACAGGCCGGTAACGCGGCGCTGGCGGCCGGCGATCATCAGCTTGCCTTGAAATATTTGGCTGCTGCGCTGGAGCAAAAAGATCTTGATGGATTGCTGAAAGGCGAAGTGCATCTGGATATGGCGCGCGCCTTCGTTGCGCTGAATCAATATGATCAGGCGAAGCAGCAATTTGTCATGGTCCACCAACTCGTACCCGAAGATCCGCTCGGCTGGCTGCTGTCGGCGACGTTGGCGCGGCGGATGGGCGATCTTGTGCAGGCCAAGTCGGATATTGCTGCTGCCGCCAAACTGGTGACAACCGATCCGGCAATCGCGCTAGAGGCAGGAAATATCGCCTATGAAGCCGGAGATGTGGCGAACGCCAGGATCAACTGGGAGCAGGCGGTCAAATATGATCCGGACAGTCCCTCGGCGAAGGCCGCGACCCGTTATCTCGAGCAGCTGGTTACGGGCGCAGAGGAATGATTTTCTCGACTGATTGACGGTCACCGGGCGGCGGCGGTTTTGAAGATCTCCAGATCCTTGCCGCGGGGTTTTTTGACTCGCAAAACGGTTGCAATACGGCATGGAAGGTGCGGCCTTCAGACTAGACAAAATCACGCTGAAAAGACGCGGATACTCGAGAAATAGGCCTTTCACTCCAGGGCCATAGGCCAAAAGCCCTAGTCGCCGATTGACGGGAATCGGGGCCATAGGGTAGTATTCTGCCGGGTCGCTCCAGGACCTAGACCAACAATGGTAGGTCATCATTTAAAGTAAATGGAGCGAAATCAATGGCAACTCATCATGGAATGAAAGAGTTCAAGGGGCTAACGGCCCTTTGCACTAGCGGTACCAACAGAAGTGACCGCTTTGGACGAATGTTCGGTGATCTTCCCCCGCTTTATGTCGACCCTAATGTACTGGCGGCTATCGGGGCCAAAAATGGTCCGATGAAGTCTACCGGAGCTGCGCAGAAAACCAGCAATATTCCGGTAGCGCATATCTTTTTCGGCCAGTTTGTCGATCATGATATCACGCTGGATCTAACCAGCAGCTTTGCAAGACTGGACCGACCGGAAGCGACAACCAATTTCCGGACGCCTACGCTGGACCTGGATTGTATCTACGGTGACGGGCCGGAAGGCTCGCCGTTCATGTATTTCCACGATCAACCCAAGTTCAACGGAGCGAAGCTGCTCACCGGTGCCGATATGCCTGGCGCAACCGCCTTCCAAACAGACGATCTGCTGCGTTCGCCGCACTATCGGGCGATCATCGGTGATCCGCGCAACGATGAAAACCGGATAATCTCTCAGTTGCAATTGGGCATGATCCGTTTCCACAACAAGGTTCTCGATCATCTTGATGCAGCCGGTGTTGATGCGGGCCATCTTTTTGAAGAGGCGCGGCGGGTGGTTACCTGGCATTACCAATGGGTGGTCGTGAACGACTATCTGCGCGCTCTGGTCGGGCAACCGCTGCTGGATGATATTTTTGGCAATGGCCGGTTCATTTATCGGCCGGAAGATTGCCATTTCGGCGAACATTATGGTGCCGATCCTTACATCCCCGTCGAATTTTCCGTCGCGGCCTATCGCTTCGGCCATTCGATGATTCCGCAGCGTATCCAGATTCAGGCTGGCAAACCGGCGCTGGAAGTTTTCGGGCCCACACTAGGCGAAGGTTTTGGTGCCTTGAATGATGCGGATGCCGTGGTGCATTGGCCGCAAGTGCTTGATCTGTCTGATCCGACCGTTGACCGGGCCGACAAGCTTGATGTCAAAATGGCGAAAGATCTTCTGAATCTACCGTTTGTAACCAATGGGGAAAAATCGCTAGCGACGCGTAATTTCCTGCGTGGCCAGGCTTTTCGTCTGCCCTCGGGTGAAAATATCGCGGAAGCCTGCGAACGCCCGGATAGTGAAATTGATCAGGTCTCCAGCGTGGCGAAAGCGCTGGCGTCGGCAGCGAACCCTCCTGCAAGTCTGGAAGCGGGAACTCCGTTGTGGCTGTATGTATTGGCGGAAGCCAGCGCGATCGGTCAGGAAGTGTCGTCCGGCACCTTTGCCCAGGGCGAAGGACTGGGGCCGGTCGGCGGACGGATCGTGGCGGAGACCATTATCGGATTGCTCGAGCTTGATAATGGCTCCTATCTAGGATCAAACCGGCAATGGTCGCCGACCAACGAAGAATATCCGCTCGGCACAGTCAAAGACCTGCTGTCGCTGCTGACTTTCTAAAAGTGACGATGCGAGCCGATCGCGGTCAGGTGCCGGATCGGTTCGCATCCCGTTGCTAATCCAGATAGAAATTGACCGTCGTGACCACGCGCACTTTCTTGTACGGTGTGTCGGTCACGCCATAGCCGCCGGCGTCGCCGTCGCGGCTGTCGATGCTGAAATAGCCCTGGGTAGCGGACTTGATCCCGCCGACATCGGTGCCGCTGTCCTGGGCAAATTGTTCGGCGGATTTGCGGGCGTCCTTGGTGGCTTCGGCAACCATTTCGGGTTTGATCTCGTCGAGCTTGGTAAAGGTATAGCTCATACCGGAACCGTCCTCGAGCACGACTCCGCGCCGGACCAGATCGAACTGCCGGGCGACAGCGGCCTGGGCCTTGTCGATATCATCGGTGCGCAGACTGAGCCGCTGACGGATGGTATATTGGGGGATGCCGTTGTTGCTATATTGGTTGACGTTGGCACCGGTCGGTTTGAGCGCATCCGCCTTGAAGCCGAGTTCCTTGAAAAAGCTGGTGATCGCAGTGGTGTCGCGGTCGATATCGGTCTGGGCGCTTTGCAGGTCGGTGGACTGGGCGCTGTAGGCGATGGTCCATGTCGCGAGATCGGCGGTGACGTCACGCTCGGCAAGGCCGCGTACGGTAACGCTGCGATCCGCCATTTTGGCACGCAGCAGGCCGTTTCCCAGCAAATAGCCGCCGATGATCAGACCAATGGTCAGCAGGCCCGCGCTGGCTAGCCAGACCTTGTTCTTGCTCTCGATAAATTTCTCGCTCATCACTCTTTCCCTCAGTTCAAAAGCCGCTTAGGCTGGTTCAAACGACCCGGTTCGGAATTGCGATATCTGCGATGAACCGTTTCTGAATAGCGATGAATGGAGAATAGCTTTGGCCATAAAATATCTGCACACCATGCTCAGGGTCAGCGATCCGGAAGCAACGGTCGCCTTTTTCGGGCTATTGGGGCTGGAAGAGGTCCGGCGTTTTGATAGCGAGCAAGGCCGGTTCACCCTGATTTTTCTGGCTGGTCCGGGTCAGAAGGATATTGCCGAAGTCGAGCTGACCTATAACTGGCCGGCGGAAGACGGCAGTCCGGCCGAACAATATGACGGTGGCCGCAATTTCGGCCATCTCGCTTATGCCGTCGACGATATTTACGCCCTGTGCCAGACATTGATGGATGCCGGCGTAACCATCAACCGTCCGCCCCGCGATGGCCATATGGCTTTTGTGCGATCGCCGGATAATATCTCGGTCGAGCTGCTGCAAAAGGGTGACCGGCTGCCGGTTCAGGAGCCTTGGGCGAGTATGGAGAATATTGGCGAGTGGTAAGCCCTGACTGCCGCTAGATCGAAGCCTTGCCGGTCGGTGTGGGCGGGCTGATCTTGGATATATCGATCCATACAATCTGGTTCCGGCCGTTGTTTTTTGCATCATAAAGACGCCGGTCGGCGGTTGCCATCACGTTGCGCAGGGTAGCGCGCTTGCCGATAGAAGCAACGCCGACGGAAAATGTGACCGGCTCCTGGATTTCCGGCACACGTTCGTGCACGGCCTTGATCAGGGCTTCACATATAGCGGTGAGCGCATTGGCGGGGAATTTCTTGCGATTGTCCCGGCCGTCGGGCTCGAGCAGCAGCGTGAATTCCTCACCGCCGATCCGGGCCGCGAAATGGCGGGTTGCATCGAGCTCTTTGCCGACGACCCGCAATACTTCGTCCCCGACTTCATGGCCGTAGAGGTCATTGACCTGCTTGAAGAAATCAATGTCGATAATCGCAAGGTGGCTGTAGCGATGCTCGTGCAGGTTGCGCCCGAACTCCCGCTCGAACGCGCGGCGATTGTTCATTGTCGTCAAGCCGTCCGTGTCCGCGAGCAGGGTCAGTTCGACCTGTTTGCGCAAGGTGCTCTCATGCTGCTGGCGCAGCCGAAGAATCCGGTTGGCGACGCCGATCGCGAGGATGATCGTTTCCAGCACCAGCGTGAAATAAAGACCATAGTCGAGTATAGTCCAGCCGATATAGAGGTCCATGCCGCGCGCCACCCGGTCCAGCCCGAAAATAATGATCGGAACCCAGCCGGCGATCTGGAACCAGATCGCCTTGCTGCCGCGGCGCAGTGCGTGCCCCATTGTATAAAGTACAATGAGAAACGCCGGCAAAAATGAACCGTGATAATAAGTGCGTCCGGCCATTCTATAGCCCTCGTCGATCTGCATGGCGAATGCCGTCACAAATATTGGCAACAGGGCCGTCACGAGCACGACGGATCGCAGCCAGGGAGCGATTTTCCCCCGTTCGACAAAGCTGACCAGAAAGAAACCACTGGCCGCAAACGCGATCGCGAGAGCCCAGTAATTGATCAGCATTTTTGTTGTCAGGCTGGTCTCGGGAAAGATGATGAAGATCAGGCCGGAAGAACTGAATGTATAGGCGACGGTCGCGCCGATCATCAGACTGTGCCACAGCATGAAACTGTAATGCAGCGCTCTGTAGAAGAACAGATTGTAGATCAGCGGCATGATCGCCATGCCGCAAAGCACCGCAAACATGATCGAGAGCGGCAGCATCAGATCATCCCACTTTTTCCGGGATGCCAACTCAATCAGCGATATCGAACTGACTACCCGCGGGTTGTCAATCGTCACATAGACCTGCTTTATGCGGCTGCGGACTTCGGGATATTCGGTGCCGGGAATGGCTAACCCGAACCGCCCTTTTGGCCGCCAGTTGTCGATCACCGCTTGTCTGGAAAAATAGGAGGTCAAGATAGCGCCGTCATCGAGAACGGCATGGACCTGTAACGTGCTAAGTCCGTTGCTCTCGCTCTGGACTTCTACCGTACCGGGCGGCAAAGTCTCGGCGAGAAAGGGAATTTTTACCCAGACCCGGGGACCATCAACGGCATATTTATTCTCGGAACAGTCAAAAGGTTTTCCGCTCTTCAACATTGCCGACACGGAAATATTGTTCCCGCTGCTCAATGTGCATAATCTGTCTGCCATCGGGACTTCGGCAAGCGCAGGCGCGGAGAGGCAAAAATATACCAGAAATGCGACGATAAAGCGCAACGGAATCCCCTCTCTTCAAGCTCTGCAGCAGAAGCATGCGGGATAGGATCAAATTGTTATTTTGAGGTTAACCATCGACAGCATGGAATTTGCAGAGTAATTTGCCGGCCATGCTTGAGATCATCAGAATAGCCGTATTGTCAGATAATTACGTCTGGCTGGTCCATGAACCGGAATCGATGGAGACGATGGTCGTCGATCCGGCGGTCGCCGAACCGGTTCTGGCCGAGGCGGAGAAGCGCGGCTGGAACATCACCCAGATCTGGAACACCCACTGGCACCCCGATCATACCGGCGGCAATGCCGCGATCAAGGATGCGACCGGCTGCCATATCACCGGCCCGGAAGCCGAGAAGGAACGCATCCCGACGCTCGACACGATGGTCCGGGAAGGCGACATGATCCGGCTGGGCGATGTGGTTGCGGAGGTGATCGACGTGCCGGCCCATACCGCCGGCCATATTGCCTTTCACATCCCTTCGGAAAAAGTCGCGTTCGTCGGCGATACGCTCTTCGCAATGGGCTGCGGGCGGCTGTTCGAGGGCACGGCGGAGCAGATGTACGACAATATGCGCAAGCTGGAGGCGCTGCCGGACGCCACGAAAATCTATTGCGCCCATGAATATACCCAGAGCAACGGCGAATATGCGCTGGTCGCCGAACCGGATAATCTGGCGCTGAAGGAACGCATGGCCGAGGTGCTGACCCTGCGGGCGAGGGGCGAGGCGACCGTGCCGACCACGATCAGCCAGGAACGCGCCACCAACCCGTTCATGCGGGCCGCTTCTGCGGCGGAGCTCGGGGCAAGGCGTACCGCAAAAGACAATTTCTGAGGCCCGCCTGACTGTTTCATCGCCGGTTCAGCCGCTTTCATGTTATATAAGGTGGCCAACAGGGCTGGGAACAGGAGACAGGCTATGAGAAAATTGCTTTTGACAATTCCGGCGGCGATGCTGCTGGCGGCACCCGCGATGAGCGAAGAGAAACCCCAGCTCACCGAAAAACAGCAGAAGATGCTCGACAAACGCCTCGAAGGGCGGACTGCGGGCGAGCCAAAAAGCTGCATCAGCGGCAATGACCAGCGCAATATGACGGTGATCAGCGACGACATCTTGCTCTTCTCGTCGAGCCGCAATGCCCGGACGATCTACGTCAACAAACCCTATGGCGGCTGCCACCGCGCGGATCGCAATATCCTGGTCTATCGCCGGTCGACGTCCTCGCTATGCCGCGGCGAAATCATCCAGCTGGTCGACAATGCCAGCGGCATGACCATGGGCAGCTGCGCCTTTGGCGATTTTGTGCCTTATACAAAGGATGCTGACTGAGCGCATCCCGCTGCAAACTGGACAGAAAACCGCGGATTTATTTTCCGTAAACTTTGCCGGAAAGGCGCAAAATTCCAGCCTTTCCGGCTTGTCGACCGGGCGCCTAGTGTAAACTTTGGTTTTGTGCCCTGACAAATGCCGGTCAGCAAAACCATGCGGACAGCAGCTGGTGCCTCTTGTCCGATTGTCAAAGAGCCCGTCCCGCACCCGTGGCAGGTTCGGTTGCGACGATATGCGACCAGCCTCCGTGTAGGACAGCGTTTTTTTACTCGAGATCCCGCGCGCCCGGCTCCTTCCCCGGTTGCAATGCATCGCGATGCTTCAGCAGACGCTGCTGATATTCTGTGCCATCGCCATATTCCTCGAACAGACGCTGGCGCTTGTGCTGGCCGCGGACTTTCAGCGCATGTTTGATCGGGCACCAATATTGCTCGGTACGGGCGGAGACCTCGCGGACATAGGCGATGACGCCATTGGCATAGCTGCAATAGGTGCAGTTGATCTTCTCGATCGCGTTCAGATAGGATAATTTCCCGCGGTCATAGACGATATAATCGCGCCGCCGGACGCGCTCGATCCCGTAGGCGCGGAAGCAGATCGACTGATAGATGGATACCGACAGGTCGAGAAAGGCGAAGGGCAGCAGCAGGGCATAGATGAACGGCGCCGTCAGGATCACCGAAATCTGCGCTTCCGATATATAGCGCAGCACACCGATGCGCAGCGACCGGTGCATTTTTTCTATGTCCCGATCAAGCTGTGCGCGGCCTTTGCCGAGCCGTTCGCCCATCAAGCGGCGTTCCTCGGCAACCTGGATTTCGAGTTCCGCTTCAAGTTCGCGGATGCGATCGACGATTGCACTTGCCTTGCTGTTCACCGGCACCTTCCCCTGTTCACTGACTGACCGTCTTCAATCGTCAGATTTTGGGAGAGAACCAATCCGTATAGCTACCTAGTGTTGCGGGCAGGGGAGCAGTGATGAAGGACGGGAGCACATATAGAAAAGCCCCGACCGCGCCAAGCGAGGTCGGGGCTTGTGAGGAATATGAGCTGTCGGCCTATTTATCTTCTTCAAACATATTCACCGCATTTTCGCCGGTTGCCGAGAGGCGGATCTTGTCGCCTTCGAACTCGGCGATCAGGCCGACGGGCAGATAGTGATGGGAAGCGCCTTTACCGCTCTGGGTCTGCGGGCTGTCTTGCTTGGTCAGCTTGATACGCTCGCCGCTATCGTCAAGATGGTCAACAATGCCAACGTGCACGCCGTCCGCGCCGATGACTTCCATATGTTCCTTGATCTGACTCTTATCTACCATGGGGATTTCCTTTTCTGTTTGCCTGTTGTGAAACCTACGTGCGGGGAGCGATCCTGTTCCAAGACAATCGGAGGAGCGATCATCATTGACGGAACATCGGGCCCGATCCCGATATCGCTCTAGCTCCTCGCTTGCGGGCGCGGGATACGTAATATTACCGGCAATATTGCGAGCCACCGCGGCTCGCCTGGTCGAAATGCAGGTGATCCGCATGCGCCTTGTTATAGTCCGGTGACAGGGTCGTCGCGAACAGGGTGCAGGCACCGTCTCGTACCTCTTTCAGAAACCGCGACCGCGCGTCATCCGCGTCCCACTGGCCGGCGACCGAGACCGTGCGCCCGTCGGCGAGGCGGAAGGCGGCGATGTCGATCGCATTGGCCGTGGCATGTTCGCTATAATTGCCCGTCTGCCCGCCGCCGATCCGCCGGCAGCTGTAACTGCCATAGGTGGTGATCTGCTTGACCGTGGTGCCGAGATGCTCGCGGGCCGCGGCGCCCACGATCTGATTTTCCCAGAGCACCAGACTGACCGCCATCGGGCAGCTGGTCTTGGCGGCGGGGCTGAAGGCGATGGCCTGCGGCTGGCCGCGGGTGAGCGTGACGCCATTGTCATAGCCGCATTGCGGACCGGCAACGACTGGCGGCAGGGGCGAATAGCTTATCGCGGCTTCTTCGAGCAGCGCATGGCAATAGGGCGTATCGTCGGCGAGCGCATCGATTTTGCGGGTGGTAAACGGCCCGATCGGCGCGGCCAGCGACAGCGGCGTCCACGGCATCCGGTAATCATGCCTGATCCATTCGTAACCGCGCAGAGCCAGCGCCAGAAGGATGATAAGAAAGATGATCCGGAAGGAGATGGTCAAAGATCCTGTTCAGGGCGCGCGGGTGTTTGGGGATTTCCTGTTTAACCGTCGCGAGCGGGAAAAGTTCCCGTCTTGCGCTGCTTCCCGGGACTGTGCGCCCATAGGACTCACACGAAGACACGAAGCCGCAAAGCGATTATTCCCCTTCTCCCGTGAGGGAGAAGGATACGAAGCCTTGCCGCCGAAGCTTTGGCGCAGGCGGCTAGGCGCAGTTGGATGAGGGTGTTCCGCTGGTGAGTTGCTGGGCCACTGCGGTCCGGTAAACCCTCACCCAGCTCCGTCTAGGCAGCAAGCTGCCAAGTCTGCGCAACCCTCTCCCTTGAGGGAGAGGGGGATTGGTGAGTCCCGTAAACTTTCTAATCATCCGCAGCAGGCCATTTGAATATTTCCGTGAACTCTGCGGAAAGCTGATTTTTGAATTCGATTGCTTCTCGTTCCAAAGCGGTGATTAATTTCACCCTCAGAGCATGGCCTATCTTCTTGGATGAATCGACTGTGCGTTGGCCCGTCATGTGCGCAATTTGAGTATTAAGCTTGTCCCTCTCAGCTCTTGTGAAGTTTCCTAAATGGGTTGCCTGATAGCTTCCGCCAGTAAAGTCTTTGGCGTGCTTGCCTTGCTTGTTTTCGAAGAATTCGAGTAGCAGTCGCGCATGGATGCAGAAAGACTCGATTAGCGCATTGCGCAGCACCTTATTGGCTGGCTGTGACCCCAATTTTTCATATGTCTGTCGAAGCATCCAAAGCTCGTACGGCAGATGTTCACCAAGAATCTCCTCGTCTGTCGCGATGCTTGGGTTGGTCAATTCCAACGGTCCTTTGCTTTGTTTCAAAGTTGAGCCGATTGCTGAACTGCGGCAGATATTTTGTTTTTCCGATCGTCGGAGCCCCACTACTTCTTATACAACCCGTCCATCCGCTCCTGATAGCGCTCTCTTATCACATGCCGCCGGATCTTCATGCTCGGGGTCAGTTCCTCGTTCTCGATCGCGAACGGCTCGTCGGCGAACTCGAAGCGGCGGACTTTTTCGATGACGGAGAGGTCCTTGTTGACCCGGTCTACCGCTTCGCGCACCGCCGACTTGAACGCCGGGTTGGCTTGCAGCTTGATGAAATCATAGGCCATGCCCTGCTCGCGCGACCATTCGAGCGCCCATTCGGGGTCGGGGACGATCAGGCCGACCATATAGGGTTTCTTGTCGCCGCTGATCATCGCCTGCAGGATTTCCGGCTGGATGGTGAGCATGCCCTCGACCTTTTGCGGGGCGATATTGTCGCCCTTGTCGTTGACGATCAGGTC
>TARA_R110000787_G_scaffold8670_2_pt1 | contig 15184 bp, 16 predicted proteins | sample TARA_R110000787 | Tara Oceans TARA_R110000787 (sample SAMEA4397920) | marine metagenome | biome: Polar Biome; feature: [DCM] deep chlorophyll maximum layer (ENVO:01000326); material: water (ENVO:00002006), including particulate matter (ENVO:01000060) such as... | depth 35 m
AACAGCGCCAGCGCAGCGGTCGCTACCGGGTCTTCACGCAGCAACTCCATCAGGTTCGCGCGCTCGCGGCGGCGGATAATCTGGACAAAGCCGAACCCGTTGACCGCCGTGCGCTCGAATGGGAGCGGCAGATATTTGTCAATCTGGGCGGCGGCGATGATCCGCTCATCCTTATTGTTCATCGTCGGCAGGTCGATGCCGATCGACCCGGCCAGTCCCATGCGCCGCACCGCCTGCGCCGCCAGTTTCGCGCCCTTCGGCCCCAGCTGCGCGGGTGGCAGCGACCCGTCAATATCGATCAGCAGCATGGCGGGCGTCAGATAGAGGCGCAGCGCCGCGGCTTCGGTGCCAACCTCGCCGCTGATGGCTTCTTCCATCAACTCGCTCCAGCCATGGGCTTCCAACCGGTCTTCCTCATGCGCGGGGCACGGGACGACGGGCACCCCAGTAGCGCGGATGCGCTGGAGCAGGGTTGCGCCGGCCTGCGCTTTCATGCCCGGCTGGGTGCTACGACCCTTGGCGCGCTTGGGGCGGCCTTCTTCGGGGATCGCTTCGCGCAGGATTTCGACCAGCAGGTTCGCGCCCTCCGCCAGACGGGGCGGGATTGGTTCGATCAACACCTCCTCGCCGCTGATCAAGCGGACGATGCCGCGCTTCTTGGGGATGACCGTGGTGATGAGCTTGCCCTGCATCACCGCGCCAGCGCGCGCGGCATCGCCCTCGCGCTCGATCAGCGCCTCGACCAGTTGGCCCTTTTCGATCAGCGCTGCACGGGCCTCGCCAATGCCTTCTTCATAAAGCCACTCGGCCATGTCGGTTCCTAATCGAGGGGATGGCCCGCTGCTTTCAGCAGCGTGCGGGTTTCGTAGAGCGGCAGGCCCATGATCGCGCTATGGCTGCCCTGAATCGCACGGATCAGCCCGGCGGCCTTGCCCTGGATCGCATAGCCGCCCGCCTTGCCGCGCCATTCGTCGCTGGCGATATAGCGGTCAATCTCCGCCGCCTCCAGCCGCTTGAACGTCACGATATTGGTCGACAGGCGATGGCGCGCCACACCCGCGCCGTCGATCAGCGTGATCGCGCTCAGCACGCGATGGCGGCGGCCCGACAGCAACGTCAGGCACGCGCGCGCCTCCGCCTCGCTTTCCGCCTTGGGCAATATGCGCCGTCCGGCGGCCACCACCGTATCGCCCGACAGGACTAGCGCCCCGCCATGGCGCGCCGCCACCACCACCGCTTTTTCAGCGGCAATGCGCGCGGCATAGAGCGCAGGCAGTTCGGCCTTGTGAGGCGTTTCGTCGAGATCGGCAGGATCGACCGCGTCGGGGACGACGCCAATCTGCCCCAAAAGCGCGAGCCGCCGGGGGGATGCCGAAGCCAATATAAGCCGCATCGAATACGACTTATTTGAAACGGTACGTGATCCGACCCTTGGTCAGGTCGTAAGGGGTCAGCTCGACAAGCACTTCGTCACCCACCAGCACGCGGATGCGATTCTTGCGCATCTTGCCAGCGGTGTGGCCGAGAATTTCGTGGTCATTTTCAAGCCGGACACGGAACATCGCGTTGGGGAGAAGCTCCACAACATGTCCGCGCATTTCAAGCAGTTCTTCTTTCGCCATAATATCCCAAATTCGCAAAATCGCGTCGCCATAGCGCCAAACTCTGCAAAATGGAAGTCAAGCTTTCGCGCTGAAATGATCCCCCGCCGCGATGAGCGTCGCAAAGATATGATCCAGCTGGCCGTCATCCAAGCAATAGGGCGGCATCAAGTAGAGGCTGTTGCCCAGCGGCCGCAGCAGGATGCCCCGTTCCAGGAAGAAAGCGCGCAGCCGAGGCGCCAGGTCCGAAAGATAGCCCGCATCCGGCGCGATCAGGTCGATCGCCGCGATCGTCCCCAATTGCCGCGGATTGGCGAAGGCGGAATGGTGCGCCAATTCTGCGAGTCTCGTCGCAATGCCATCGCTCAGCCTCGCGATCCGGCCGAGCACATCCTCCTCGCGCCAGATAGCGAGATTGGCCGCCGCCGCCGCGCAAGCAATGGCGTTGGCGGTATAACTGGACGAATGATAGAAGAGCCGCGCCCGGTCGGTCGAGCAATGCGCTTCGAAGATCGGCGCAGTCGCCAGCGTCGCGGCAAGCGGGATCGCGCCACCAGTAATCCCCTTTGCCACCGCCATGATATCGGGCACGACCCCTGCCTGTTCGCAGGCGAACAGCGTGCCGGTGCGGCCCCAGCCGGTCATCACTTCGTCCGCAATGAACAGGACATCGTGGCGGCGGCAGATCGCCGCCATCTCGCGCAACATCGCGGCGGAATAGATCAGCATGCCGCCTGCGCCCAGGATCAACGGCTCGACGATGAAGGCGGCCGGCTTTTCCCGACATGCGGCGTCGAGCGCATCGAGGCAGGCCCGCTCCTCGCCGGGCGCAGGAAAGGGGATGGTCCCGACATCGAACAGCAACGGCGTCCAGGCGGCATTATAAACGCCTCGCTCGCCGATCGACATCGTGCCGATCGTATCGCCATGATAGCTATGGTCCAGCACCAATAGGCGGCTGCGCGCCTCGCCCAGCCCGTCCAGCGCCCGATTATGCCAATAGCCGAGCGCCATTTTCAGCGCGACCTCGACCGCGGTGGATCCACTGTCGGAATAGAAGACATGGGCAAGGCTGGGCTGATCGGCCGCGTGCGGGGCGAGGTCGATCAAACTGCGCGCCACGGCTTCGGCCGGTGCATGGGTATAGCCCGCAAAGATCAGTTGATCGAGCTGCCCCGCCTGCGCCGCGATGGCGGCGGCAATGCGCGGGTCGCAATGGCCATGCGTCGTGACCCACCAGCTCGAAATCGCGTCGATCAAAGTGCTGCCATCGGCCAGATGCAGCCGTGCGCCCTCGGCGCGCACGACCTGGGGGATTGGCTCATTCAGGCCATGCTGGGTGAAGGGGTGCCAGACGGGAGAAGTCATGGCCTGCCTTTAGGCGAGTGCCGCCTGCAAGGCTATGGCTTCTCCGTGTCCGACACGCCGACCGGCATGGGGGGCGGGATGACGACGGGCGGCGGCGTCACGCGGACCTCGACGCGACGATTTTTCGCCCGGCCGTCGGGATCGTCGCTGCCGTCCTCCTTGGCATTGGGCGCGATCGGCCGGGTTTCTCCCAGCGCGACCAGCGTGATGCGCTCGGCCGCAACGCCCTTTTCGACCAGATAATCGCGCACCCGCTCGGCGCGGCGGCGCGAGGCAACACGATTATCGCCATCGGTACCCAGCGAATCGCTATGCCCGCGCAGCGCGATAGTCCCGCCCGCCTGCATTGCCGGGGTGGCCATCAGCGCGTCGAGCGCCGCCTTAGCCCCATCGTCCAACTGAAGCGACATAGCGCCAAAGCCGATCAGCAATTCTTCCGGCTCGATCTTGGGTTCTTCCACCGTCGGCACGACTTCTGGGCGCAGGATGGAGCGTTGCGGCTCGACCACATTGCCCGCGCCATTTTCCGCCACACCATTGTCGGCTATTGCGGCATTATCCGCAGCATTGGCAGCCTCTGGCGCGCCGGGTGGTTGGCAAGCAGCCAGACTCGCGCACAAAAATAGCGCGGTTGGGGCCAATTTGGTCATTCTTCCTTTCCTTTCGATCGGATCGGGACGGGCGGCACATAGGACAGGATGGTGTCGCCGGGCTGGGGCGTGGGGCGTGAGGCATGAGAGAAGAAGCGCAGCGCCCCTGTCCGGCGGAGCAGCAACAGCATGTCCCCTTCCGGCGGCAGCGCGGCACGGGCCGCTTCATAATCGAATTGATCGCTGATCTTCGTCTTGCGAAAGGTCCAGCCCTGCTCCTCGCGTTCGACGATCTCTTCCACGCCGTGCCCCGATGTGAAGAGCGTTCGCCCACGCAGCGATTCGGGCAAGGTGCGCGGGTCTTCGTCATCGCTGGCGTCGCCCAGCTGATACACATTGTCGCGCCCGATCTCCGGCGCGAATTCATTGCAGACCAAGGCGTTATAGGCTTCGTTGCCGGTCGCGGCGGCCAACACCTGAAACTGGGTCAGGTCCAGCCGTTCCTCGGTGGCTTCGGACAGGATTTCGCCATGATAGGTGGGAATGCCCTTGTGCCGGGCCGGGGCGAGCCGCTGCCAGCTATTGTCGGCAATCGTTACCGGTATGTCGAGCTGCCGCAACTGGTCGGCCAGACCCAGGGTAAAGGGCGTCGCGCCGACGATCAGCAGCCCCTGCTCCGACGCGCCCGTCACCTTGAGCCACCGCGCGACGGCCTTGATCGAAAAGCCGTGGAAAAGGATCGTCGCGATGACCACAGCGAAGGACAGGGTGACGAGGATGGAGCCGTCGCCATAGCCCAGCCGGTCGAGCCGCAGCGCGAACAGACCGGAAATCGCTACCGCGACGATGCCGCGCGGCGCGATCCACGCGAGCAGCAGCCGCTCGTTCCAGGGGACGGGGGAGAAGGCAAGGCTGAGCAGGACCGTTGCGGGCCGGACCAGGAACAGCAGCGCCAGCAGGAAGCCGATGAAGCGCCATTCGAACTGGCGCAGCACTTCGATGTTAAGCGAGGCCGACAGGATGACGAACACGCCCGAAATCAGGAGAACAGTGACATTCTCCTTGAACGGCTGAATGTCGCGCAGCGAATCGAAGCGCATATTGGCCAACGCCACGCCCATCACCGTGACCGCCAGCAATCCGGTTTCCTGTTGGATCATGTTCGATCCGACGAAGACGCCGATCACCGCGACCAGCAATATCGGTGCCTTGAGATATTCGGGCACATGGCCGCGCGGAAAGGCCCAGCCGATCAGGCGGGCGGCAAGCCAGCCGATCAGTCCGGCGATGACCGCGGCGCCCAGCAGCGAGAGAATGACCGACGCCAGCGTCCCGCCCTCGCCCGCTCGCCGCAGATATTCGTAGGTCACGACGCCCAGCAACGCCCCGACCGGATCATTGACGATCGCTTCCCATTTCAGGATGGCGCGGGGGCGCGCAGCGACGTTGGATTGACGCAGCAGCGGCAACACCACGGTCGGGCCAGTGACCACCAATATCCCGGCGAACAGGATCGCGACCGGCCAAACCAGCCCGGCGACATAGTAGCAGGCGATTGCGCCTAATACCCAACCGATCGGCGCGCCCAGGACGACAAGGCGGATCACCGCGCCATCGGTCTTGCGCAATTCCCGGAAATTGAGGCTGAGGCCCCCTTCGAACAGGATCAGCGCAACCGCGATCGACACCATCGGTTCGAGCAGTTCGCCGAACACATGTTCGGGGTTGATGACATGAAGGACGGGACCGCCAACGACGCCTGCCGCCAGCATCAGCGCGATGGCGGGCCAGCCTGTGCGCCAGGCGATCCATTGCGCGCCAATTCCCAAAATGCCGATAAGCGCGATGGATAGGGCGAGTTCGTGCATGGCGGGCACGATAGACAGACAGCGCGGTCGCCGTCACCCCCTGATATTTTTAACCGGTCGGGAACTACCGGAGGGCCGGGCGAACGATGGGCCGATCCAGGACCGACCCATCATTCTTTCATCAGGGCTGCGACGGAGCGGACGCAGCGGGCGCAGCCGCCTGAATACGCTGCTGAAGCGCGGGATCGCTCGCGGCTGCTTGGCCAATCTGGTTGAACTTTTCGGGCGGCAAACCGGACGCCTGCAACGCTGCCAGCATCTTGGGCTGCTTCTCGGCCGCCGGGATCGATGCATCCGCTTGGATCTTCGTCACCTCGGTGGCCGCAGCGGCAAATTGCTGGATATCGCTATCGCTGAAATTGCTGGCACCGGCGGCGGGTGCTGTCGGCGAAGCGGGTGCCGCAGGGGCAGTCTGCGCGGTCTGCGCCGCGAGCGGGGCAACCGCGAAAAGAGCGGCCGATGCAATGCCAGCCTTGAGGGCGTGGGAAAGGGTGAAGCTCTTCAAAATGCGTCTCCTTGAACTGATGACCCGTCAGAAGCTGTGGACAACGCATCGGCATGGGAAGGCCCGTTCCGTCGAGCCGTGGCATAAGGCGGACGACGTTCGGGTTCCCGACGGCTCGTCTTTTTTGCGAAACGGGCCGTCAGCAGCCCTTATCGTTGCGCTCTCACAACAAGTATGCGCCGACTCTGAAAATCGGGGTCGGCGCACACTCGTTATCACCAGATTTTGACGCGCTCTTCAGGCTTCAGATAGAGCTTGCCGCCCGGCGCAGGCTTGAACGCCTCATACCAGCTATCGAAATTCCGCACGATATCGGCGCGATATTGCGACGGCGCATGCGGATCGGTCACCAGCCGCCGGCGCAGATTGGCCTCGCGATAATTGCGCCGCCACACTTGCGCCCAGCCCAAGAAGAAGCGCTGGTCGCCGGTCATGCCGTCGATCACCGGCGCAGGCTTGCCGCCCAGCGACGCATGATAGGCGTCGAGCGCCACGGCCAACCCGCCCAGATCACCGATATTTTCGCCGAGCGTGAACGCCCCCTTCACATGCGCGCCGGGGAAGGGCTCATAGGCGTCATATTGGGTGACCAGCTTGTCGGTCAGCGCCTTGAAATTGGCGACATCGGCGTCGGTCCACCATTGGTTGAGCTTGCCGGTCTCGTCATATTTTGCGCCTTGATCGTCGAAATGATGGCTCAATTCATGGCCGATGACCGCGCCGATGCCGCCATAATTGACCGCCGGGTCGGCATTGGGATCAAAGAAGGGCGGTTGCAGGATCGCGGCGGGGAACACGATCTCGACCATGCCGAAATTGGCATAGGCGTTGATCTCCATCGGCGTCATGCCCCATTCCCAGCGATAGATGGGCTTGCCGAGCTTGCCGATATTATAGTCGAAATCGAACTGGCTGGCGCGCATCGCATTGCCCAGCAGATCGTCGCGCTGGATGGCCAGCCCGTCATAGTCGCGCCATTTGTCGGGATAGCCGATCTTAGGGGTGAAGGCAGCCAGCTTCTTGTGCGCGCGCGCCTTGGCGGTATCGCTCATCCACGGCAGGCCGTCGATGCGACGCCCCATGGCGGCGATCACATTCTTGACCAGCACATCCATTGCCGCCTTGGTTTCGGGCGGGAAATATTGCGCGACATAGACTTTGCCGACTTCTTCGCCGAGCGAGTCCTTGAGGAAATCGACCCCCCGCTTCCACCGTGCCTCGCGCTCCGGCGTCCCCGACAGGGTGGTGCCGTAAAAGGCGAAGTCGGCATTGGCGATGCTGTCGGGCAGTTTGTCGGCATAGGCGTGCAGGCTGCGCAGCATCAGCGCGTCCTTCAGCACGGCGATCGGCGTCTTGGCGATCAGCGCCGCCTCGCCGGTGATGGCCGAGGGTTGGGCGACGAGCAGGTCGGTCGGCGTCAGGCCATTGGCCTTGAAATAGGCAGCGAAATCGAAGCCCGGCGCGGCCTTTTGCAGGCCAGCGAGCGTCAACTTGTTGTAAGTCTTGTCCGCGTCGCGGCTGTCGATCTGGGTCCAGTGAACCTTGGCCACGTCCGTCTCGAACGCCATCAAGGCGGCGGCGCGCGCCTTGGCGTCGCTTTCGCCCGCCAGCGTCAGCATCGCCTCAAGATGCGCGACATAGGCCGCGCGGATCTTGGCCATTTCCGGCTTTTCATCCAGATAATAGTCGCGATCGGGCAGGCCCAGGCCACCCTGGCTCATCGACAGGATATAGGTTTCGGGGTCTTTATCGTCCTGCCCAACATAGAAGCGGAACGGCCCACTGATCCCGGCGCGGGCGGCCTTGGCGGCGAGCGTGGCATAGCCCGCCTTGTCCTTCACGCCCTTGATCTCGGCGAGCCAGGGCTTGATCGGAGCCAACCCCTTGGCTTCGACCGCAGCGGTGTCGAGATAGCTGGCATAGGCCGCGCCGATCTTGCTCGCCGGATCCTCCTTCGCCGCGTCCAGGATCGCGCGGGTGCGGGTGCGCGACAATTCGTCGAGCGTGTTGAACGCGCCATAATTGGACTTGTCGGCGGGGATCGGCGTGTTTTTCGCCCAGGTGCCATTGGCATGGTCGTAGAAATCATCGCCGGGCTTCACTGACAGGTCCATGCCCGCCGCGTCGAAGCCATAGCTGCCATAAGTGGGCTTGGCCGAAGCCGGGGCGGTGGTGATGGCTGGGGCGGGCTGTTGCGCGTGGGCGATACCAGCGGTCAGCGCCAGTGCGGAGGCGGCAGCGCCCAGGAGGAGGTGTTTCATCAAAGCATCCCTTGCTTGAAGTGGGCGCATCGGACGCGCCCGGCATGACGGGGACTTGAACGCCTGTCCAACAAGCCTGTCCATGTCGTTGGTCGAATATTATCAGCCGTTGAAAGGATCGGAAAGCCGTATATGCGCCGCGAACGCCTCGGCCAGAGCGACCGGGTTCAGCGGATCGAGCAGTGGCAGGCGGCCAAGGCTGGGGATAGCCGCCAGCAGCGGGATGATCCGCTCATTCTCCGCATGCGCCTCACCGATGAAAGCGATGCCCGCGATCGGCACGCCACGCGACTGCAGTGCCTCGACGCTGAGCAGACTATGGTTGATCGTGCCGAGCGCGGTGCGCGCGCACAGGATGACGGGCTGGCCCCAATGGGCGAACAGGTCCGCCATCGACAGCGTCTCGCTGATCGGCACGAGGACGCCGCCTGCGCCTTCGACCACCAGCGGTCCGTCGACTTGCGGCAGCGCCAGCCGGTCCAATTCGATCGTCACCCCGTCGATCCGCGCGGCGAGATGCGGCGAGGCGGGCGTCGCCAGCCTATAGGCTTCGGGCAGAATATGCGCGGCGGGCAGGCCGGACAGGCGGGCCACCTCTTCCTTGTCGCCATCGGGATCGACCCCGGCCTGGATCGGCTTCCAATAATGCGCGCCCAACGCAGCGGCGAGGCCAGCGGCAAAAACCGTCTTGCCGATGCCGGTATCGGTGCCGGTGACGACAAGCACGCTCATCGCATGATCCTTTGCAATTCACGGCCGAGCGCGGCGATGTCGGCGCGCCCGACATTGAGCGTCAGCGATATACGCAGGCGACTAGTGCCCGGCGGCACGGTCGGCGGGCGGATGCCGCGCACGTCGAACCCGGCGTCCTGCAAGGCCGCCGCCGCCGCCATGGTGCGCGCGTCCGTGCCCAGGATGACCGGCACGATCTGGCTGCGCGGCGCGGGCAGACCGAGCGGCGCGCAGATGGCTTCGGCTGCATCCTGCCGCAACGTCTTCAACCGATCGCGCAGGTCGCTCGCTTCCTCGATCCGGTCGAGCGCGGCGGATACCGCGACCGCCATCAGCGGCGAGGGTGCCGTCGAGAAGATGAAGGCGCGGGCGCGGTTGATGAGATAGTCGATATGCAGGCGCGGTCCACAGATCAGCGCGCCTTCCACCCCCATCGCCTTGCCGCAGGTGTGGAGCGTGACGACATTGTGCAGCCCGTCCAGCCCCGCCGAAAGCCCGCGTCCACCCGGCCCGAAGACGCCGGTGCCATGGGCTTCGTCGAGCAGCAGCATGCCATGATGTTTGGCCGCCAGCTTGGCGAGATCGGCGAGCGGGGCGAGGTCGCCATCCATCGAATAGAGCGTTTCGACTGCGATCCAGATGCGGCCCTTGCCCCCTTCGGCGCGGAAGGCGGTGATCAGGTCGGAAAAGCTTTGCACGTCATTATGGCGGGCGAAGACGGCGGCGGCCTTGCTCATGCGGATGCCGTCATGCGCGCTCGCGTGGATCAGTTCGTCCGCGACGATCAGGTCGCCGCGCTGCGGCAGCGTGCCGAACAGAGCGAGATTGCCGACATAGCCATTGGCGACGAACAGCGACGCCTGGGTGCGGAAGAAGTCCGCCGCCTTGGCCTCCAGCCCTTCATGTTCGGGCGCATTGCCGCGCAGCAGCCGCGATCCACCCGACCCCACCGGCACCCCCCGCGCGATCGCATCGGCCACCGCCCCGGCGATGATCGGATCGGCGGCGAGGCCGAGATAATCGTTCGACGCGAAATCATGGCCCGACCGGGGCATCAGGCGACGCAACCGCCCGCGCGCGTCCAAAGCGGCAAGCTGTCTGGCGAAGGGTTCGGCGGTCATGGGCCGCGCTATAGGCCGCTCCCGAAAGGGGAGCAAGCCGCCGCTCAGCCCTCCGCCACCGCCGTCGACAGGCCCAGTCCCGGCACGCCGATGGAGCGTTTGCCCGAAAAATCGGTGCGGGCGACGATGACGCCCAGTTTTTCCATATAGTCGATCAGGCGGCGGACGCGCCCCGGCGAGCTGGTGCCATAGGCGCGGGCCAGGGCGGCATCGTCCGGGCATTGAAGCCCCTGCATCGCGGCGCGCGCGATCAGCAGGAAGGGGGCGAGCATGTCTTCGGGCAGCGTGTCGGCGGCGCGCATCGCCGGTTCCCAGCGCGGATCGGCCGCGTCCATCATCCCAGCCTGCGCCATGGCGAAGCGCTTGCGGAAAGCGGGCAGGTCCAGCGGCGGGGTGCGCAGCCCCTTCATCCGGCAGCGCACACCGAAATCCTGGTACAAAGTCGACACGCTGGGGGCCGCATCGCCCAGATCAGCGACGATTTCTTCCAGCACCGCCATCACCACCGGCTCATTCTGGCCGAAATCCAGTTCGGGCGCGGCGGGCTTGGCCGAGGGCGAATCGGCCAGCGCTCGGATAATCTCCTCGGCGGGGCGCGGCGGCGGATCAGCGCGCGGCGGGGCGACGGGGGCCGCATCCTGCGGTTCGGGGGCGAACAGCAATTCCTGAAAATCCTCGCCGCTGGTCACCGGCGGGGCCATCAGCTTGTGCGTGCCGCCGCGCGTGCTGGTGTGGACCGCGCCGATCTTCACCGACACCGGGCGGCGGCAGATGGCCGGACCCAGCGCCAGGAAGCGCCCGCGCTCCAGGTCGCGGATCTGCTCCGCCTGCCGCCGTTCCATGCCCAGCAGGTCGGCGGCGCGCGCCATGTCGATGTCGAGGAAGGTACGCCCCATCAGGAAGTTGGAGGCTTCGGCGGCGACATTCTTGGCGAGCTTCGCCAGCCGCTGCGTCGCGATCACGCCCGCTAGCCCGCGCTTGCGCCCCCGGCACATCAAATTGGTCATCGCCGCCAGCGATACCCGCCGCGCTTCGTCGGACACGTCGCCCGCGGCGGCGGGGGCGAACATCTGCGCCTCATCCACCACCACCAGAGCGGGATACCAATGGTCGCGGGGCGCATCGAACAGGGCGTTGAGGAAGGAGGCGGCGCATTTCATCTGCGCGTCGATCTCCAGCGCCTCCAGGCTCAGCACCACCGAGGCGCGATGTTCGCGAATCCGCGTCGCCATGGTGACGATCTCACGCTCATTATAGTCGCCAGCATCAATCACCACATGGCCATAGCGGTCGGCCAGCGTTACGAAATCCCCCTCCGGGTCGATCACCACCTGCTGCACCATCGGCGCGCTTTCCTCCAGCAGGCGGCGCAGCAGATGCGACTTGCCCGACCCCGAATTGCCCTGAACGAGCAGCCGGGTGGCGAGCAATTCCTCCACGTCGACCAGCACGGGCTTGCCGTGGCTGTCGGTTCCTATGCTGATGCTGGCGGTCACGCCCACCCCATGGCCCATGGGGGCGGGGGAGCGCAAGAGGGGTGCGGCGGCGACAGCGGCGCGTCTGTCGAGCATCGGCCGAAGTTCACACCGTCGTCGGGAAAATGGCGCCAATAGTAAGGGTGAGGGCGCTGCGAAGACCCGGTGAGGTTCGTGTTGGGTCACGGTGAAGTCACGCCAGGGTCACTATGATGCGACAACAGGGCTATCGCATATGAAAACGCCGTTCGTCCTGAGCCTGTCGAAGGACTGTCCTTTTCTTCGCGCGGAAGTTTAGAACGAAGAAAAAGCGTCCCTTCGACAGGCTCAGGGCGAACGGAAAATTTTTCTTCACACCAAGGGGAGGCCACAGGCGCGGGCATCGCCATCAGCGGGGTGCTGGCGGCGCGGCGGGCGGCGGCGGGTCCGGCGCGAAGGGATCCGCCAAGCCCTGCGCATAGTGGGCCAGCGCCCAGTCCCAGCTCTGGTCGAACATCGTCCCCGCCAGCCGCCGACGCAGGCGATGCGCGCTGGTGGGCGACATCCCAACGCTGCGCGCGGCGGTGGCGACGGTGCCGGTTTCGAGCAGGGCAACCAGGAAGCGCCGCTGCTTGGCGGGCGTCCAGTGGGTGCGGCTGGCCGGGGGTGGCGGCGACGGTGTGAGGTGCTGGTCCATCGGAAAGGATAAATCAGAGGATGTGCGAGTAGGAAAGGGGATTTTGTGGCGGGCAGTTATGCGCCACTTGCCGTCGTTTGGCAGCGATTCCACCGTACCTGAAAGCGGACATCCGAATTTAACCGGTTCTGGGACAATTTTTTGACCCGGCGGACCATCACATTCCGTCTAAGAGACTTGGCGGCGGTGGCGGCGGCTTTCTGATTCTCAGTGTCCCACCCGCTGGCTTCACAATCTTGTCGTCAAGCTTGAGCAGGGCGGAATCGAAGGTGTGAAATTCAGAGGCGTCCGCGATCACCGCTGTCGCCAAATGAACGGCGTCAGGAGGTCGAAGCCCAGGGTGCCCGGCTTGCATCAGTTCGCGCGCCAATGTGCCGACATATCGGTCGACTGGCACGATCAGGATGTACTCGTTCCGGAAAAAGTCAGCAAGCACGTCGCCATCTTCTCGTTTCACCTGATCGTCCTTGCAGACTTCCGCGAGCGACAGTCCCGACGTGGCAATTTCCACCTGCTTGCGCGTAGCCAGGTCGATCACATGATTGCAGAGAATCGCGCGATCCTCGACGCCCCCTCCTTTGAGCGGCGCCTTCTCTTGGATAATCGTGGCGATCCACGTGCACGCATCCCATGCGACGCGTCTAGGCTTCGCCATTCCGTACCCTCTCTAAGTGATCATGGGACGAGAGCCCATGCGTAAAGTCGGGATCAATAATGTCCTTGAGCTGGGGAAGGAGTTTCTCCGGATCGGCGAAGTCAAGCCGGGACACTTCGGCTTGGCTCAGGCGGCCGACGGATCTATATTTAAGCACACCGATCGCGGTCACGCGCCGGTTCCGCCACACAACCTGCGCGACAGGCTCGCCCTCTAGAGCGCGTAGCGCCTCGCCGGAAAGGAAGCACTTAACGTCTCCGCCAGTTAGGCGACTTTTGACGATGATGAACGGCCGGCCCCAGCCGTCAGTGCCCACATTCTGAATGTAGCCCTCGAAGCTGCCGAGTTCGCGGTAAGGATGAACCGGCTCGGCCTCCCTGACCAGTTCGACGTTCTTCAGCGCCTGCACCGCGGCTGCCGTGCCCACCGTCAACTCAGGGCTGTTGGGGTCAAGCGAGCCGACGCTAGTTGCCGCAAGGCTTCCGGAAATCCGCCGCAGGAAGCGATCGGCCGACTCGATGACGTTGTCATTCCAATACAGAGGCCGCTCGCCCTGCGAGATGATTTGTCGGAGACCGCCAACGGTGACGTCACGAGCTCTCGCCGCCAGATCGGGCCCGTCAGCATGGCCGGGCAAGGCGACTGCCTCAACGATGATACGCGCAGGGCTATTCTTACTGAGGCCGACGACCTTCCAATCAAAACGCTCCGTCGTATCGCCTGCAATCGTCTCAGCGACGCCGTTTAGCATGGCGAAGAAATCCTGAATCTGTTCGATCAGGTCTCCCAAGAGCGGTGCATCCGCTTCGCCGCGGCCCGCTATGCTGATCTCAACGGTCGTTGCCATGCTGGTCGCACCACATCCTTCGCTTGCATACGCATAGAACGCTTAAATTTCGAAGCGGTAAAGAATAAACGGGTGTTCGCCAATGCGGCCGCATCCTTGAGCGAGCGTCAGCTTTTCGTTGTTTTGATTTTCAGTCCGAACGACTACTGATGATGTCCGTTGCAGACCAGCCGCGGTCGCGCTTGCGAAAGGCCGGGCCCGACATCAGCGGACAGTTGGTAAGCAGGCCGCCGCGTGAATGACAGCTATTCCCGCAACCTGGCTCCGAACGGGACATTCGCCTATCGGCCATCGCACAACAATCAGGCAATTCCTGTCATTCTGGCCAATCGCCGGGGTGCCAGTTGCGCGACGTGTGGATGACATGCAGGATCGTCAGCACCGTGTCGTCGCGGCTTAGCGCGTAGGCGAGGATATAGGGGAGCCGGTTGACGGATTTTTCGTAGGTGCCGCCGACACGGCCGGGGTGGCCGGTCGCATAGTCGGCCAAGGCGTCGCCTGTCTCGCGTATCCGCTTGGCGACCCGCCGCGCAGCCGCCGGATTGTCTCTGGCGATAGGGACGATTTGCCGTTCCAGATCGTCAAGCGCGTCATCCGACCATTGCACATGCCTCATGCAGCATTTTTGTCGGCTGCGGCAATCGCGGCGTCGATCCGGTCCATCGCGGCGTCATGCGGCGTCACCCGGCCCGCCTCCCTGTCGGCAAGCCCCCGCTCTATACCCTCGATGATCTGCAATTCGCGATTCACATAGGCTTCGACCGCTTCGGCGGCGAGGTAGGACTTGGTGCGGCGGGTATTGTGGGCAAGGCGGCCGAGCTTTTCCTTGAGATCGGGCGTGACCCGGATCGTCATCGTCGTTCTGGCAGCCATGGCGCATTCCTTTTCGCTGGTCGCACACATTGTAACACAAGTGGCTGCACTTGCCAGCAAAGCATCTATATCCGCCTCGTCGAGGCGGGCATGTTCGGACTCCCGATTGAACAGCCGCGCCTTGTGAGATAGTATGAATATATCATACCGACACGAGAGGCCGACCTATGGGCGCTTATGAACGCATGACCGTCGTGGTACCCGATCAGATGGCGGCGAAAATCCATGCGGCCGTCGAGGCTGGCGAATATGCTTCGGCCAGCGAAGTCGTGCGCGATGCGATGCGGTTGTGGAGCGAGCGGCGCGCGTTCCGCCAGGAGGAATTGCTGGCGCTGCGGGACGCGTGGGATCGTGGCAAGGCCAGCGGTGTGGCTGGCCCGCTCGACATGGAAGCCATCATCACGCGCGCGAAGGGCAAGAAGGCGGCTGCATCCGACAATGGCTGACATCATCGTCTCGCAGCAGGCGGATGACGATTTTGAACGACTATGGCGCACCATTGCGCTCGACAATGACGATGCCGCCGATCGCCTGTTGCGTGCCATCAACGTCAAGATCGAGCGCCTTCGCATCTTCCCGGAAATCGGGCGCGCGCGGGACGACCTCCGGCCC
>TARA_R110000787_G_scaffold276027_1_pt1 | contig 15175 bp, 9 predicted proteins | sample TARA_R110000787 | Tara Oceans TARA_R110000787 (sample SAMEA4397920) | marine metagenome | biome: Polar Biome; feature: [DCM] deep chlorophyll maximum layer (ENVO:01000326); material: water (ENVO:00002006), including particulate matter (ENVO:01000060) such as... | depth 35 m
TTCCATAAGGCAGCGCCCCGTCCGGTGAACACGCCTCTAAGGGGGCACTCTGAGTCGGTCAACAGGAAAATGACAAAGAAACGACACTGCCCTGAATTTGCGGCGCAGGCCCGTCCAAGCGACTGAGTGACCCCACCCTATATATTCGAGCCTTGAAACGGCAAGTCGCGGCCCCGCTGTCACACCTTGGCCACGGCGCAAAATCATCGCGCATGGACTGTGCAGAGCAGTTGACCAAGTGAACGTTATCAACTAGGTGAACGTTCACAACAAGGACGTCAGACGCCGATTCGCGGCGCGGGGAGGATGAAATGACGATTTCCAACACTCGGATTCTATCTGCTTATGTTTCGGGCGCGTCTGCGCTGGCGCTGAGCATCGGCATGCAGCCGGCTTTTGCGCAGGATAGCGCCGTCGACGAACAGCCCGCTGAAATCGTGGTGACGGGCATTCGAGCAAGCTTGAATGCCGCTAGCGATATCAAACGCAACGCTCAGGGTGTGGTTGACGCAATCTCCGCAGAGGATATCGGCAAGTTCCCCGACACTAACTTGGCAGAATCGCTCCAGCGTATCACCGGCGTGTCGATCGACCGTTCGAACGGCGAAGGTTCGACCGTTACCGTTCGCGGCTTCGGTCCCGAATTCAACCTGGTGCTGCTCAACGGCCGCCAGATGCCAACATCAACCTTGGGCGATGGTGCCAGCGCGCCCGCCAGCCGTTCCTTCGACTTTGCCAATCTGGCATCGGAAGGCGTCGCAGGGGTCGAGGTGTATAAGTCGGGTCGGGCTACCCTGCCCACCGGCGGCATCGGATCGACCATCAATATCAAGACGCCCCGCCCTCTCGATCGGCCGGGCCTCAAAGGCAGTGTCGCGGTAAAGGGTGTCTATGACAGCTCGCGAAATGACGGTAATCCGATTACACCCGAAATATCCGGCATCATTTCCGACACATTCGCCGATGGCCTTTTTGGCATCGCGGTCAGCGGATCGTGGCAGAAGCGCAAGGCCAGTGTGAACCAAGCCAATGTCGGCTGGCGCGACGGGTATCTGGGCTCCGAAAATAATTGGGGATCGCTGCCGCAGGCAGGCGATCCGCGCTTTGCCAATATCGAAAACCGTCCCGGCCCCAATGACGTCTATCAGGTCCAGCAAAATGCCAGCTACGACCTCAACGATATTGAGCGCGAGCGGCTGAATGGCCAGATCGTGTTGCAGGTTCGCCCAGCTGACAATCTGACCGCTACGTTCGATTATACCTATTCGCGCAATACCGTGCAGGTGCGCAATTCCAACGTAGGCATCTGGTTCAACTTCAATGACGTATCGAGCGCCTGGACCGATGGTCCGGTGGCGGGTCCCAAATTCTATTCCGAACAGTTCGGTGCCAATGAAGGCAAGGATTTGTCTTATTCCGGTTCGCTGGTGGAAAACCAGTCGACCAACAAGTCGCTGGGTGGAAACCTGGTATGGGATGGACCGGGCGGACTGCGCCTGGAACTCGACGCGCATCATTCGACCGCTGAGTCGGGCGCAAACAATCCCTATGGCACCAGCACCTCGGTCGGCACGGCCGTTTTCGGCGTGCGTAGCCAGACGGTCGATTACACCAACGACCTGCCCATCATTTCGGTCGAGATGCATCCGGGCATCAACGCGTTGGATGCCGGGAACATCCAGGCTACCGGCAATGCGTTCCGCAATGCCTATTTCAAGGATCGCATCAATGAAGGCCAGCTGCGTGGCAGCTATGATTTCGAGGGCTCGATCCTCGACAGCCTCGATTTCGGCGTCACCTATATCGAAAACAAGGTGCGGTCGGCCTACGGCTTCATCCAGAACGACACATGGGGCGGATCGACCACGAAGGACCAATTGTCGGACGACCTGTTCACGCTCGAAACCCTGCCGGACAAGTTCAAGGGCTTGTCTGGCGCGGGCGACGCGGCGATGCTCCAGCAATTCTACACGTTCAATTTCGAGAAGATGGTGGGCTTCCTCGACGATCTGAACGGCATCTGCGGCGGCGATGGTAATTGCCTGTCGAGCTTCACGGTCGATCGGCGGATCCGCGAGCGCACCATCGCGCCGTATCTGCAGGCAAACCTGGCCTTCGACGTCGCCAACCGCCCGGCTCACTTCCGTGCGGGCGTGCGCTATGAAAAGACCAAGGTCCGTTCCTCCGCGCTGGTGCCGATTCCGACCGGCACGCAATGGGTGTCTGCCAACGAGTTCAACCTCACTTATGGCACCGGCAGCGACTTCACCACCTTCCGGGGTAATTATGACAATTGGCTGCCTGCCATCGACGTCGATTTCGAGCCGATTGAGAATGTGAAGCTACGCGCGAGCTACAGCCACACCATTACTCGCCCGGACTATGCATCGATGCAGGGTGGCCGAACGGTCGATCAACTCTTCCGCATCGGCGGCGGCACCGGCAGCCAGGGCAATCCTGGCCTGCTTCCCTATAAATCGAAGAATATCGATCTGTCGGCCGAATGGTATTATGCGCCTTCCAGCTATCTGTCGGTCGGATTTTTCGACAAGCGGGTGCGCAACTTCATTTCGAGCACCCGGATCGACACCGATGCGTTCGGCCTGACCAACCCGGCGGATGGCCCACGCTATCAGGCGGCCGTCGCGGCATTGGGCGCCAATGCCAGCACGACCGATCTGCGCAACTATATCTTCGCCAATTATCCGGCATCGGTCATCGTCGACAGCTTCGATCCGGCGACCGGCAATTATACCGGTAAGATCTTGGGGCTGCCCGAAGATGGTGCAGTGAATTTCCAGGTTTCGACGCCTATCAACTCGGATCAGAGCGCGCATCTCTACGGCTTTGAATTCGCCATCCAACATAACTTCTGGGACACGGGATTTGGCACGATCCTGAACTATACGATCGTTCGTGGCGACGCGACCTACGACAATAGCCAGCCGTCCAGCGTTCCGCAATTTGCGCTCACGGGCCTCTCGGACAGCGCCAACGCCGTCCTCTTTTATGACAAAAAGGGCATTCAGGCCCGTATCGCTTATAACTGGCGCGACAAATTCCTGGGTGGAACGGGTCCCAACCCCTTCTATATCGAAGCCTATGGTCAGGTGGATGCCAGCGCGAGCTGGGAGTTCAAGAAAGGCTATACCGCGTTTGTCGAAGCCATAAATTTGAACGGTGCTAGCCGCCGTGGCCATCTGCGTAGCGAAAACAACGCCTTCTTCGCTTCGCCCGGCTATGCCCGATATGGCGCAGGCCTTCGCGTCAACTTTTGACGGGATGACTTGATTGAAGTTTGGCACGATGGGACAAGGCCGCACCTGAACTGGTGCGGCCTTGTCCAGCATCAGCCGGGTGGAGAGACAGCGGTGATGTGACGGGGCACCGGCACCGCCGTCAAAGGAGCCATTAGAGCGTCATGACCCAGCACCAGATCCTTGATTCCCTGACCCATCGCGCCCTGCGTGTTCGGACCGACAGCGGGGCGGCATTGGGCGATGCCGTCATGGCCTGCCTGCTGATGCCGGCCGAATTTCGGCAAGCGCAGGCACATTTCCCTATTTTGTTCCGGCGCGACCTGGAAAGCGGCGCATTCTCGGCGGTGGCGTTGTTCGGTTTTGCCAATGGCGAAAATCTCTTTCTGGAAGCAGACCAATGGGATGCGACATACAAACCGCTGGCACAGGCGGTGCAACCCTTCCTGATCGGCCGTTCGTCCAACGGCAGCAGGCCGCCGCAGGTCCATGTCGATATGGGCAGCCCCCGGCTCGTCCATGAAGGGGACGAAGGCGTTCCCCTATTTGACGAGGCAGGGCAGCCCTCTCCCTGGCTGGACAGCATTGCGCAAAGGCTCGGCGACCTGGATGCCGCCTTTCAGGCCAGCACCGATTTCTTTGCTACGCTGGAGCGCCATGCGCTGCTCGAACCTTTCACGCTGGACGTGCCGTTGGTGGATGGGACGCGGAACAGCCTGGTCGGCTTTCATGTCATCGACGAGGAGCGGCTGCGCGCGCTCGATGCCGCAGCATTGGATGATCTCCACCGGGCCGGGCATCTGATGCCATTGTTCATGGCGGTGGCGTCGGTCGCGCAGTTCAACGAGTTGGTCGCGCGCAAGAATCGCCGAGTAGCCGGTGGCTGAGGCAGCTCTGGCCGGCCTGCCCCTGGTTAGGGTGCTGCAAGCCCCCGACACCGCAACGCTGGATGCTTTGCTGCGGGAAGAGAACACGCCTTTTATCGTGCGCGGGCTGGTGCGCGACTGGCCGCTGGTGCAGGCCGGTCTGGAATCCAACCGTGCCGCTCGCGCCTTTCTGCTGGCCCATGCGCGTGAGCGCGACTTTATAGTGTCGATGGCAGAGCCGGATGCCAACGGGCGCCTGTTTTACGATGCCGCCATGGCAGTCAACTTCCGCATGGGCAAAGGCAGACTGCCCGATATTTTTGCCGGGTTCGATGCGGCCGAAAGACGGGATGTGGCGCAAGTGCCCACCGTTTATCTCGGCTCCGTTGATATCCATGAGTTTTTTGACGGACTGGCAGACGCACACACCATACCGCTGGGTTCGCGCTCCCCGTTAACATCCTTGTGGATCGGCAATGCCAGCCGCATCGCGGCACATAACGACTTTCCCGATAATCTCGCCTGCTGCGCCGTGGGGCGTCGCCGCTTCACCCTGTTCCCGCCCGACCAGTTCGCCAATCTCTATCTTGGCCCGATCGACGTCACCCCGGCTGGACGCCCAATATCCATGGTCGATTTCGCAGCCCCCGATTTTGCAACCTATCCCCGTTTCCGCGATGCGCTCGCGACCGCACAGGTTGCCGAACTGGAGCCTGGAGATGCACTCTTCATCCCCTCGCTCTGGTACCATCATGTCGAGGGGTTGGCCGACTTCAATATATTGGTGAACTATTGGTGGCGCGACACGCCGCGTTATCTGGGCCAGCCCTATAACGCGCTGCACCATGCGATCATGACCATCCGCGATCTGCCGCAAGAGGAGCGCGCGATCTGGCAGGCGATGTTCGACCATTATGTCTTTTCGGGCGGTGAGGCGGCACGCGCCCATCTGCCGGAAAAGGGCCGTGGCGTGCTGGCCCTACTCGACGCGGAAGCCGCCCAACGCATGCATCATTTCCTGTTGAGGAGCCTGTCGCTATGAGCACGCTACCCCTGCCTCGTCGCATCGTCGTCGCCGGCGGCGGCACGGCCGGTTGGATGACGGCCGCCGCGCTCGCCCGCACGCTGGGGCCGGTGGCGCAAGTCACCTTGGTCGAAAGCGAGCAGATCGGGACGATCGGCGTGGGCGAAAGCACCATCCCGCCGCTGGTCGCCTATAATCGCATATTGGGCATCAACGAAGCCGACTTCATGCGCGCAACCCAGGCGACGTTCAAGCTGGGGATCAATTTCGAGAATTGGCGTGTGCCGGGCGAAAGCTATTTCCACAGCTTCGGCGGGACCGGCAAGGATCATTGGTCAGCGGGGTTCCAGCATTTCTGGATGCACGGACAAGGCCAAGGGCATGATTCGCCCTATGGCGACTATTGCCTGGAGTTGAAGGCGGCGGAGGCGGGGCGCTTTGCGCACCTGCCTGACGACCGGATGAACTATGCCTATCAGCTCGATTCGGGGCTTTATGCCCGCTTCCTGAGGAGGATGGCCGAAGCTGATGGCACCCAGCGGATCGAGGGACGCATCACCCAGGTCGAACTCGACAGCGAAAGCGGCGACATCGCTGCGCTGCGACTCGATGGCGATCGGCGGATCGAAGGCGATCTGTTCATCGACTGCACCGGCTTTCGCGCGTTGCTGATCGAAGGCGCGCTGCATGTCGGCTATGATGACTGGACCCACTGGCTGCCTTGTGATGGCGCGGTGGCCATCCAGACCAGCAGCGTGCGGCCGCCAGTCCCCTATACCCGCGCCATCGCGCATGAGGCAGGCTGGCAATGGCGCATTCCGCTTCAACATCGGCAGGGCAATGGCATCGTCTATTGCAGCAGCTTCATGGACCCCGACGCTGCGCTCGAAAAACTGCTGGTCTCGGTCGAAGGCGACAAGCTGGTGCAGCCCAACCCGATCCGGTTCCGCACCGGGGCGCGACGGCGGCAATGGCATCGCAACTGTGTGGCGGTGGGCCTGTCGGGCGGATTCATGGAACCGCTGGAGTCCACGTCCATCCACCTGATCCAGCGCGCCGTGCTGCGCATCCTGCGGATGCTGCCGGCGGGCACCGTCAGCCCCCTCGACATAGCGGAATTCAACGATCAGCAAATGACGGACATGGAGCAGATCCGTGATTTCCTGATCCTGCATTATAAGGCGACCGATCGGCGTGACACGCCCTTCTGGCGCCATTGCGCGGCCATGACGGTGCCCGACAACCTCGCCCACCGCATGGAATTGTTCCGGCAGACCGGCCGCGTCTTCCGCAAGAATGAGGAATTGTTTGCGGAAAATAGCTGGGTGCAGGTGATGATGGGACAGGGCATCGTCCCGCAAAGCCATCACCCCATAGCCAGCAAGCTGCGGCCCGACGAACTGAACCATCTCATGGCCTCGCTCAAGGACCAGGTTTCCCGCACCGTGGCGAACCTGCCCGATCATGCGGCCTATATTGCGCGCTATTGCAGCGCGCAGGAGCCGGTGGCGGCATGATCGCGCGCCTCCTCATCGCCGCGCTGCTGTGCGCCAGTGCCGATGTGGCTGCTGCCGCGCCGGAACAGCCGGGCTGGCACAAGGTCTGGGCGGATGAATTTGATGGTCCGGCACTCGACCCGCGCAAATGGAACCTTGCCGACAATTGCTGGGGCGGCGGCAATGAAGAGCGGCAATGCTACACAACCTCTGCGGCGAACCACCGGGTCGCAAATGGCCTATTGGACATCATCGCTCGGCAGGAAACGCATGAAGGCCCGGCTTTCCCGCCGGACCAGCGCACGACGCCGGAAAAGGCGCGCGCCACCCGCACCAAGCCCTTCACATCGGCGCGCCTCTCGACCGATGGCAAGGCATCGTGGCTCTATGGGAAGGTGCAGGTTCGCGCGAAGCTGCCGCAGGGCCAGGGAACCTGGCCTGCCATATGGATGCTGCCCGAAGGATGGGATTACGGCGGCTGGGCACAGTCCGGCGAGATCGACATCATGGAAGCTGTCAATCTGGGCACGTCCTGCGACACCTGCCCAAGACAAATAGAAGATCGTGTTCTGGGAACGATCCATTTCGGCGGTCTCCCGCCGCGCAACCGTTATATCGGCGACGAAACGCCCATGCCGGCTCCGTTTGACGGCTTCCACGTCTATGAAATCGAGTGGGATGCCACCGGCATCGTCTGGCGGGTGGACGGCGTGGATTTTGCCCGGCGCGCGCCGCATGAATGGCACAGCCTGGGCTCCGACAAGCCAGGCGCGCCGTTCGACCGCCCTTTCCATCTCATCCTCAACCTTGCCATCGGCGGCCACTTGCCCGAAGGACGCAACAGCAAGGGCGTCGATCCCACCGGCTTTCCCAAGACGATGCAGATCGATTGGGTGCGGGTCTGGCAGAAAGACGCCACTCCCCCGATGGAGAATGGGCAATAAATGGCGCGACGGCGGCTGGCAGTCACGATCAAACATGTTGCGGCAGATGCAGGCGTGTCCCTGCAAACGGTGAGCCGCGTCATCAACAGCGAGCCCAATGTCCGCCCGGAAATGCGCGACCGGGTACAGGCGTCCATCGATCGGCTGGGCTATGTGCCGTCGATCGCAGCGCAACGGATGAGCGGATCGCGCTCCTACCTCATTCTGGCGCTCAATGACCGCGAACGCACGATCGCGGACTGGCGCGCCAGGCAGGGCACGGACTGGGTCGACCAGATGCTGCTGGGCGGCATGCTCGAATGTGCCGAACATGGCTATCGGTTGATCTTCGAATTGGTCGATACCCATGCCGATCATCTGGAGCGCGAACTGGGTGCCGCCCTGTCCGCGCTGCAACCTGATGGCGCGATCCTGACCCCGCCCCATTCGGACAATCCGCGCATATTGGCGACGCTCAAACGCCATCATGTGCCCTATGCGCGTATCGGGGCGCAAGGGCAGGACGATGGCGCGCTGCCTGCGGGTATCCGCGTGTCGATGGATGATGAGGGCGCGGCTCGACGCGCGACACGGCACTTGCTGGACCTTGGCCATCGGCGCATCGGATTCATTTCAGGGCCCGCCGAATATCGGCTGTCGGGCTGGCGCGTCGATGGCTGGCAGGCGGAAATGGCGGCAGCGGGCCTGCCTACCGAAACCCTCCTGGAAACGGGTGATTTCGGCTATGCGTCGGGCCTGCGCGCGGCGCAGACGTTGCTGGCGCGGGCGGATCGACCGACTGCCATCATCGCCAGCAACGACCAGATGGCGCTCGCGACGATCGAGGCGGCGCGCGACGCGGGCCTCGCCATCCCCGCCGACCTGTCGCTGGTCAGTTTCGATAACACGCCGCTGGTCCGCTTCACGACGCCACCTTTGACCGCCGTGGACCAGCCAATCGCCGAGACGACGGCGATGGCGGTGCGCCTGCTTATCACCGCGCCCAGCGTGACGCTCGATCCGCCTGCGCCCGTCATCATTCCCATGGGCCTGGTCGAACGGGCTTCGACCGCGCCGCCGCCCGATGTCGCCTGAACAAGCGGCGGCGGGCAACGATCGCCGCTTCCTGTTTCTCTATGCCCTCGCATGGGCGGGTGCCGCGATCGCCTACACACCGTTTTTGACCATCTTGCTGCCCGTGCGCGTAGATCTGCTGGCAGGGACGGACAATGTGCGCTGGCTGGCTGCGACAACCTTCCTTGGCGCCATCGCCGCCAGTCTTGCCAATATCCTGTTCGGCTGGCTGAGCGACGTGACAGGTCATCGCCGCCTTTGGGTCGCGATCGGTTTGCTCTTGTCGAGCGGGCTACTTTGCTTCTTTCCCCACATCGAGCGATTGGGACCGCTGCTCCTGCTGATTCTGCTATGGCAAATGGCGCTCAACATGATGTTGGGACCGCTGGCCGCCTGGGCGGGCGACTGCGTGCCTGACAGGCAAAAGGGGCGGCTGGGCGGGCTACTCGCCTGTGCGCCAGCGTCCGGGGCGCTGGCCGGGGCGTTGGTTACAGTGCCCGGCCTCGCCGATCCGCCTTGGCGCTTTGCGATGGTGGGCATGATGGCGATGGCGTGCGTCCTGCCGCTGCTGTTGCTGGGGCCATCGGGCAGGGTCGCCACACGGCGTTTGCACTGCGCGGCCATAGCGCCGCTGCCCTGGTTGCGCGCGATGATCACGCGCATGTGGTGCGCCCGCCTGCTGGTCCAGATCGCGGAGGCCGCCCTATTTGCCTATCTTTATTTCTGGTTTCAGACGATCGATACACGCTTCGACGACGCCATTACGGCCCGTATCCTAACCATGGTCCTGTTCCTGGCGGCACCCTGCGCCCTGATCGCCGGACGCTGGGCCGACCGCCGCGATCGGCCGATAGCCCCGCTCTGCATCGCCGCCCTGATTGCCGCAATCGGCCTCACCGCCATGGCCTTGGCGCGTGGGCCGGTGGCGGCGATCGCCGGATTCATGCTGTTTGGCCTTTCCACCAACATATTCCTGGCGCTGCATAGCGCGCAGACGTTGCGGGTGCTGCCCGATGATGGACGACGGGGCCGCAATCTTGGCCTGTTCAACCTCACCAACACCGTGCCCTCGCTCATCATGCCATCGCTGACGCTCGTGCTGGTGCCGACGCTCGGCTTTGCAGGATTATTCGGGGTTCTGGCTTTGCTGTCCGCCATCGCAGCCATCTTGCTTCGCGATACCGGAGGGCGCTGACGATCAATCGGCGCAAAAGGCTTGATCCTGCTCGCAAGCCGTGACAAAAAGGCATTGAGAACGTTCACAGAAAATTGCGAGGAAGGATGCCGATGCGCTCAGCAGCGGGAATCATGATCATGGCGCTGGCCATTGGCGGCAATGTGCAGGCGTGGGGGCAACAGCGGACACCCGCCAGTCCCGTCGTGGTGCAGCCTGAAGCGAAAGCAGACCCGTCGGTCTGGCCCGCAGCCCACAGCCCGGCCGCCATCACCGATCGCCAGACCGAAGCGGCCATCGACCGCCTGATCGCCCGCATGACCGTGGAGCAGAAGGTCGGACAGACGATCCAGGCCGACATCAGCGCGATCACTCCAGCCGACCTTGCCCGCTATCCCTTGGGCTCGATCCTGGCAGGCGGCAACTCTGGGCCATTCGGCAATGAGCGCGCCGATGCCACGACCTGGGTCAAACTGGTCGGCGATTATCGCACTGCGTCCGAAAAGGCAGGGGCAGGTGTCCCCATCCTGTTCGGCGTTGATGCTGTTCATGGTCATTCCAACCTGCCGGGCGCGACCATCTTCCCGCACAATATCGGCCTGGGCGCCGCTCATGATCCCGAACTGATCCAGCGCATCGGCGTTGCCACCGCAGCTGAAATTGCCGGGTCCGGGATCGAATGGACCTTTGCCCCGACATTGGCGGTGCCGCAGGATCTGCGCTGGGGCCGCAGCTACGAGGGCTATGCCGCCGATCCGGCGCTGGTGAAAGCCTATTCCAAGGCGATGGTGAAGGGTCTGCAGGGCGACCTGCTCCCCGGCAAGCCGCTAGGTTCGGTCCAGGTCGCGGCAACCGCCAAGCATTTTCTGGCCGACGGCGGGACCGAAAATGGCAAGGATCAGGGCGATGCTCGATTGCCCGAAGCAGAATTGATCCGCATCCATGCGCAGGGCTATCCCGCCGCCATCGATGCCGGCGCGCTCACCGTCATGGCCAGCTTTTCCAGCTGGAACGGCGCAAAGAACCACGGCAATCCGACGCTGCTGACCGATGTGCTGAAAAAGCGGATGGGCTTTGAAGGGCTGATCGTCGGCGACTGGAACGGTCATGGACAGATCCCCGGCTGCACCGTCACGGATTGCGCGGCATCCATCAACGCAGGGTTGGACCTGTTCATGGCCCCTGATAGCTGGAAGGGGTTGTTCGATGCGACGCTGCGCGATGTGCGCAACGGCACCATCCCGATAGCGCGACTGGACGACGCCGTACGGCGCAATTTGCGGGTCAAATATAAGCTCGGCCTGATGGGGCCGAGCCGGATCGCGCGCGGCGATCCGGCACTGGTCGGGGCCGACGCGCATCTGGCGATCGCCCGCGAAGCAGTCGCCAAGTCGCTTGTTCTCCTCAAGAATGAAGGCTCATTGCTCCCCATCCGTCCGGGCGCGAAGGTGCTGGTCACCGGCCCCGGTGCCGACAATATGGCGATGCAGGCGGGCGGCTGGACCATCACCTGGCAGGGCACGGACACGAGCGCTGCTGATTTCCCCAAAGGCAGCACGATCGGCCGTGCCATCGTCGATGCCGTCAAGCAGGCGGGCGGCAGTGGGCAACTGGCACCCACCGGCGATTTTACCGACAAGCCGGACGTCGCGATCGTCGTCTTCGGCGAACAGCCCTATGCCGAATTTCAGGGCGACGTGTCGAACCTCGTCTTCCAGGGTCAGGATGGCGAACGCGAACTGCTCGCCAAATTGAAGGCGCAGGGCATCCCGACGGTCGCGCTTTTCCTGTCGGGCCGCCCCTTGTTCGTCGGCCCGGCGTTCAACCTCGCCGATGCCTTCGTTGCAGGCTGGCTGCCCGGATCGCAGGGCCAGGGCGTTGCCGATGTACTGGTGGCGGGCAAGGACGGCAAACCGCCACGCGACTTCACCGGTCGGCTGCCCTTTGCCTGGCCAGCGGACGCCCGCTCTCCTGTCACCGCGCCCCTTTTCCCGGTTGGTTATGGTCTGGATTATGCGCATCCCCATGTCCAAGGCCCAGTGAATGAAGATCCCCGCGTCGAACAGGGACCGGCGGTCAGCGACAGCCTGTTCCTGCGCACCGGACGGGTACTCGACCCATGGCGGCTGGGCCTCGACAGCAGCGTGTCCATGCGGGCGGTAGACATCGCCGCGCAGGAAGATGCACGCCAGTTCAAGTGGAGCGGCAAGGGTGATATCGCCATTGACGGGCCGCCCGTTGATATGCTGCGGCAACTCAATGGCGGCTTTGCCCTGCGCATCGACTGGCGGATGGATGCCCGTGGCACCGGCCCCGTTTCGATCGCTATGGGCAATGCACGGCTGGATGTCAGCGCACTGGCAGCGGCAGCGCCGCTGGGCCAGGAAAGCAGCATCCAGATCCCGCTCCAATGCTTCAAGGACAAGGGTGCCGATTTCAAGGCGATCGGAACGCCGTTCCGCATGGGAGCCGATGCGCCGATGACGGTCAGCCTGCGCAATGTGCGGATCGAGGGCATCGGCACCCCCTTTCCCTGTCCTCCACCCTTCCCTTGAGGCTGCGAATCACTGCAAGGCGCTGAGGCCTTAAACGGCATCGCGATGGCCCGCTTCTTCACCAGGAGGCGGGCCATTTTTATGATATGTGACGATAGACGCGCCAAAACCGGCGGCTGCAGTGGGCTCACCGGGTCAAACCAGCTCGCGCAAGCGGGTCGACAAGGGCATATGTTAGCGCTATCACATGGCAACGCGATGGTGTGAGACGTTTCAAGGCGTCCACTCCGTCATGCCGCGTCGAATAGAGTGAGGAGAGGGATTGATGCATATTGGCCTGGGAATGATGGGTCGGCTGCTGCCATTTGCCGCATTGGCGCTGTCCAGCGCGGCGGCGCGGGCCGAGCCCGCTCGCTTCGAGCGCTTCACCTATGACGGCCAATCGATCGAGCAGGTGAAGGCCGGACCAGGCGAATATATCAATCCCATATTGTCGGGCTATTATCCCGATCCTACCATTACCCGCGTCGGCGACGACTATTATCTCGTGAATTCCTCCTTCGCCCATTTCCCCGGCCTGCCGATCTTCAAGTCGAAGGATCTGGTCAACTGGGTCCAGATCGGCAATGCGATCGACCGGCCGAGCCAGCTCGATTTTATCGGCCGCCGCACATCGGAAGCCGTCTTCGCACCTGACATTAGCTGGCATGATGGTGTCTTCTACATCGTCAATACCTGCGTGGCTTGCCGCAACAACTTCGTCATCACGGCCACTGATCCGGCCGGTCCCTGGTCCGACCCCATCTGGCTGCCCTTCGAAGGGATCGACCCGTCCATTTATTGGGAGGGCGACAAGGCCTATATCGTCAACAACCGCGCGCCCGATGAACCGCCCCGCTATGACGGGCATCGCGCCATCTGGATTCAGGAATATGACTGGCGCGCCGGTAAGATGGTCGGCCCCAGCACCCAGTTGATCAACGGCGGCGTCGACATCAGCAAAAAGCCGGTGTGGATCGAAGGGCCGCATATTTTCCGCAAGGATGGCTATTATTATTTGACTGCGGCGGAAGGCGGCACCAGCGTCAATCACTCCCAGGTCGTGCTGCGATCGAAGAAACTGCGTGGCCCCTATCTCCCCTATGCGGACAATCCCATTCTTACTCAGCGGGATATGGACCCCAACCGACCCGATCCGATTGGGTCCGCCGGACACGCCAAGTTGATCCAGACGCAAAAGGGGGACTGGTGGGCGACCTTCCTGGCGGTGCGCCCCTATGAAGGCGACTTCTACAATATCGGGCGCGAAACCTTCCTGCTGCCCGTGACATGGAAAGATGGCTGGCCGATCATCCTGCCGCGTGGCGAAAAGATACCCCATGTCGGCAAGGTGCCTGACCTGCCCGCCCAGCCTAGCCCTGCGCTGCCGATGAGTGGCAACTTCACCTATACCGACGAGTTCGACGGCGATCGCCTGGCGATGCAGTGGATCGGCATCCGCACCCCCCACCAGCCTTTCTATCGCGTGACCAACGGCGCGCTCGAACTGGAAAGCGGCACGCCGCTTGGCGATCTGAACGGGGTTCCGGCCTTTGTCGGGCGGCGGCAGCAACATGCCATCGCAACCATGTCCACCACCTTGCGCTTCACGCCGGAAAAGGATGGCGACACCGCCGGACTGGCGGCGGTCCAGAGCGACCGCAGCCATATGCTCTTCACCATTACGCAGGTTGGGGGCAAAAAGTTGATCGCGCTGACGTCGCGCGATAACGCCGATACCGATACGCTGGTCGCCTCGGCGCCGCTGCCAGCGGCCGGTCCTGTGACGCTCACCATCCACGCAGATGGTGGCAAAATGGCCTTCGACTATGAAGTCAACGGTCAACGGACGACGCTCAAGTCTGATCTGGACGCAACACTGCTGAGCACGCGTAAGGCGGGAGGTTTCGTCGGGACGGTGGTTGGTCCCTATCGCTACACCCCCGCATCCTGAAGGGGCGGCCAATGACCATCAAGTCGTCCATCGCCCTGCTGGCGCTATCGCTTGCCGCCACCGCCCTCCCCGCGCAAGTCTGGCGCGCGGACCAGGGCGATGGCACCTATCGCAATCCCGTCCTCTTCGCGGATTATCCCGATCCCGACATCATTCGCGTCGGCGAGGATTTCTACTTCATCACCACGACCTTCGCCAATGCGCCGGGCATGACCATTCTTCATTCGAAGGATCTGGTGAACTGGCAGATTGCCGGCCATCTCATGGACCGGCTGGAGGGCAATCCGCGCTATGATCTGAGCGATGGCGGGGATTATCGCCGGGGCTTCTTCGCGGCCAGCATGCGCCATCACAACGGCACATTCTACGTCGCGGTCAGCCCGATTGGCCTCAACACCCGTATCTACCGTGCGAAGAGCCCGACCGGTCCCTGGACCTATACCGAACTTGATCGCCACGCCTTCGATCCAGCCCTGTTTTTCGAAGATAATGGCCAAGCCTATCTGATTACATCGATCGGGACCGACGGCACGGTGACATTGCTGACGATGAATGACGATGTCACTAAGATCACCGCTTCGAAGGTCGTCCATTACAACAAGGGTGCGGAGGGATCGAAGATCATCAAGCGCGAGGGCTGGTATTATCTTTTCAATGCGCTCCCTTCTAAACTGGCACTGACGGTCTCTCGAGCGCGCAGCTTGCAGGGACCGTGGGAGACCCGTCCGCAGATCGACGACACCAGCGGCGGCCATCAGGGCGCATTGGTCGATCTGGCCAATGGCGACTGGGTCGGTTTTGTCATGGTCGATGCCGGATCGATCGGCCGGATGACCAATATCAGCCCGGTATATTGGCGGGACGACTGGCCGA
>TARA_R110000787_G_scaffold16622_24_pt1 | contig 15162 bp, 13 predicted proteins | sample TARA_R110000787 | Tara Oceans TARA_R110000787 (sample SAMEA4397920) | marine metagenome | biome: Polar Biome; feature: [DCM] deep chlorophyll maximum layer (ENVO:01000326); material: water (ENVO:00002006), including particulate matter (ENVO:01000060) such as... | depth 35 m
CGCTCGGCAACCTCGATCGCGCCCGGATCCCAGGCGATATGTTCGCTCAGCCGGGCTGCATCCAGTCCCAGGTCAGCATAATGTTCAGGAATAAAGTTGGTTGCATGGTCGCAAATGATTACGGCCTTCCCGCCGGATTGAGGGCGGGTCAAAGCTATCGTTTCAGGGGCCGTCATAAATAACACTCTTCAATGGTTGCAGGCTGTCCGCTATCGGCCAAACTGTACCCTGACAAACGACCGGAAAGAGTCAACGGGAAGGGCAGATCCATGAAGGCAATCATTGTCGGCGCCGGAATCGGCGGGCTGACAGCCGCGCTGCAACTGCATCGCCGGGGTATCGAAGTCGCTGTTTATGAACAGGTCAGCGAGATCAAACCGCTGGGTGTCGGTATCAATCTGCTGCCACATGGCGCCGGCGAACTGATCGGTCTGGGGCTTGGTGACGCGCTCGCGGCCACCGGGATCGAGACACGCGAAATCCAGTACCGCACAAGATTCGGCCAGCTGATCTATGCCGACCCCTGCGGCCTCGCCTCCGGCGCGCCGTTTCCGCAATATTCCATCCACCGGGGACATCTGCAGTTCCTGCTGCTGGAAGCGCTCCGCCGCGAGGCGGGGGATGTGGTTCGGGCAGATCACCGGCTGGAAACGTTTGACCAGACCGCAACCGGTGTCACCGCACAGTTTATCTCCGGCACTGACCCCGCACAGACCACCACCGCAACAGGCGATATTCTGATTGGTGCTGATGGCATCCATTCTGCGGTTCGCGCGGCCCTGCACCCGAATCAGCCACCGGTCAGCTATGAAGGGGTGATGATGTGGCGCGGGGCGCATGAACAATCACCCTTCCTTGATGGCCGGACCATGGTGATTGCCGGAAACCACGACGTGAAGCTGGTGACTTATCCGATCTCCTCCGAGGCCGCGAAGCGGGGCAAATCGCTGGTGAACTGGGTCGCCGAAGTCCGCTTCGACACCCCCCGTCCGCTTAACCCCGGCGACTGGCGCCGCGAAGGCAGCCGGGAGTTTATCAGTCGCTTTCATGAATTCGGGCTCGATTTCCTTGATCTGCCCGCCTTGTTTGCCGCAACCGAAACCGTGTTTGAATATCCGATGATCGACCGGGAACCGCTCGACCGCTGGACCTTTGACCGGGTTACCCTGCTCGGCGATGCCGCCCATCCGATGTATCCCATCGGCGCTAACGGTGCGTCACAGGCAATTCTGGATGGCGGCGTGCTGGGCAATTGCCTGACCGAACACGGACCTCTGGATGGTCTGACCGCCTATGAAGCAGCCCGTCGGGAGAAAACCAATGCCGTCGTATTGCGCAACCGGAAGTCCGGACCCGAAGCGGTTCTCGACCTGGCCGACGCAAGAGTCAAAAAACCGGCAGACCGGATTGAAGACCTGATTTCACAGACAGAACTGGAACAGCTGACCACCGATTACAGGCGGCTTGCGGGCTATGATGCAGAGAGTCTGAAACGCCGTGCTGCCGAACAATGACTGCTGAAAGACTTGACCCGCGCGCACGCTGCTGCCATTTTCAGCTTATGTTAGACAGAAATATCACAGATCTGGTGCTACGACTTACAACCCCGGCCGCCTGAGCGAGCCGGGCTGACGCCGTTCTGTTTCTGATTTTCTGACGACATATTTCCATGACCATGACATCCAAGATTATCCCCGCCTCTGGTTCCCTGCGTGCTGACGCCATCGCACGTCTACGACTTATCGGCGGCCGCCGGAGCTGATTCGCGGCTCATCCGGCGTCCGTAGATACTGCCGCTCCCCCGTTTAATGATTTCAGACAGGCGCGCAGAACGCAGCCTGTCCTCCAGAGGAGCAAGACCCATGGCCAAGATGCCCATTCACAAGTACCAGAAGTTCCAGCCCATCGATTTGCCGAACCGTCAGTGGCCCGGCCGGACTATCGACAAGGCACCGATCTGGTGTTCCGTTGATCTGCGTGACGGCAATCAGGCGCTGATCGAACCGATGGACGCCGCCCGCAAGACCAAAATGTTTCAGATGCTGGTGGATATCGGGTTCAAGGAAATCGAAGTCGGTTTTCCATCCGCCTCGCAGACGGATTTCGATTTTGTCCGCAAGCTGATCGATGACGAAATGATTCCCGATGACGTCACGATTCAGGTTCTGACACAGGCCCGTGAGCATCTGATCGACCGGACATTCGAATCCATCGACGGCGCCAAAAACGCCATCGTCCATCTCTACAATTCAACTTCTACCCTGCAGCGCCGCGTGGTCTTTAATCAGGATCAGGCCGGGATCATGGATATCGCCGTAAAAGGCGCTGAACAGGTCCGCAGGCTGGCAGATGCGCAATCAGCCACCAACATCATTTACCAGTATTCCCCGGAAAGCTTTACCGGCACGGAACTGGATTATGCCCGCGATGTCTGTGAAGCCGTCATGGACGTGTTTCAGCCAACACCGGAAAAGCCGATCATCTTCAACCTGCCGGCAACTGTGGAAATGTCGTCTGCCAACATCTATGCCGACCAGATCGAATGGATGGACCGGAACTTCAGGAACCGCGATTCCATCATTCTGTCCCTGCATCCGCATAACGACCGGGGCACCGGTGTTGCTGCTGCAGAACTGGGCGTCATGGCCGGCGCGGACCGGATCGAAGGCACCCTGTTCGGTAACGGCGAGCGCACCGGCAATGTCGATGTCGTGACCCTGGCCCTGAACATGTTCACGCAGGGGGTAGATCCGGAACTGGATTTCTCCAACATTGATGAAGTCCGGCGCTGCGCAGAATACTGCAACCAGTTGCCCGTACACGAACGCCACCCTTACGCCGGAGATCTGGTCTATACCGCTTTTTCCGGATCGCATCAGGACGCGATCAAGAAGGGCATGACCGCTATGAAGTCATCCAATTCGCCGGTCTGGGAAGTCCCCTATCTGCCGATTGACCCGATGGATGTCGGCCGCTCCTACGAGGCCGTAATCCGGGTGAACAGCCAGTCCGGGAAGGGCGGTGTCTCCTATGTGCTGAATAATGAATATGGCCTCGACCTGCCGCGCCGCCTGCAAATCAGCTTCACCGATGTGGTGCAGCGGGTTGCTGACGAGACCGGCAAGGAAATCACGCCGGGCGAAATCTGGCGGATTTTCGAGGAATCCTTCCTGACACCGGCTGAGCCGATACAGTTCGTGGAACATACCTCGATGCCGGATTCACATGCTTCTGAACGGCGTGTCCTGACCGCAACCGTCAATCATGAGGGTGAGCGCAAGGTCATCACCGGCACCGGCACCGGCCCGATTGATGCCTTTGTCACCGCCATACGGGAGAATTGTGGTCAGGAAATCCGGGTGCTCGACTATCATGAGCATTCAATGACCACCGGCTCCGATGCCCGGGCCGCAGCCTATGTCGAGGCAGAAACGCCGGATGGCCGGAAGGTCTGGGGTGTCGGTATCCATACCAACATCACCGCTGCCTCACTCCGCGCCGTCGCCAGCGCGGTCAATCAGGCTTATGGCACAGCCTCCGACAGTGCTGCACAGGCCGGCGTAACCCGTCTGCAACTGGTCTCCTGACCGCCGGGCCTTGCGGATCATATCCGGAACCCGGCCTTCATGACCGGGTTCCGTCTTCCGGCAGGGTGAGCCAGGAACGGAGCCTCTATTCGACCGACCTCCAAACAGGTTCAGGATCCCACACCGACGGCGATTGCACCTGCCGTCAGGCCGTTCCATCATAAGGCATGGAACATCAACGACTTCCGGCAGAATTCAGCCAGCGCAAAGAACTGACGGACTGGCTGCGCGACGCCTTCCCGGAAATTGCCGCCCGGGATAAGGGAGCCATCTCGCCGATGCGGGGAGGGCCGGTTCCGGCACTGGTACGGTTCGAAGCCATGAAGCCCGGCGACTATGCCCGCAGCCGGAATTTTACCGATGGTGCGGTGACCCGCCTGTCACCCTATATCCGCCACGGCATCGTCGGGCTGGCCGAGGCGCGGGACGAGGTTCTGTCACGCTCCGGCCCGAAAGCCGGGTACAAGCTGATCCGGGAACTGGTCTGGCGGGATTACTGGCTCAGGATTCATGATGTCATCGGGGATGATGTCTGGGCGGATCGCGAGAACTGGAAAACAGGTTTCAGCGCTGAAGATTATCAGGACAACCTGCCGGACGATATTTCCACCGGCCAGACAGGCCTTGCCTGTATGGATGACTTTGCCCGCGAACTGGCTGATACCGGCTATCTGCACAACCATTCGCGGATGTATATCGCTGCCTATGTGGTGCACCATCGCCGGATAAAATGGCAGGCCGGGGCGAAATGGTTTTTGCTGCATCTGCTGGACGGGGACGAAGCGGCGAACAATCTGTCCTGGCAGTGGGTCGCCAGCACCTTCTCAACCCGCCCCTGGCATTTTACCCGGGAGAATCTGGAAACCCATACACGCGCTGTCCATTGCAACGACTGCGCCCGGCGAAATGACTGTCCGTTCGACAAAGACGAAGCCTCTTTGCAGGCAGAATTGTTCCCGAAAATGGCTGCCCGGCGATGACATCTCTGGTCTGGATACATGAAGATGCCCTCGGCGCTGACAGCCCCGCCGTAAAAGCAGCACCCAAAGCACCGAGGGTCATTGTCTTTGACGATGCATTCCTGATGCACCGCCCTTACGGTATGAAGCGACTGACCTTCATCTATGAATCGGCGATGGCCTGTGGTGCGGAAATCTGGCGCGGGCCGACGACAGAAGTCTTGCTGGCGCGGGCGAAGGAACTGGCCTGCGACCGGATCATTGCAACCACCCCTGTTGCACCGGACCTGAAGCGTCTGGTTGCCGAAATACGCCAGAATATCCCGCTCGATCTGATCGATCCACCGGCACTGGTCACACTTGACAGCAAACCCGATATGAAACGCTTCTCCCGCTTCTGGAAAATCGCTGAAGCATCCGCCGTGAAACCAACAGACGAGCAATCGGGCTGAAGGATACCCTCCGGCTACCTGCCATGTGATCCCGGACTCCGACCCGGGAACCAGTCAGAAACCTCAACTTCCTCCGCCGTAAACGGTCTCAGACACTCACGATCTTGCCGGGGTTCATGATGTTCTGCGGGTCGAGGGCGAGTTTCAGGGAACGCATGACGCTAACCGCATCGCCACCATGTTCCGCCGTCAGGAAATGTTTCTTGCCATAACCGATGCCATGTTCGCCGGTACAGGTGCCATCCATAGCCAGCGCCCGGTGAACGATCCGTTCATTCAGGGCCTTTGCCTCTTCCAGCTGCTCTGGTTTTTCCGGATCAAAAATGAACAGCACATGGAAATTTCCGTCACCGACATGGCCGACAATGGGGCAGTAAAGTTCCGACTTTTCGAGATCCTTGTAGGTCTCGGTGATACATTCGGCGAGACGGCTGATCGGCACACAGACATCCGATGAGAAGGCTTTGCAGCCCGGGCGCATGGCAAGGCCCGCATAATAGGCATCATGCCGTGCCTGCCACAGTTTCGAGCGTTCTTCCGCCAGCGTCGACCAGCGGAAGTCCGTGGCACCATATTCCCCGGCGACAGCCTGAACCTGTTCGGCCTGTTCGGCGACACCGCGTTCGGTGCCGTGGAATTCAAAAAACAATGTCGGTGCAACCGCATAATCCAGCCCGGAATACTGGTTCACCGCATCCAGCTGATCCGCATCCAGCAGTTCGATCCGGGCCACCAGCACTCCCATCTGGATGGTCGTAATCACCGTATTCACCGCATCTTCAATGCTGGGGAAGGCGCAGACCGCCGCTGAAATTGCGTCGGGAATACCATAGACGCGCAGCGTGACTTCCGTGATGACACCCAGCGTGCCTTCCGAACCGACGAACAGCCGGGTCAGGTCATAACCGGCAGCCGATTTGCGCGACCGGCGACTGGTCCGGATAATCCGTCCGTCCGCCAGTACCACGGTCAGCGCCAGCACATTCTCGCGCATCGTGCCATAACGCACCGCATTGGTGCCCGACGCCCGGGTCGCCGCCATGCCGCCAAGACTGGCATCCGCCCCCGGATCAATCGGGAAAAACAGTCCGGTATCGCGCAGATATTCGTTCAGCGCCTTGCGGGTCACGCCCGCCTGCACCGTAACATCCATATCCTCGGCATTAACCTCGACAACCTGATTCATCATCGACAGGTCAATACAGACCCCGCCCATAAGTGCCTGGGTATGACCTTCAAGCGAAGTGCCCGTACCGAAGGGAATGACCGGAACCTGATATTCCGCACAAAGCTTCACCACGGATGCCACTTCTTCCGTGCTCTGCACAAAAACCACACCATCGGGCGGGGCCACTTCATAATAGGCCTCGCCCCGGCCATGCTGCTCGCAGACCGATGCCGACGCGGAATAGCGATTTCCGAACATGTCTGCCAATGCCGCCAGCACAATGCCGGTTTCTTCGCGCTGGACTGCTGTTTCTGCTGACATCGGTATTCCCTTCCCTGACCGCATAATGACTGGAACTCAAGGGTTTATGCTAGGCCCGGGCGGAAGTGAAAACAACCGATCCCGGAGATTGTGCAAGCCGTGCAACCAGCTATGATTATGCCCGGACAAAAGACTGGATTACGAAATCATGAGTGTTGAAGAAGACTATCTCTGCCTGCACGAATTCCCTGACACGGCACGACGCACGCTAAAGCCGGAACTCTGGCAATATCTGCTCGGCGCGACTGAAACCGAGACGACCGCAAAGCGCAACCGTCTGGCGCTGGATACGCTGGCCTTCCGCAAGAAGGTGCTGCGCGATGTCCGCAAGGTTGACTGCTCAACAGAATTTTTCGGCGCGAAGCTGCAGCTTCCCGTGATGCTGGCCCCGATTGGTGGCCTGGACGACCTGCATCCGGAAGGTGGCAAGGCGGTCTCCCGCGGGGTCGAAGCTGCCGGAGCCATGTATATGCATTCCTATGTCGGCCGCAGCCCGATTCCGGATTGCCGCGCCGCTGCACCAGACGCAGAACTTGGATTCTCGCTCTATATCCGGGGCGGGGATGACTGGATTGATGAGTATGTGAAACAGGCTGTCGATGCCGGTTTCCGGTTCTTCGGCATCACTGTCGATTCAGCCGTCTACTCCCGCCGGGAGCGTGATATCTCTGCCCGTTTCGCCAAGCCCTGGCGTGTTGGCACTGACGATACGCGGCACTATCAGGCAGGCTTCGACTGGGATGCGGTCAAACGCTTCCGCGACCGCCATCCTGATGTCCGTCTGGTCCTCAAGGGTATCGAAGATCCCGCAGACGCAGAAATGGCCCTCGATGTCGGATCGGCTGCGATCTATGTGTCGAATCATGGTGGCCGCCAGCTCGATCACGGCATTGGCTCCATCTCTGCCATGAAGGAAATCATCCAGCAGGTTCGTGGCCGGGCGCCGGTGATTGTCGATGGTGCAATCTGCCGTGGGTCGGATGTGGTCAAGGCGCTCTGCCTCGGCGCAGATATGGTCGCCATCGGCCGGCTTTACGGCTACGCGCTGTCCGCTGCAGGGGCTGAGGGTGTGACCCGTATGCTCCAGCTGTTGCAGGAAGAAATCCATGAAGTGATGGCCCTGCTTGGCGTCACGTCACTGAGCGAACTGGGACCGGAATTTCTGGTCTCGGCACCGCCAGTGGTTGAACCGCATCAGCTCTCGGCCTTCCCGCTGATCAACCGGGAATAGTACCGGACCTCAGCTGTTTCCGGACAGCACGGTTCCCGCAAGGTAAAGCGAACCACAGATCAGAATGCGGCAGGGCTTCGGCTCTGCCGCAGTGATCGCCGTGATTGCCGCCGCAACATCATCGGCCTGACTGGCTGCTATACCGACAGCAGCAGCGGTACCTGCCGTCTCCTCCGCCGTCCGGGAATTGATCTCTTCCGGAATGGCGACGGCCTGCAAGCTGGTGACATGCGATGCCAGCGGTTTCAGGAAATCATCTGAAGCCTTGGTATTGATCATGCCACAGACCAGATGAACCGGCCGGTCATCCCATTGCGACAGAACCGCCGCCAGCATTTCCCCGGCCCCGGCATTATGCCCGCCATCAAGCCAGAGTTCAGTCCCCGGTGACAGCAGCTCCACCAGTTCCCCTCTGGTCAGCCGCTGCATCCGTGCCGGCCAGTCAACTGCCTGCAATCCGGCATGACGGGCATCAAGGGGCACCGTAAATCCCGGCAGGTTTTCCAGTGCGACAACTGCCGTCGCTGCATTGATGATCTGATGATCTCCGGGCAGTGACGGACGTGGATAGTCCCGTGTCTGGCGGCTGGTTCCGCGCAGGCTGAAACCCTTATCTGTCTGTGTCACCAGCCAGTCCCGGCCCGCCGCGAACAGGGGCGCGGAAGCGTCATCAGCACGCTGTTGCAGAACCGCCAGTGCCTCCGGCTTTTGCGGGCCGGAAATGCAGGCCACACCCGGCTTGATGATCCCGGCTTTCTCGCCGGCAATCGCTTCCAGCGTCTCACCGAGAAACTGCACATGATCGATGGAGACAGGGGTGATCACGGTCAGGGCCGGACGATCAATCACATTTGTTGCATCCAGACGTCCGCCCAGCCCGGTTTCCAGCAACAGGATATCTGCTGGTGTGCGCGAAAATGCCAGATAGGCAGCAACCGTGGTGATTTCAAAATAGGTGATCGGATCCGGACCGTTCGCCTGCTCGCATTCCTCCAGCAGGTCGGTCAGCATCTGTTCCGGAATCAGTTCACCGGCCAGACGAATGCGCTCGGCAAAGCGCACGAGATGGGGAGAGGTATAGACATGCACCCGGTACCCCGCAGCCTCCAGCATCGCCCGCATCATGGCAATGGTCGAGCCCTTGCCATTGGTTCCCGCGACATGCACGACCGGTGGCAGTTTCGTTTGCGGGTCGCCAACATGTGACAGCAGCCGCCAGACCCGGTCGAGCACCAGATCAATGGACTTGGGATGCAGCCGCATCAACCGTTCGAGAACGGCATCACTTTTTCGGTTTGTCACTCTTGTCTTCAATGATTGGGGTCGCGGGCTTGGCCACCGGCGTATCTGCCGTCATGAAATCCGTATCGTCACCAGCGTCAGGTACCGGTGTCTTCGCTGGCCTGGATGACGTGAGTATCCGGAGAACACGACCGATACGCTGATTCAGTTCATCGCGCGGCACGACCATATCAAGCATGCCATGTTCCAGCAGATATTCTGACCGCTGGAAGCCTTCCGGCAGGGTTTCACGAATGGTCTGTTCAATCACGCGGGCACCGGCAAAACCGATGATCGCACCGGGTTCTGCCAGCGCAATATCGCCAAGCATGGCAAAAGAGGCGGACACACCACCGGTCGTCGGATCGGCCAGCAGCACAATATAGGGCAGCCCCGCTTCCTTCACTTCGCTGACGGCAACCGTTGTCCGGGCCATCTGCATCAGCGACAGGATGCCTTCCTGCATGCGGGCACCACCTGAAGACGGCACGGCAAGGAACGGCGCTTTCAGCTTCACGGCCTTGCGGGCCGCGGCAACAAAGCCCTCGCCCACGCCGATTCCCATGGAACCGCCCATATAGCTGAAGTTCAGCACCGCAGCGACCGTGGTCACACCACCGATCTTGCCGGTGGCAACGATGATCGCCTCATCCTCACCGGACTTGGTATGGGCATCCTTGATGCGGTCTGTATAGCGCCGGGTATCCTTGAACTTCAGCGGATCAACCGGCGGCTTCGGCAGAATTTCACGCTCATACTTGCCGTCATCAAACAGCACCTCCAGACGCTGGATAGCGTCGAGGCGCATATGATGGCCGCAATGGTTACAGACCCGCCGGTTCTTCTCCAGATCCCGGTGAAAGATCATCTGCTCGCATTCCGGACATTTGTGCCACAGATTGTCCGGCACCTCCGTCCGCTGAACGAGTTGCTGGATCTTCGGTCGAACGAAATTTGTCAGCCAGTTCATGCGACATCCTTTTTCAGTCGCGCTTTACGCACGCCATCGGCCAGCGCGCTCACATGACCGATTACAGCGTCCACCAGGCCCGGCTGGGCCACGCCCTTATCATCAATATTATCCGCGACCAGCTGCACCAGAGCAGAACCAACCACCGCGGCATCTGCCACACGGGCAACCGCAGCTGCATGTTCCGGCGTCTTGATACCAAAACCAACAGCAATCGGCAGGCCACTGGCCTTGCGCAGCTTCTCGACCGCACCGCCGACAGCACTGAAATCCGGCGTCGCGGTACCGGTGACACCGGCGATCGAGACATAATAGACGAAACCGGACGTGTTCTGCATTACCTTCGGCAGCCGCTCCGCATCCGTGGTCGGGGTCGCCAGCCGGATGAAACTGAGCCCGCCGGCATTGGCCTGCAGGCACAGCTCGTCATCTTCTTCCGGGGGCAGATCAACCATGATCAGCCCATCCACACCGCATTCCAGGGCATCCGTGACGAAACGGTCAACGCCATAGCGGTAGATCGGATTGAAATAGCCCATCAGGATAACCGGGGTCGCGTCATCCTTCTCACGAAACCGCCGGACCATGTCCAGCGTCCGTGCCAGCGTCTGACCCGCAGCAAGGGCACGCTGGCCGGCCAGCTGAATGGCAAGACCATCAGCCATCGGATCCGTGAAAGGCATGCCAATCTCGATGACATCAGAGCCACCGGCCGGCAGCCGGGAAAGGATATCCTCGAAGGTTGCCGGATCCGGATCACCGGCGGTGAGATATGTCACCAGTCCCGCCCGGCCTTCTTCGCGAAGCGCCCCGAACCGGGCGTCGATCCGCGCTGTACCGCGCAGCCCGCTCACAGTTCCACCCCCAGATGTTCGGCAACGGCAAAGACATCCTTGTCACCACGACCGCACAGATTCATCACCAGCAGGTGATCCTGCGGCAGGTCAGGGGCGATCTTGATGACATGAGCCAGTGCATGACTTGGTTCCAGCGCCGGAATGATGCCTTCAAGCCGGGTGCAGGTCTGGAACGCATCGAGCGCCTCCTTGTCCGTGACCGCGACATATTCAACGCGCCCGGTATCATGCAGCCAGCTATGTTCCGGCCCGATACCCGGATAATCGAGACCGGCAGAAATCGAATGGCCCTCCTCGATCTGGCCATCTTCATTCTGCAGCAGATAGGTACGGTTGCCATGCAGCACGCCCGGCGCGCCACCATTCAGGCTGGCCGCATGCTGTGGTGTATCCAGTCCGAAACCACCGGCTTCGACACCGATAATCCGGATATCCCGGTCATCAAGGAAGGGGTGGAACAGGCCGATGGCATTCGAGCCACCGCCAATGCAGGCGATCAGGCTGTCCGGCAGGCGGCCTTCCGCCTCCATCATCTGTTCACGGACTTCATTGCCGATGACGCACTGGAAATCTCGCACCAGCATGGGGTAGGGATGCGGACCGGCAGCGGTTCCGATGATGTAGAAGGTCTCATCCACATTGGTAACCCAGTCCCGCAGCGCCTCGTTCATGGCATCTTTCAGCGTGCCGCGACCGGAGGTAACGGGAACGACTTCTGCGCCCAGCAGCTTCATCCGGAACACATTCGGGGCCTGACGTTCGATATCGGTCTTACCCATATAGACAACACAGGGCAGTCCGAACCGGGCGCAGACCGTGGCCGTGGCCACACCATGCTGACCGGCGCCGGTTTCGGCGATGATACGGGTCTTGCCCATCCGTTTCGCCAGCAGAATCTGGCCAAGCGTATTGTTGATCTTGTGCGCGCCGGTGTGATTCAGCTCGTCGCGTTTAAAATAGATCTTCGCGCCGCCGAGTTCTTCCGTCAGACGCTCTGCGAAATAAAGCGGGCTTGGCCGGCCGACATAATGCTTCAGGAAATAGTCCATTTCCGACTGAAAGGCCGGATCGGCTTTCGCAGCATTATAGGCCTTTTCGACCTCGAGAATCAGCGGCATCAGGGTCTCGGCGACGAACCGTCCACCGAACATACCGAAATGGCCGCGCTCATCCGGTCCGGCCCTGTAAGAATTCAAGCTTTCCATGGCCGCGTTTATAACGAAGGCCAGCGGTTGGTGAAAGCAAAACGGCGTGTTTTCCCGGCATAACCGGGAACAATCATCGCCCACCCTCACACGAAACGCCGCTCCTTCGTCATGCGGGAGATGACGTTGGTCGTGAAATAGTGTTTTTCCCGCGAATAAAGGCAGATTGTCAGCGGACAGAATCCCAGACTGCGGGTCAGATCGACCAGCTTTCCCGATTCAATATCCTGCCAGACCATGCTCATCGGTATCCAGGCCATGCCAAGCCCATGCAGCACCATCTCGCGGATGCCGGCGGTGAAAGCACTTTCGCAAAGCGGCCGCATTCCCCCCTGAATCGAAAACCAGTCAGGACAATGCTGCCTGAGCGCACTCCAGAAGAAACTGCTCTCCGGATACAAAATGACAGGAGACCCCTGCGGCAGACCACCACCCGGCGTCAGACCATATCGCAGCCCCCCTCCGACCACCGGCACCAGACGGTCATTGCCCCATTCATGACGCCGGAAACTGGCATCAAACGGCAGCGGCTCCTCATCCGGCGTTTCGTAACACATCAGCGTGTCGGCATCGCCACGGATGCACATGGATATGCAATCCCCGCGATTGGCGGTCCGAAGCCGGTAGTTCAGCGGGTACCCGGCCGCCTCCACGGAACCGATGAGATCCGGCAGGGCCGAAAAGGTCAGCGCATGCTGGGTGGCGAAGGTAACCCGTTGCGGCATGCCCGCAGAGTCACGAATCGACTGATGCAGGAGATTCAGCCGGGCTAAAAAGGCCCTGATATCAGCCTCCCGCGAGACAACCGAATCCCGGATCGTCACCTTATTTGTATCACGATCAATAATATCCTGCCCCAGCCAGTCTTCGAAGGCACGAATCCGCCGGGAAAATGCGGGCTGGGTCACTGCCCGGCGTTCTGCCGCACGGGTAAGGTTTCCCTCTTCCAGCAGAACCAGAACATCTTCAAACCATCTGGTGTCCATAAAGCCTCCAATTATCAAATGCCCATATAAATAGTATGGGCAGCAAAACAAATCAGCATTTCTCAGTCCCCAGGCGAAGACATATGTTGCCAGCCCTAGATCGGAAAATAAGAGAAACATTATGCCTGAAGCTCAAGGCGACCAACAGAACGAAACATCCGCGACCAGCCAGGCATCCCTTGCGCTATGCAAAGATCTTTCGGCAAGACTCGCGACATTTCCCCGTATCCGCCTCGGCCACCTGCCGACCCCGCTGGAGCCGATGGACCGGCTGAGCGAGATGCTTGGTGGCCCGCGTATCTGGATAAAGCGCGATGACTGCACGGGGCTGGCCGGGGGCGGCAACAAGACCCGAAAGCTGGAATTCCTGATCGCCGATGCGATGGAAAAAGGCGCGACCTGCGTCATCACACAGGGCGCGACACAATCAAACCATGCACGCCAGACCGCGGCAGCCGCCGCAACGCAGGGGCTGGAATGCCATATCCTGCTGGAAGACCGCACCGGCTATAACGACGATCCTTACAATCTGAACGGCAATGTGCTGCTGGATCAGCTCTATGGCGCGACAATTTCCAAACGCCCCGGCGGTGCGGATATGGCCGCAGAAATGGAAAAGCTGGCTGAAAAACTGAAAGCCGGAGGTCAGGTTCCTTATATCATCCCCGGTGGCGGATCGAATCCGGTCGGCGCGCTGGGCTATGTCAATTGTGTCCGCGAACTGGTCGAACAGGCAGCCGAAACTGATCTGTCGATTGATCTGCTGGTTCATGCGACCGGCAGCGCCGGCACCCAGGCTGGTCTGGTAGCAGGGCTTGCCGCCATTGAAAGCGACATTCCCCTGCTCGGTATCGGCGTTCGGGCACCAAAGGAACGGCAGGAGCAGTCGGTTTTCGATCTTGCGGTCAAAACCTCGCAGCATCTCGGCTCCGGCGCGGTTGTTGCCCGGAACCGGGTGCGTGCGAACTGTGACTATGTCGGCCCCGGATACGGCCTGCCGACCGACAGCATGAAGGAAGCCGTCACCACGCTGGCCCGGACCGAAGGTATCCTGCTGGACCCGGTCTATTCCGGGAAAGGTATGGCCGGCCTGCTGGATCTGACCAGAAAGGGTCAGTTCAAGGACCTGAAGAATATCGTCTTCCTGCATACCGGGGGCAGTACCGCCCTGTTTGGCTATCCGGAAATCTTCGGATTGCCCGGTTACATCGATTAATTCCAACATCATCATTTCATTAACGAGAGGACAGATCATGAAAGCAGTCAGACTTTTAACCGCAGCGGTTGTCGCCACAGGGTTTATGGCAACCCTGCCCGCATCGGCAGCAGACCTCACCGGTACGCTTGCCAAAATCAACGAGAGTGGCGAGATCGTCATTGGCCACCGCGAAAGCTCTGTGCCTTTTGCCTATCTCGACGAGAATCAGAAGCCGGTCGGCTATTCCATGGATCTGTGCCACAAGATCGTTGATGCCGTCTCGGAAGAACTCGGCAAGAAACTGACCATCAAATATGTCGCAGTGAATCCGAAAACCCGGATCGCGCTGATGGCGAACGGCACCATTGATCTGGAATGCGGTTCAACCACCAACACACTGACCCGCCAGCAGCAGGTTGAATATCTGCCGGTAACCTTTGTCACCGGCACCAAGATCATGGTCCGGAAAGGCTCCGGTATCAGCTCTGTCAAAGACCTCAACGGCAAGGCTGTCGCACTGGCGCAGGGCACCACCAACGAACGCGCCGTCAAGGCTGCCGGTGAAAAGCTCGGCATCGAATTCAAGGTGCTGCCGGTACGTGACCATGCCGAGGGCATGCTGTCGCTGGAAACCGACCGCGTTGATGCCTACGCCACCGATCATATCCTGCTGTTCGGCCTGATCGCCAAGTCCAAGACACCGGAGAAATTCGAGGTTGTCGGCGATTTCCTGTCCTTTGATCCCTATGCCCTGATGGTTCGCCGGGATGACAGTGCCTTCGAACTGATCGGCAAGAAAACCCTGGCCGGGCTTTTCCGCTCGGGCGAGATCGATGCGATCTATGACAAGTGGTTCTCGCCGCTTGGCGTCGGGCAGACCGACCTGCTGAAGGCCGCCTTTACGCTTGGTGCGCTGCCTGAATAATCCTGTACTGCCGACCCGGGCC
>TARA_R110000787_G_scaffold280763_1_pt1 | contig 15157 bp, 17 predicted proteins | sample TARA_R110000787 | Tara Oceans TARA_R110000787 (sample SAMEA4397920) | marine metagenome | biome: Polar Biome; feature: [DCM] deep chlorophyll maximum layer (ENVO:01000326); material: water (ENVO:00002006), including particulate matter (ENVO:01000060) such as... | depth 35 m
CGTAATCATCCCGGAAACGGGGGGCGACTTCATCGGAATCGGCACCTATGTATATCGCGATGAACCGCTTCAAGGTGAAACCGGAAGAACAGGAAGCCTTTACGAGGCGTTGGCTGGAGCGCGACGTATTGCTGAAGACCGTGCCGGGCTTCGTCGCCTTCCACCTGTTGCGCGGTCCCGAACGTGAGGATCATGTCCTCTACGCTTCGCACACCGTCTGGGGGTCTCGGGACGATTTTGAGGCGTGGACGCGATCCGAGCAGTTTCGCGCGGCGCATGCCGGTGCGGGATCAGGCAAGCAGCTCACGCTCACGGCACCAGAATTTGAAGGTTTTACCGTTCTTCAGGAAGTGATCGCATGACCGTGGACGGTGCGGTCGTCAACCGATACGCCCCCTTTAACCGGGACCTGCATGATGCGCCCTGATCCGTCCATATCGCTCACGATGCCACTGTCCCGATTGGCGGTACGGCGTCGCCCGCTTGCCGAACAGAAGGTGATTCGGATGATCCGGGGGGAGCGGACGCGACATGGCGGCGGTTCAGACGCGCATGTCAGCCTGTTTGAACGGCTTCAGGGCGTGGCCTCGAAGAATGGCTTCCTGATAAGGGTTCCAGGCGCGCCTTACCTTGGAAGAGACGAACTGTTTATCCTCGCCTGGCTGGCGCAAGTGCAGCGGGGCCGCTGTGACGCACATACATTGCATGATGATGCAGCGTTGGAGGTCGCAATCGTCGAATGTGCCAAGGTCCTTGGCGCTCTCGGCATCAACCTGCCGTTGCCGACGCCATCATCACAGCGATCTGACCGGAATAGGCAGCAACAACAAGATTGAGGGAATCATTCAGAGGCGGTTCGAGACTTGAACGGGTGCAAGCCCACAGTTGCAGGGAAGAAAACCCATGTATGTCGGCCCCCTGCTGCACGAGATTCTTTCGCGGCACCTGACTGCGGCATCACTCGACGCCCTGTGCCTATGTCTGGCGGAACGAGCGGACCATCACGCCGTGGGATCAAATACCTGGCAGCGTGCGAAGCGCGATGCCCGTGTCGCGTGAGACCTTGAGTGCCCGACGGACCAACTCACTCATGACTGGCTGGGTCGCTCGTGCGTCCAACCATACAACACCGCAAGCCCTGACTTCAACATGGCTATGGCTCCGCGAATGTGTTACATTTGAATACGGTTTCGCGGGACTGGGAGGTGGCTGCAATGGCCGATGTGACATTCACCTTTCGCGTAGATGGAGTGTTGAAGGCTGCTTTCATCGCTATGGCCGAGGAACGGCATGTGTCGGCCGCCCAGGTGCTTCGCGCGATGATACGCGACGCCGTGGAGGAACATCGTCAGGCGAAGGCCCATGACCGATGGATGCTCCGGCAGATCAAGAAGGCGATGCACGACGCGGAAGACCCCAAGGCGTCCCGAATGCCGGGCGAAAGTGTCGAGGACGAATGGGAGCGCCAGAAAGACGAGATCAAACACCGTGACAGCCGATAATTCCATGCCGGTCGTCTGGCTTCCAGAAGCAAGGGCTGATCGCACCAGCCAGATTGATGCTCTTGCCAAAACCGACAGTGAAGCCGCAGTTCGGATCGGTGACGCGATCATTGCGGCCGCGCGGCGCCTGTCCACCGACCCGGACAGCTCGCGTGTGGGCCGCATCGCGGGCGCGCGCGAATTTGCGGTGCCGGATACGCCGTTCATCCTCGTCTATCGTATCGAGGATGAAGCAGTGGTCATCCTGCGCCTGTTGCATCCTTCGCGCCGTTGGCCGACAGCAGAAGATGACGGCGTGCGGCGGGGACCAAGGAAGCGAAAATCCCCGTCGGCCCGTGCGGTGGAGGCGATTGTCAAACCTGTGAGTGATCTACAAGCCCGTATAGCCAGACTTCCTCGCCGTGCGCAGCGCGATATCGAGGCCGCCGTTCAGATCCTTCGCGAAGAGTTCGCCAAGGCGACCGCCGACAGCAAGCGCGATCATCGCCGCAACGGCCGCATCCTCAAGATCATCCTGTTCGGCTCCTACGCCAAGGGCAAACAGGTGGTCGATCCGGTCGGCCGCTATTTCTCCGACTATGATTTGCTCGTGATCGTCGACCACGAGGACCTGCTTGACGCCTCCAAATATTGGGACAAGGCCGAGGACCGCCTTGTGGACATGTTGTCGGAACGCGGCTGGCCCCAGCCGCTCACCCTCATCATCCACACGCTCGACGACGTGAACCACCAGCTTCGGCGCGGCCGTTATTTTTGGGTGGACATGGCCAGGGATGGCATCGCCCTGTTCGAGGAACCGGGTTTCCTCCTGGAGAAACCGGGTATTCTGACAGAAGAGGAAGCACGCGAAGAAGCGCAAATCTATTACAAGCGTGAATTTTCAGGCATCGCCAGAGCGCTTGCGAAGGCGCAATTTGATCGAAGTGAGGCACAGCGAGAAACAGATCCGGAAGAGCAGAAGAGATGGCGGAATGAAGCGGCGTTCGATCTCCATCAAGCGATGGAGCGCGCTTACTACTGCATCATGCTTGTATTGATGCTGTATCAGCCCAAATCCCACAACCTCAACTTCCTGTCGAAGCGCGCCGAGCAGCTCGACGAACGCCTTATCGGCTTGTGGAAGACCGACACCAAGTTCGGGAAGCGATGCTACGAGTTGTTGCGCGCCGCCTATGTGAAGGCGCGCTACTCGCCGCACTACAAGATCGATGACGACGAACTGGACTGGCTGACCGAACGCATCGCCGTGTTGCAGGCGCTGACCAAGCTCATTTGTGAGGAACGCCTGGCGCAATAGTCTCCTCGATGCACCGGGCGCGGCGGTCATACTGCTACAGGTGCGGGTGAGGGGTGAAGCGCCGGCCCGGATAGTCGCTGTGTGCGCCTTTCATCTGCCCATGCTCGCCATGAGCGCCCCGTCCGTTGTCCAGCGCGCGACCATCTGCTAAGTCGAACACGGTGTCGTCGAACGGACCGGGCTTTATGCCGGGAGGGGTGTGGCAGCGTGCGAGCGCGTTCGGCCGATTGGCGAGTAAAGTTCCAACACCGACCCCTCCCACATTCCTCTCCCTTCGCCCCGGACCTTGCTGGAGGTAGCACCAAGTGCTATATGTCGCATATGGGCGACGTTGAGGAAACCTTGCGGACCTTCAAGACCGCCTGGTTCGCCAAAGCGGCGCGAAAGGCGCGCATCTCCGATGAGGATCTATGCGAGGCGATCCAGGAAGTGATGAAGGGCCAGGCAGACGATCTTGGCGGTGGAGTGTTCAAGAAGCGCCTGAACAGGAATATGCACAGGAGCATCATCCTCGCGAAGCTCGGTCGCTACTGGCTGTATCAATATCTGTTCGCCAAGAAAGACCGGGGAAATATCGACGACGACGAACTTAGAGAGTTTCGCCTTCTGGCGAAGAACCTCCAGAAAGCCACGGACAAGGACATTGCTCCCCTGCTGGCGGATGGCAGGCTGACGGAGATATGCAATGGCAACGAAGCGTAAGTATAAAAGCGATGCCTTCGAGGCTATCCACTCGACGGCCACGGCGTTCCATAGTGTCGGGGTAATCGACAAGGCGACAATGCGCCATTTTGATGAAACCTGCCTGACCACGCCGCCCGCTATCGCTCCGGCCGACATCAAGCGGTTGCGCGAGCGCAACAAGGTGAGCCAGCCGGTGTTTGCTCGCTATCTCAACACCAGCGAAAGCACGGTCGAGAAGTGGGAGACGGGCGCTAAGAAGCCGAGCGGTATGGCCCTGAAGCTGCTGGCAATCGTCGACAAGCACGGTTTGCAGGTGCTGGCCTGAACAAGCCGCCGCGTGGCGTCTGACCGCGCGAATCACTTCGCCCTTGTCAGATTCCAGCAAATGCGACACGTTGGCGACGCCGCTGAAAGGCAGCGGCAGGGGCGTGGAACCCCCTATGCACGACCGCCCCATTCGCCCGGCACACGGGCGGAGGGTTTCCGGCTGGCGACGGCCGGATTTCATCAAAGCCGTGGCTGACGCCACGGTCGCGCCCGCGCATGGGTGTTCCGCATAGTCGATTCGGCTGACGCCTCTTCCTTCTGAGGTGGAGTCGTAGCGCAGTGGCCGATCCCCATGTCAATGTTCGGGAAGCGCCGGACGCCGCTGACGAGGCTCGCTCACTCAAGGCCTGGCATGCGTCCCATTCGGCATGGCTACGTGCCTTCCTCTGCCGCACACTCCGCCTCCAGCCGTCCGATGCAGATGACATCGTGCAGGACACATGGTTGCGGATCATCCGCACCTCCCTTGCGGACGTCGACCATCCGCGCGCCTTTCTCTCGCGCGTCGCGATCAATCTGTTTCGCGACCGGCATCGTCGCGAAAAGGTCCGCCAAGCCCATCTTCGCCTCGTCTATGCCAGCGATTGCAACAGCTTCGAGCCGAGCGCGATGGCCGAACAGGAAGGCGAACTGGAATTGGAGCGCGCAATTCTCGATTTGCCGGAGAACATCCGTGATGTATTTGTGCTAAGTCGGTTTTGCCCCATGACGAACGCGGACATTGCGACCCACCTTGGAATTTCCGTCAAGACCGTCGAGTGGCGAATCGGCAAGGCAATTGAGCTATGCTCTGGCAGACTGCGGGGCTAGGCGGCAAAAATGGATGAGGACGATATCGCGGCGGAACGACGGCGCGCGGAAGCGGCGCAGTGGTTTGCCAGGCTCAAGACGCTGCCGGTTTCACACGGCACGCTCAAGGACTTCTTCGCTTGGCGTCGCCGTGGCGGTAATGCCGAGGCGTTTGAGGAAGCGGAACGATTCTGGTCGGAGGCCGTGAAGGTCGGCGAGCGGCCGTCCATCCTGCGCGCCGTGCAGGAAGCGGCTGGCCGGGGGAGTAAGCGTCGCCGCTTCGGGACGGTCGCCCGCCCGCTTACAGTACTCGCGGTGTGCCTCGCGGTCATTCTCATATCCATTGTTGGCATGCGCCTCTTTGCCCACCAAGGGGACTCATTCCGCACAATGGCAGGGGAGCAGCGGGCGGTGGCGCTCGACGACGGCTCACGGGTCAATCTTCATACGCAAACCGCCGTCAACGTCCGCTACACCCGCACGGCGCGGCAACTCGTGCTGGAGAGCGGGGAAGCGCTGTTCAGTGTCGCGAAGGACACGGCGCGTCCATTCACCGTGAAGGCCGGCGACGTAACCGTCACGGCGACAGGAACCCGATTCGACGTGGCTATGCGTGACAACCGGGTATTCGTCACGCTGGTCGACGGACAGGTCCGCGTTCGCGCGCCGGACGGATCGACCCAGGCCCTGCTACCCGGCGATCAGTGGCGATGGCCCGCCGATGGACTGCCCGTCCGCACGATTAAGACCCAAACCGTCACAGCCTGGACACAGGGCCGGATCGTGTTCGACGATACTACGCTTGCGGACGCAGTTGCAGAGATCAACCGATATGGTGGTAAACCCGTGGTCCTTTCCGCACCGCAATTTGGGTCACGGCGGATAAGCGGCTCTTTCGAGGCCGGTGATCCCAACAGCTTCGCCACGGCCGTCACTGCGTTCCTGTCTTTGCAGCGAACGACTGACGGTCAGGGGCGCATCCACCTTACGCCTCGAGACCAATCAGCAAAATAAGCAAGTGCCCATTAGGGTCGCACCCCCAGTAACGCGTCCTTTTCCCGACAGCCGCTATCGTCGACGGGGCGGACTTTGCCCCTCGGCCATTCGCGCGCCAATATGGGGAAATGATAATGGCGTTAAAGGGGGTTATCTCGGTTCTTCGCAATGCGGTCGCCTGTGCTGCGCTCGCCACGGCGCTCCTCTCAGGTGCATCGGTTTCCGCCAAAACGGCTCAAGCCGAGACGGTCTCCTTCAACATTCCGGCCGGGTCGTTGCAATCAGCCCTGACCGCGTTCGCTGACCAGTCAGGGCTGCAACTCATCTATGCACCGGAGGCCGTCGTGGGGCGACGGGTCGCGGCACTGCGCGCGTCTCTTTCACCGCGCGCGGCATTGCAACGCCTGATTGCGGATAGCGGCCTGCGGATTCGACAGGTCGATGCCAAAGTGATCGTGCTGGAAAGCACCTTGCCCAGCACGGGATCGAACCTTGGCATTATCCCGGCGCCCTCCGCATCTGCTGAACCTTCTGTCACTAACGAACCTGTCCCCGTCGGGTCGCACCGAGCGCGGCGTGCGACGGTCTCCGATGCCGCGCAAGACGGTGCGGAGATCGTCGTAACCGGCAGCCGTATCCGGGGCGCTCCAATCGCATCTACAATCATCTCCGTTGACCGCGAAGCCATGCGCAACGCTGGCCAATCGAACGTCGGCGATGTCGTTCGCAGCATCCCGCAAAGCTTCGGAGGTGGTCAAAATCCCGGCGTCGGCTTCAACGTTCCGTCTGCGAGCGGCGTCGATGTCGGTGGCGGTTCCTCGATCAATCTGCGTGGTCTTGGGAGCGACGCGACGCTGACGCTGCTTAATGGGCGTCGAATGCCTTACAGTTCATCGCGGCAGAGCGTCGACGTGTCCGCGATCCCCTTTGCGGCTATCGAGCGCATTGAAATCGTTCCGGATGGTGCCTCCGCCATCTATGGCTCGGATGCCGTCGCAGGCGTGGCCAACATAATCTTGCGTCGTCGGTATGATGGCCTGGAGACAAGCGCCTCGCTCGGCGCCTCGACCGACGGGGGTAACTTCACCCAGCAATATGGTGCGCTAGCGGGCAGGACATGGGCGTCCGGCAGCGCGATTGCTGCCTACGAGTTCAGCCGCAATACCGCGATAGAATCGAAAGATCGCTCCTACGCAGCCACGCAATCGCCGGGCGTTACCTTGTTTCCCAAGCTCAAGCGCCACGCTGCTTCATTGAGCATCCAGCAGGGCATATCGGACAATCTCACAATCGAAGTCGACGGGCTCTACAACAAGCGATGGCGATCCTCCCTTTATCCGCTCGACGCGCGAGCTGACCTGAGCGTGAGTGCCGGTAGATCGTCGTCTGTCGCCGAAAGCTACGTGATCGCTCCAACCATGATCCTTGAGGTCCGCAATTGGCAGATATTTGTCGCGGCCTCTTTTGGTCGGGATAAAGTGCAGTACGCGACCACCAGCTATCGCAACGGCGTATGGACTCAGCCCGGCGGCAACTATTACCAGAACACGTCCAAAGCTGTCGAACTAGGTGGTGACGGGACTGTCTTATCGCTCCCTGGCGGAGACGCCAAGCTGGCTGTGGGGCTGGGATACCGTGAGAACGAGTTTGTCAGTTTCAGAGGCGATGGCAACTGGCAAAATACCTCGCCGACCCAAGACAGTTACTTCGCGTACGCCGAATTGAATGTGCCCATCATATCGCCGAGCCAAGCACTCACGCTAGCACATCGGATAAATGCAAGCTTAGCCGTGCGTTATGAGAAGTATCCAGGGATTGACGAGGTCCTGACGCCCAAGATCGGCTTGATCTATGCGCCATCGCGATCAATCGACATCAAGGGAAGCTGGGGAAAATCCTTCCGGGCGCCGACGCTCTTACAGCAGTATCAACCCAGCAGCATCTACTATGCTTCTCCATCTTCTTATGGCGGCACAGGTTTTGCAGCGGGCGCCACGGTTCTTGAGGTATTGGGCGGCAATCCCAGGCTGAAGCCGGAACGGGCCGATACCCTTTCGTTTACACTGGATATTCATCCTCCACGCCTCCCAGGGTTTGGCGCCGAGATCACATATTTCTCGACCAGCTATCATGACAGGATTGTCCAACCCATCGGCATTCTGTCGATCGCGATGAGCGATCCCATGTATCGCGATCAGATCATTCTCAACCCATCCGAAGCGATGTTCGCTGCCGAAATCGCAAATGCAGGAACCTTCATAAACGGCGCTGGCCGGCCCTATGACCCTGCAAGTGTCGTTGCCATCATAAATAATGGAAACGTAAATTCTGCGAATCAGAAAATACAAGGGGTAGATGTACTTCTGACCTATCTGCATTCGCTTGGTGCCGGGGGCGAAAACGTAAAGGCAACATTGAACCTCGCATATCTGGAGAGCGAACAACGCTTGGCCGCGATCCAGCCGGTCCGGGATTTGGCAGGAACGCTTTTCAATCCACCTCACTTGAGAGCAAGAGGTGGTCTGACGTGGACTCAAGGCCCTTTCGTGCTTTCCAGTCACGTCTCGCACATTGGCAGCGTCCGCGACATACGATCGACACCGAATGTGCGCATAAAAGGGATGACCACGGTTGACTTCGCTGCCCGGTACAACACGGGCGACAAGATCGGTCCGCTGAGCAATCTCGACATTACCTTGTCCGCGCAGAACCTTTTCAACGCCAAACCTGACAACATACGCATAACGGGATTTACCCACACCCCCTATGACTCGACGAACTATTCGCCGATCGGGCGCTATATTAGCATAGGCGTCACCAAGACATGGTGAACCAGCATCGCCGCAAGATTGCCCGGCACTATTGGCGCGTGGTCCTTGCCGTGGCATGTTCCGTCGTTTCGGTCTCCGTCGCTCGCGCCGAGTGCCAGGATGTCGTTGCGGTGGCGGCCAGCGCCGACTCAGCCCAACGGTCGATTGAGCCGGAAGATCTTGTACGCCTGCGCGACATTGGCGGCCCGGATTCATCCATGGTCGGGCCTCCAAGCCCGATGGCAGCGTCCCCCGATGGAAGCCGCATCGCCTTTATCATCAACCGAGCGAACCCGCTGCGCAACGACTACTGTCGAGCGCTGGTAGTCGTCGACGCCTTGCCGGGCTCGACAGCACGGGCAATCGACGTCGGTGGCGAGCCGATAACGACCTCGAGCGCGCTGCGCGGACTCTTCATGCCGGGAGGATATCCGAAGGTCGTGACCCCGGCATGGTCTCCCGATGGTCAATGGATCGCCTATTTGAGACGCGAGGACAGCACTACGCAAGTGTGGCTGGTTCGTTCGGACGGCAGCAGGTCTTTTCCCATTACCCGCGCGGAGGTGGATATCGAGTGGGTTGGCTGGTCCCGTGATGGAACACGGCTGCTCTATACGACGCGACCGGGCAAACTCGTCGCGAGCGGGCGCGCTGCGATGGAAGCGCGAACAGGCATTCTCTACGATGATCGCATCATTCCGAACTTCGGCGGCTATCCTCAAACCCGGACGGCTGAAGCCCCGTTGATCGCGTTTTCAATCAAGCCGGACGGCACCGACGTCAGGACAGCGACCCCAGAGGAACGCGACAACCTCGGGGGCAACGGTTTTGGCACGATCGTCCTCAACGCACACACACGCGATGGACGACTGGCTTGGACGCAGCGGGTCGGTACGTCCCCGACGAGCCCGACAGCCTTGGCGGCGACTGACGTCAGGGGCAGAACAATCTACTGCCGCATCTCCGCCTGCGCCGGCGGCATTATCGGCATATGGTGGGACGATGAGCAGCGCGATATCCTGTACATCCGCCGCGAAGGTTGGGCGAATGGTGAAACGGTGCTTTATCGCTGGACACCGGGTCAAGAGCCGAGTCCTGTTCTCAAGACAGAAGACCTCATTTTCGGATGTTCGTTAGTTCGGTCTGGTCTAGTATGCCTGAGGGAGACTGCGACCGCACCCCGACATATCATTCTGATAGACTCACGGACCGGAGAGTGGGACCTTGTCTATGATCCAAATCCCGAGTTTCGGTCAATTCGCCTCGGCAGCGTTCAGCGCCTGAAATGGAAGAATGATCGCGGTCTGGAGGCATGGGGCGATTTTGTGCTGCCCCCCGATCACGAGCCCGGAACGCCGATCCCGATGATCGTCGTCCAGTATCACAGTTATGGATTTCTTCGGGGCGGCACCGGCGATGAGTATCCGATACATCTCTTCGCGAGGCACGGGTTCGCCGTTTTAAGCGTCGAACGGCCGCCATTCATAACCGCTGGCAGAACTGACTTTCAAACATGGGGTGAGATTGTCGCCGCTGAGTATCGCGATTGGGGAGAGAAAAAGAGCGTGCTCTCGTCCCTGGTCGCCGGAGTCGAAACGGCGATTACCACGGGCAATGTCGATCGCGCTCGAATTGGGATCACCGGACTCAGCGATGGCGCGACATCGGCAAGGTTCGCCCTAATCAACACACGTATGTTTGCTGCAGCGGCGATAAGCACATGCTGCCTGGAGCCGAAAACGGTGATGACATATGGCGGTATGGCTTGGGCGACGTATAACCGGAAGATGGGCTTCCCGCGCACCATTGAGGACAATCGGGCATTCTGGCGGCCGGCGTCCATGGTCGTCAATGCCCGCGAAATGGACACGCCGCTTCTCATGCAACTCGCCGACACCGAGTATCTGCTTGCGTTGGAAGCATTCCAGGCGCTTCGCGAGCAAGGCAAGCCGGTTGAGATGTTCGTTTTCCCGAACGATTATCATTACAAGGCCCAGCCCGCTCACCGGTTGGCCATCTACAATCGGAATATCGATTGGTTCAGATTCTGGCTTCAATCTGAACTTGATCCCGATTCCGAAAAAAGCGCCCAATATCAGCGTTGGAGCGCGCTCCGTGATCCGGGAAGATCCCCCGAACAGCAAGCCGGTGCCCGTTAAGCCCGTTTCCCGTCGGCGAACCGCTTCCGAGCGCGATCCAAGACGCCTACGTCGGTCGCATTGACCACGATCTGGCCCAAACTTCGGCATCAAGAAGTTGCATCACCCGAACATAGTTCGATCCGCGAACCGGACCCGCGTGTCTCAGTTCGGCGGCCAAAGCATCCCGATCGATCACATCGTTCTCGGCCAATAAGCCCTCTGCCAGCAGTTCCCGAATGACCGGAAGGTTTGCTTCGTATAGCTCTGCCATGAAGCTTTCGGGCGTTCCTTTGCTCCGCCTCCAAATCACCTCGGCGGGCAGTTCCTCACAGAATGCCGCCCGCGCGATTGCCCGATCTCTTCCGTCGTCAAACCACATCCAACTCGGCGTGCGGCAGCACGTCTCGACGACCGGCTGCGTAACCAAAGGCGCTACCAGTTGATAAGGCGCGAGGGGGTCAAGTCCCTCGACATAGCACTGCGCCCGAACAAACAAGGCAATCTGCGCCGCCTTTCCGGGCAGCGCATCGGACGGGGCCTCCAGCCAAGGATGCTGCACGGCGCTTTGAACCAGGGACTGTGATCGCCGCGAAAGAAAGCGTGTATCCCCTTTCCACCGGAATGCGGGTGGCTTGAACCACGCTTTTGCCAACGCCGACTTTCCGACCGTCCACACACTTGCCTGCGCGAGCCGCGCGACGTTCTTCGCTACCTCAAGAATGCCCGCCTCGGGATGACTGGACAGGAGGCAGTCGGCGACGGGAGCCGCCGATCGCAACGAACAGAACACGTTGTCGCCGCCACCGCCGTCGAAGATCGCGCTTGCGCCCATTTCGGCGGCCGCAGTGCGGCAGATCCTGTCCGATTCCTGTAAAAATGACCGAACTGTCGGCCGAGGCTCATGTGCTGACGCAGATCGGGTCAGGTCGACATGGGCAGGATCGCGATAGACTTCATACAGGGGGGCCGAGAGCGCTTCGGCGACGAGGTGCGCATAGCGGCGCTCATCGCCGCTTGGGTTTCTTGTCACGAGCGTTACGCAGGAAAATGTCGCCGGCGCGCGGGCCAATGCCGCCGCCACGATCGAGGAATCGACACCACCTGAAAGCTTGAGAACAATTCGGTCGAATTGTCCCGCCACAGCTGCGGTGCTATCAAGGACGCTCCGTCGGAGATGGTCTGCGGCTTCGGCGCGAGTAGAGAACTGGCTCTTGGCGCGTATCCACGGCGACCACATCTCCGCGACGGCGATCTGGTCGGCGTCAATCGTGAGACGCTGACCTCCGCGCAGTTCCTTAATTCCAGACAAGCACGTTTCGGAGCGAGGAACATTGCTGGCTATGAGATGTCTGGTGAGCGCGTCCCACTCAACGACCGGACGCAAATCCGTCGCAGCAATCAGCAGCGGGATATCAGATGCCAGAATGACCACGTCGGATGTTTCCACATAGTAGCAGGGAAGATCGCCAAAAGGGGAGCGCACTACGCTGACTGAAGGAGTGTCCTTCGCAGGCAGAACCGCAACATACCCGCCCCAAAAATGATCGATAAGGTGCTTGCCTTGGGACTGATAAATGCCGTTCTGCATCTGCGTGGCGAGCGTATCGACGCTGCGGCTGGTCTCTCGCGCAAACAGCGATCCGAATATGACACCGCCCAGGCAATCAATGCTCGACCGCGAAGAAATGTCGGCAATTGCATACAAGCCTACCGTGTCGATCACAGCCCGGAAATTTCCGTTCGCCGCGTCCAGGTCGCACAAACGGGCTTTAACCGGAGAAATATCACCGGTCTCTCGACGAACTGCGACAAGATAGCGGCGGCTCACTGGGCGACAAGGATCGGGGTATAGTCGCGCACCAAGTCGTGTCGATCGTTCACCAGCACGTCTTCGATCTGAACCCAGCTATGTGCGCCGAAGGGTTGGAGACGAACACCGATCACCAGTTTTGGCCGGAAACCTCCTGACATAAGGGCCCGCGCCACAGCAATCGAGCGCACCAGGCATTGATCGAGCGGAGCCGCAAACAGGGCTGCCCGGTGGAAAGCCAGCGCGGTCTCGGCCGCATCCACCTTTGGTACCTTTGCCTTGTGCTCGGCTGGCCGACGAGCAAGGTCGTGAAGCGCGGACGCCAGACCTCGATACTTGATGAAAGCGCTTGTCAGGGCAAGTCCGAAAAGCGCTGTTGCAACGATCAACGGCCGTGGCCGGCCACGAATCTCCAATAGACTGTTGACCGCGACGGCCGGCGGCTTGCAAGGCTCAGGCACCACCAGTCCATCATGATGACGCAAAATGCCATCCAACGTCAGCCGTTCGAGAGCGGCGACGTCGGCCGGGCTGAGTTCGCGATAGGTAGTAAGATTGAGGAATGCCCGCTCCGCGTCCGCGCCAAGGCAAAAATACCGATCGCGCAACACATCCAGTAAAATGACACGGTCTGCGACCGTGCAGAACGAGAGGTGTTCGGCAAGGAGGAAGCCCATCTGTCCGTTCCCGAAATGGCTGATAAGCGTGCGGCCATCGACCGCACGCTTATCATTAGTCGTCGGAGAGTCCGCCGGTGTCCAATCCGTCCTGTTCGTCGGGGCGTTCACCCGAAGGACCCTTCGTCTCGACCGTTGCGATGCCGAGTTCGATCACGTCGTCGTTCAGTTCACGGTTCATGACCATTCCTCCATGCTACGGAATGTAGCAGGGGAACCATACGTCAAAGCGCATACTAGCCGAAGAATATACTCCAATATATTGAAGTATATTCTGGCGCCACAGTTCCGATGTTTCTAGACGCGGGCGTGCAAGGCAATATCTATAGACGGGAATTTGTGCCGGCACTCCCATACAACCCGTCGACGATCCTCATGGCCATGCTTTTGCGCCGGTTGTGATAGTCAGCGACCAGCCTTCGTGCTGCCGCCGAATCGCCCGACGAAAGGGCGGCAGCGATGGCGGCCAATTCTTCGGTAGCGTCAAACAGGCCATTGGCCTCGACTCGCCGTGCGGCACCGAGCCGGGCATTTGCCCATCGCATCGCCAACACGTGAAGTCTGCTGCCCGAACTGCGAGCGATCGCGCCGAAGAACGCCTCGGTTTGGGTTATGGGATCGCCGACCAAACTGGGGAAAGTGCCTGGCGTTGGTTTGCCCCGACGCCATGCTGCCAAAATTAAATCGAGGTTCCAGTCATACAGGTCCTTCAGTCCCTGTTCGTCGATTTCAGGCACGAAGAAGCCCTCTCCATGCCTTATCTCTGCTAGCCCTTCGCCCACCAGCATGTGAAGTGCATCGCGCGGTGGGGTCACGCTCATACCGAATTCGCTTGCGATTTCGGATGGATCGATCCGCGCACCGGGGCGAATTTCGTGCATGACTATCCGTCGCCTCAGCGCCTCGTGAACACGCGCGGTTGTCTGGCCGACGTTCATCAAATCTGACCATTGCCGCGTGTGCCGGGATTGTGTCGGCGAACAATTGCCGCTGCGTTTATGTGGTCAGCGAAGGTCCGCATGCGATTCAGATATCCCCGAAAGCGTATTGAGGCGGACAGTCAAATCGGGAGCGCGCCGTCGAGTCGAGCCTCATCTTGCATTTGGCGTATGCGCTGCGCCGAGAACGTATGGCGCCGAAGCGATCAAGCGACGTCACGCAACAAGAGTGCGGAAACCCCGCAGGATTTCTGCAGCGTCACGCAACAGAGACCGGCGCCTGATTCCCGCTCCGGTGACCACACCGGATTACCGCATGGATTTTCGTTTATGGCGATGGCTGATTGGCGTAGGCTGGTCCTGAACAAGCGGTAGCCGAAGATGGTGGCGCCGCTCTACGGGAGCAGGAGAGGAACAATAGCGGAGGCTCACACGCATGGATTTGTCGTCCATCCAGTTTCCAAACGGTCGCGAGACACTGTCGCGCGTCATCCGCGACATCCGACGACTGCGGAATCTGCGTGCCAGCGATGTCGCCGAGCGTATGGGGCTACCACAGCGCAGTTATGAGCTGTTTGAAGCGGGCGGAGGGCGGCTCGACCTGGAACGGCTGTTCGCATTCGCCGAAGCGACCGATAGCGATCCTTTCGCGATCATGCTTTCGGTGCCGTTCGGATCATCGGACTTCGCGGTCGCGTGCGCCGATACCAAGCTGGCCCTCATCATGATGATGCATTTACAGGACTTTTACGAAGAGCGTGGCGGCGACATCACCTATCTCGATCCGCCGAACATAATCGGCGGCTTCGAGCGGGTCTTCAAGGAATTGGGTGGCAAGCTCGACGATACCGAAGCCTTCCTGCGGCGCTGGTTCAACGGGCGGCAGGGATCGTCCATCAGCCTCGGAACGCTCAGCGTGCGCGGGCTGCGCAGACGAAAGGCCTAGCAGTCTCCGCAGACGAGTGCGAAATGGCCTCCGGTAGTGAGACGCCGCGCCTTGTCGATGAGGCGCCGTGTTCGCGATCTCAAATGATCGGACTCGTGCTCCCATTCCTGTTCGACCACGCTTCTGCCGAACAATGCGATTGCAATCGACCGTGCCTTCGTGTTCGCCGCCAACGCCTCGAGCGTGCGAAGCAGCATCCAGGGGCGATCCGTGTTTAGAGCCGGAACGGCGAGCGGACGC
>TARA_R110000787_G_scaffold110419_6_pt1 | contig 15148 bp, 8 predicted proteins | sample TARA_R110000787 | Tara Oceans TARA_R110000787 (sample SAMEA4397920) | marine metagenome | biome: Polar Biome; feature: [DCM] deep chlorophyll maximum layer (ENVO:01000326); material: water (ENVO:00002006), including particulate matter (ENVO:01000060) such as... | depth 35 m
GTTACTAATTTAGGTAACGTATCATTCGAAACTACAATTCAGGCAGGATCTTTAGAAAACGATATGCTTGCTGGTTCTATTACAAATGCTAAGTTATCAAATAGCACTGTTTCTTATGGTGGTATATCTCTAGCATTAGGAGCAACTGACGATACACCCGCGTTTAATCTACAAGATGCAACCAATTTACCTACCTCTGCATTAACGGGTGATATGCCAAATACTCGTATTGTTGTCGGAAACGTAACACAGCATCAAAGTTCTTTATCGGTTGCAACTACTCAATTAACTGGAACAATCACTAATACACAGTTAGCTGGTTCTATCACAAATGATAAATTAACAAATAGTACAGTTAACTTTGGCGGTGTTTCGGTTGCATTAGGAGCAAGTGATACTACACCCGCGTTCGATTTACAGCACGCAACTAATTTACCTACCTCGGCATTAACAGGTGATATGCCTAATGCACGCATTATCGCGTCAAACGTTACACAACATCAGGCTGCATTATCTGTAGCAACAAGTCAATTATCTGGTAATATTACAAATGCACAATTAGCAAATTCAAGTATTACAGTATCTGATGGATCGAATACAAGTCCTGTTGCTCTAGGTGGTACTCTTATTTTTGCTGGTACTTCAAATGAAGTAACTGTTGCCGAAAATGCTGGTACAGTAACGGTTGGATTACCCGATGATGTAACAGTTGGAGGAGATCTAGTCGTAACTGGCGATCTTACAGTAAATGGCACAGAAACTGTCATCAACTCCACGACATTAAGTGTTGATGACAAGAATATTGTTCTTGGTTCAGTTACAACTCCTACTGATACTACTGCTGATGGCGGTGGCATTACACTTAAAGGTGCAACCGATAAAACACTTAATTGGGTAAACTCGACTGATTCATGGACATCTTCAGAGCATTTTGAAGTAGCGTCTGCAAAAACATTTAGAATTAATGGCAATGAAGTATTAAGTCAAACGACATTAGGTTCTACCGTACTTGCTTCATCACTGACAAGTGTTGGTGCTTTAGATAGCGGTTCTATTACTTCAAACTTTAGTGATATCGATATTGGTGATAATGTTGTTACTGCTGCAGAATTTGTTGGCGATTTAAGAGGGGCTGTAAGATTTCAAGCAAAAGCTGGCGAATCATTAGCAAAGGGAGATGTGGTTTATATCTCTAGCGTTAGCGGACAAAAACCCGTAGTAAGTAAAGCCCGAGCAAACTCTGCAGCCACGATGCCTTCATTTGGACTAGCTAATGCAACCGTTAGTGATAATGCTAATCTTGAAGTTATTTCGTTTGGCACATTTGCTCATGGTGATACATCGGGTGGAGCTGAAGAATGGGAATTCGGTGATATACTATATGTAAGCGCGGCAACGGCTGGAGCATTAACAAATGTTAAACCTGCAGGTGCTGCTAATTTCATTCAAAATGTTGGTAAAGTTGAAAGAGTACATGCATCGAGTGGATCTATTATGGTTGCAGGAGCTGGCAGAACCGCGGCTACTCCCAACCTAGATACTGGAAAGTTCTTTATAGGCGATTCTAATAACTATTCAACGACTGGTTCTTTTAATAACCAATTTACTAATACAAGTGGTACGATCTCTTTAAATGGTGCTAACATTACAACAGTTGGCACTATTGGAACTGGTACTTGGCAAGGCACTGCAATAGCAGATGCATATATCTCTAGTGCATCTACTTGGAATGCTAAACAAGATGCATTAACTTTTGGTAAAGCAAGTGGTAATACGTTAAAATCAGAAGAAGCTTTAGTTACAAATGATGTTCTGCTAATGGGAAGTGCTAATGTAAAAGGTAGAACATATTCCGAATTTAAAACTGATATATCTTTAGATAACGTAGAAAATACTGCTATTAGTACATTTGCCGGCACTACTAACATTACAACTGTTGGTACTATTGGAACTGGTACTTGGCAAGGTACTGCGATTGCGAATGGCTATATCGGAAATCATTCTGCAGCTAAACTTACATCAGGAACTATTGCTGCTGAGAGACTACCGGCAGCAGCAACAAATATCACAAGTGTTGGTACCTTAACGAACTTGGTTATATACCCACCTGTCGGAAATCAAGGTGGGGTCACATTAACTTCACGTGGTGGTAGCGCAGTATTCAGCCTCACTGGTGTTGGTAGTGTTGGAGACGCAGACTATGTTGCTAAAGGCAATTTTAGTATAAATGATGCAGGCAATGCAGTTATTATTAGTGAATCTATAGTCCTAAGTGGTCCTACTGCGGTCAACGGTGCTTTAACTGTAAACAATAACTTATTTGAAATTGTAAGTACAGACGATGATGTAAATGCTGATCCTATTATATCATTATATAGAAATAGAGCAAATCCAGCCGCAGGTGATTTGATCGGCGAAATACAATTTAATGGTGAAGACAGTGCAAGCAATAAAACATTGTATGCGGCAATAACTGCAAGAGCCTCAGATGAAACAAATCCAAATGAAGAAGATGGCCAGCTATTTACGTATTTAGCCAAGCAGGGTGTTAAGACTCATATAACAAGTGTATTTAATTATGGTATAGTTCATCAACCCGGCATTCATCAATATTTAACTGGCACTGGTAAGTTACAGATGGCTGCTGGAAATAGTGGTGGCTTTTATAACGCATTATACTCAGTAACACCTACTGCTAACAGATCAGTACTATTACCTGATGCTAATGGTACTATAGTACTTAAAGATAGTACAGATATACTAACAAACAAATCAATTAACGCTAATCAATTAACTGGTACAATTGATAATGCTATATTACCTGCCGCCGCAACAAATATTACAAGTGTTGGTAATCTTTCAGCACTTACTATTGCAATGCCAGCTGGTACAACAGGAAACTTCTTACCAGTCAAACTTGGTAGTGGATCAGGCATTGATGCTATAACAGATACCGCGGGCGATTATAACTATGCGATTGGTTTAGATGTACTAGAAAATTTAACATCGGGTACAAGTAACATAGGTATAGGGCGAAGAGCATTAGAAGATTGCACTAGTGGCCTTCGTAATGTTGTCATAGGCCATATCAGTGGAGGAAACTTAACTACTGCTAGTGATAATGTATTCATCGGTTACGCAATAGGCGAAAACGATGTTATTACCGGTAGTAATAACGTAGGTGTAGGTTCACTCTGTTTTAGAAGCTTGACTTCAGGCATACATAATATTGCATTTGGTAAACAAGCACTAGATCATAATACGACGGGTAATTATAATATTGCACTTGGTAAACAAGCAATGGACGGCAATGGTACTGCTATAACCGCCGCTAATGATAATATCGCAATAGGCACTTATTCACTATTTAATAACACTACAGGTGATCATAATACAGCACTGGGTTATCAAGCTCTGTACAGTACTGATACTGGCGGTGGTCATAATATAGGCGTTGGCTATCAGTCTGGCTATAATGTTACAACAGGGGATTATAACTATCTATTAGGATATCGATCAGGTGGTAGCACAACATCATCTTCACATCAAATCTCAATAGGCTATGAATCTGGTGGTGGCGAAGATGGTGTCAACAATCCTGGGAGAAATCAAAGTGCTGGTATCTCGCTTGGCTACAAAGCTGCTGGTAATAATACTGCCCCTTACAACATTGCTATAGGCTATCAGGCAATGAGACTCATGAGTGATTCAGAGGCTTATTATAACATTGCTATAGGTCGTGAAGCAATGGGCACTGGCGAAAAACTTCAGCATTGTATCGCAATGGGTTATCAGGCTCTGTATCATAACAAACACGAAGAAGATGTTGTTGCTATTGGTGAATTAGCAATGAATCAAGCTGGTTATGCTATAACGATTGACGCAACATCATCAAGTATAGTTGATGTAACGAATAATAGATTCACGATTAGTTCTGCTGACTTTGGTTATCTAAATCATCGAGTAAGTGGTTTTCATGATAATACTCGTTTACAGTATTATAACAATGGTGGTACATCTATTGGTGGATTAACTAATGGTGGATTATATTATGTTACCAATGATTCAACCGCTTCAGCACTGTACCTAGCGACAAGTACAAATAAAACAAGTTCAAATGCTGTTGCATTAGGCCCAAGTTTAGGTGTAGGTTCAGGTCATTACTTTGTAATACAAAGTTCTCAAAGCGTAGCTTTAGGTAATAACACTTTTAGATATGGTCGACAGATCATGAATAGCGTAGCAATAGGAACCAGTGCTGCTAGAGGTGTTCCTGGTCAGAGTTCACAGAATGGTTCAGTACACGTTGGTTATGCCGCTGGTTATGGCTCTGTAAAATCTCGATTTTCAACTAATGTGGGTTACTTAGCTGGTTATAGCGCACAAAATAGTTATATGAGAACAGCCGTTGGAGCAAGAGCTGGCGTTTATGATAAAAGTTCATATTCAACTGCGTTTGGCGCTTATTCACTAGCTAGTAATAATAGTACATTTCAGACTGGTAATCATAATGTTGCTGTAGGTTATGCTTCAATGAATAAAAATACATCGGCGCCTTATAATTGCGCTGTCGGTAGTTATTCGATGTATGACAACACAACTGGTAGTCGAAATACTGCAATAGGTTATAACGCATTGCCTAATAATACAAGTGGTAGTTATAACACTGCTCTTGGTCTACAGGCTATGGGTGATAACACAACCGGTGGATATAATACATGTGTAGGTGCTTATGCTGGCGATGAGTTAGTTTCAGGTACACAAAACACTGCACTTGGTTATGGCTCAATGCAGTTTAAGCATGGTAAATTAAATATAGCAATTGGCTACGCCGCGATGAATGGTACGTCATCTGGCTCAGGTGATTCACCATACGGAAATATTGCTATTGGTGTCAATACATTACAAGACATAACAAGTGGAGCAACTGGTAATATTGCTCAAGGTGTTAATGCAGGTAGAAATATTACTACCGGTGATTACAATACATGTATTGCTCAAACCTCGGGTCAAACTATTACTACCGGGCAGCATAATATATGTATAGGTGTAGAGTCTGATGTAAGTGCTGCGGGTGCGGTACATCAATATAATATTGGATATCGTGCCGAGTGTGATCAAAATTATCAAATAACAATTGGTAATCCAACTGTAGGTGTTATAAGAAATGAATATGATACTGATGCTACTTGGACACAATCATCTGATCTAAGAAAGAAAACAAATATTAATGATATGGCACTTGGTTTAGACTTTATCGATAAACTAAAACCAATCACATATCAATGGAAGCCGAATAACGAACTTCCAGAAGAGTTTAAAGAATATGCTGAAGAGAACGTAAAAGATACTGAAACAGTTATGACTGGTTTAGGTGCTCAGGATGTTAAGCAAGCTCTTGATGATGTCGGTTATACTGAAAGATTTCCAGGATGGAAAGAAGAGGAAGATGGTTCACAGCGTATCTCTAAAGAAGAGTTCATTATACCATTGATTAATGCGATACAAGAGTTAAAAGCTGAAGTTGAAATGTTGAAGGAGAAGTTAAATAATGGCAACAATTGAGTATCAAATTACAGTAGCATCAAAAACTGACGCTGGTGGGTATGGCGCAGATGGCAATGCATACTTTTATGATGGACAACAAGCTCCAATGTTTCAGTTGTATCCTGGTAATACGTATAAGTTCATGCAAGAAGATGCATCGAATGATGGACACTTATTAAAAGTATCTCTTGCTTTTGATGGTACACATGGTGGTGGTTCAGCTTATACAACTGGAGTAACTCATGTTGGAACACCAGGCAATTCTGGAGCATACACTCAAGTTGTTGTTGATAGTGATACGCCAGACGATTTACATTATTATTGTATCAATCACGCTGGTATGGGTTCAGATCTTGATATTGATCATCATGAACCAGTTGATGAGTATATAGTCCGAACAGATTCTGAGTTAAGTTTATCACTAGAGAATAAAAGTCCAGCATTGTTGCTAGAGACTATACCAACATCTGACGTTAGCACAACAAATGATACAATCACACTCACTGGTCATGGTTACGAGAATAATTTTATAGTCTCATATAAAGCGAATGGCGGTACTGTACTTGCTGGTTTAGCAGATAGTGGAGTATATTATATCATAAAGGTTGATGCAAACACATTTAAATTATCAGACTCTGCTAGCGGTAGTGCAAAATCATTAACTGGCACAGGAAATAATGCACAAACGATTGCGCTTGACGAAGCTGTTGTAGTACTTACTACGACCACACAGCTTGATAGAGACTTAGCTCACGCTACCGTTATGGCTTCTGAAATTGATGACATGGACGATGATTCTTTCAATTGGTCTTGGATTAAAATAGATTTTGAGAGAGACTTTAGCTGGCGAGTAAATTACGATTTTATTAATTTAGGAAGTAATACGATTGAGATACCAGCTCATGGATTATCAGCAAATAATGTAGTAACATATACAACTACAGATGCAGTAATCGATGGATTAACAAACGGTACAAGCTACTATGCTATTATTACAGATGCAAACAATATACAGTTAGCGGCTACATCGGGTGGTTCGGCTATTGCTTTAAGTGAACCATCTGACTCTGGTGATGCTGCTGCTGAAACTATTGAATACGCAATTACAGTTGCTGCTGTAGATGGGACATATGGTGATACTGGTAATGCATATTACTACGAAGGAGTTCAGTCATCGTATTTCTCACTCATTAAAGGCAATACATATAAGTTCATGCAAGAAGATGCATCGAATGATGGACACCTAATTAGATTCTCAACAACATCTGACGGTACACATAATAGTGGATCTGCATATACGACTGGTGTAACTGAAGTTGGTACACCAGGAAACAGTGGAGCATATACACAGATTGTGGTTGCTGCTGATGCACCAGAGACTCTATATTATTATTGTATCAATCATGCTGGAATGGGTTCAAGTATAACTATCGGTGTTAGCGGCATTGGTGATACCATACACTCGCATCATACGTTTACTACACCACCAGTTGAAACTGCTCTTAACGGCTCAGCAGATGTCACAGATCCAACAGAGGGTCCATATGCTCCTTCGGCTGCAGAAAAACAATTATACTTGAATAAATATATTACTCATCTCACGTATTTAGCTGGGCTATCAGATTGGGGTAGCACTAACATTACTGTAATTACTGCTGCAGTCACAAAAGCAAATAACATATCATTTTAAATAATTAACCATTATAAATAAAGGTATAATAGATAAAGTAGGAAAAAATCATGGCTGTACCTAATTCAAGACCAACGTTAATTAAATACTGCAAGAGAGCATTAGGTGCTCCGGTAGTAGAAATTAACGTTGACGAAGATCAAATTCAAGATCGTATAGATGAAGCCTTACAATTCTATCAAGAGTATCATAGTGATGCAATTGAGAAAGTCTATCTAAAACATGAGATTACTCAGACAGATATTGATAATGGCAAACTAGCTGTTCCGGTTGGTATAGCTATAGGTTCAGGTATCACGAATGTAACTAAGGTATTCAACCTGACTCCTAACGGTGGTGCATCGTCTAGTAATATGTTTAACTTTGATTATCAGCAAGCTTTAAATGATATGCATAACCTGCAGTATCATACCGGTTTAGTTGATTTTGCTATGAATAGAATGCATAATGAAATGTGGCAGATGTTAACAGATGACGATGATAAACAGTTTGATTTTAAACGCCATCGTAATACTATCATCATGCACATGGATTGGGACGAAGCTACTGTAGGTCAATATTTAATTTTTGAAGCCTATAAGATTTTAGATCCAGGAACTTACACTGATATCTACAATGATTATTATCTAAAGCGGTATGCCACAGCTCTTATCAAACAACAGTGGGGTGTCAATCTTTCTAAGTTCGAAGGTATGGTTATGCCAGGTGGTGTAACATTTAATGGTCGTCAGATCTTTGATGATGCAAAGGAAGAACTAGAAAAACTCACAGAAGAAGCGAGATTAAATTGGGAAATGCCAGTTGATTTCTATACAGGATAATCTATGCCACGTAATGTATACTTTAGTCAAGCTGTAAAGTCCGAGCAAAATCTTTATGAAGATCTCATTATTGAATCTTTAAAGATCTTTGGTCAAGACGCTTATTACTTGCCTCGAACACTTATTAACCGAGATGAAATATTCGGTGAAGACTCTTCGTCTAAGTTCGATGATGCGTATATGATTGAAGCATATATCGAAAATAGTGATGGCTTCGAAGGTGATGGTGACTTATATAGTAAGTTTGGTCTTGAGATAAGAGATGAAGCTACGTTTATTATATCTCGAAGACAGTGGCAAAAGTTTATAGGTACACATTACAGTGCTGATACTTTTCCAAAACCTCATGAAGGTGATTTGATTTATCTTCCACTGAGTAATAGTTTCTTTGAACTTAAGTTTGTTGAAGACGAACAACCATTTTATCAGCTATCTAACTTACCAGTTTATAAACTTAATTGTGCTCTATTCGAATACAATGATGAAGACATGGAAACTGGTGTTGCTGCTATTGATTTAACTCAAGCGAAGAATGCATATCAAGTAGGGTTGGACGTTACTGTAGTGGGTGGTAATCACTTCACCATTGGTGAGACTGTTACTCAAACTGCTGCGACAGGAATCACAGTCTTTGGTGAAGTTCAAACAATTACAAAAACATCAGATACCGCAGCTACAATTTCAGTATCTAATATAGGTACAGTTGATACTACTAATGCTGCTACAACCACAGACTCAGCTAGGGACTTCTTGGTCACATCAGCTTCAGCTGGATTCTCTGCTAATCTTGTTGGATCTGAATCTGGGTTTACTTGTGTCATTACAAATATCTATACATTAGCAGATGATGATGTAAATAATACATTCGCATCTGATTCACAAGCTAAAAACGTTCAATTCGAAATTGCAGGTGATAGCTTTATTGACTTCTCTGAATCTAATCCATTCGGTGATCCATCGGAGACCTTATAATGTTTGGTTCGCATTTTTATCATGCCACTGTTCGTAAATCAGTAGCTGTTTTTGGTACATTGTTTAATAACATATTGGTTGCTCGTAAGAAGGGTGATGGTTCGATTATTAATCAAGTAAAGGTTCCATTAGCATACGGTCCTAAGCAAAAGTTCTTATCACGAATAGATAGTGATTCTGGTCAAGACGCTTCTGTTGCAATTAAACTGCCTCGCATGTCTTTCGAAATCACTGGTATTGAATTAGATGCATCTAAAAAGTTACAAAAAAGAAGTAGTATTAATGAACCTACAAGTAGTACGACTGTAACTCAATCAAGTTCTACTGTAACTGAAATCTGGCCATTATTTGATGGAGGGGCTGTTACCTTAACCAACTATGCAACAGATTATACTGATAGTACTGGTACAGCAAAAGGCAATTTTGCTGGCCAGAAAAGGGTTGTACTGAATCATAGCTTTGGTAATATAACTGGGAGCAGTGAACTTCTAGCGGCGGATGAAATATATATATTATTAATCTTCCCTCTCGATGGCACCCACGCTTCAGGATATAATACTCCTGCTGCTGTTGGTGGTGGTAACTCAAATATAACCGAATATAAGGCAGATACTCGATATCTTATTCGCTTTGATTTACCGAATAATGCAGCTAATACTCATCCATATGAGGCGGGCTCATCACTCGATCCAACGAAAGTCGGCCTTCGACTCGGATCAGAAGATTTAAAAGCTTCAGAAGCCTTTGCGGTGTATGATGGATCATTTGTATTTTCTCAGCAATCGACACAGTATGTGTGGGAGTATAGTCAAGCACAAATGGATGCTTTGTACGACACGCTCGCTTTACAGGGCGGAGCTCTGCTGGTGAAGGAGCTTAGGCCATTTTCATGGAATAATACCGTTGAAGTAGCTGCCACAGCTATTACTTCACGTAGATCAATTAAACAGCAAGTACCATATAATATTAATATGCAATTAAATATTATGGCTAAGAACCAAGACGATGGTTTACAAATACTTGAACAAATACTACCGTACTTTCAGCCTGAGTATACTCTGTCGATAAAGCCTATTGATGAAATGCCATCATTTAAACAGGATGTTCCGATTATACTCAATAGTGTATCATTTGATGACCAATATGAAGGTGATTTTAATAGTAGAAGAGTGCTGATATACACCTTAGATTTTACGATGAAGATGTCGTTTTACGGTTCATTGGTGAATCCTAAAGTTATTAGAGAAATTAATATCGACTTTGTTGAAGATCGAACATTTGGAGCTGTAATAAACTTACCTGCAGCAAGTGCTCAATTAAGTTATCCTACATTATTTGTTCCAGGTGCTACAATATATCAAGGGTCAAACGCATCTAGAACATGGGAATCAACTATTGACTCTCTAACTTCTACGCAAATACGGCTCTTTGAAAATAATACAACAGGTTACATAGCAGGCGCTAGGCTTTATGTAACTACTGGTGGGGTGACACAAAATATAGAAGCTGCTAATAATAGCATTACATTAAGAACCGACTTAAATACACTAGCTGAACTTGATGTTAAGATTGGTTTAACTGATATAGAAACTGATTATACGCTTACTACTACGTTCACCACAAGTGACTTTGAGTAATTATGATTGATAAAAAAGAAGCATTCAAGCAATCCTTAGAAAAGAATCTTCCAGCAGAAACAAAGAATGCTGCATTGGAGAAAGAGATTGCTTCGAAGAAAGATATTAATGATGACTACAAGTTTTCACGTGATACTTATAAAGAGCTTATAAGTACTGGTATGGGTTCATTAGATTCTCTCGTAGAGATCGCACGTGAATCAGAACATCCACGAGCATTCGAAGTCTTGGCCAAGTCTATTAAAGATATAGGCGATGTGACTGATAAGCTTATGGCTCTTCAAAAGAACAAACAAGATCTAGTTGGAAAGAAAGAAAAAGAAGAAGCAGGTAAGGTAACAAACAATAATATGTTTATAGGTAGTACTACTGATTTACAGCGAATGCTACTTAACAATGATGAAAAAGTGATTAATGCCGATAAAGAATAATGAGTTTGGTTATCTTGGAAATCCTAATGTCAAAAGAGACGGAGTTGAAGCTCAGTTCACATTAGAAGAAATCAAAGAATATCAGAAATGTATGAAGGATCCTTCGTACTTTGTTGAAACATATGTGAAGATAATATCTCTCGATGATGGCTTAGTGGCATTTAAACCATATGACTATCAACGTAATATGTTTGATCATTTTAATAATAACCGATTCTCAATCATATTAGCATGTCGACAGTCTGGTAAATCAATATCATCTGTAGGTTATCTCTTATGGTACGCTATATTCCATCCTGAAAAGACTATTGCTATACTTGCAAACAAAGGTGCAACTGCTAGGGAAATGCTGGCTCGAGTTACTCTTATGTTAGAGAACTTGCCATTCTTTTTACAGCCTGGATGTAAAGCATTAAACAAAGGTTCTATAGAGTTTAGTAATAACTCAAAGATAATTGCAGCAGCCACTTCTGGTAGTTCTATTCGTGGTCTATCGATTAACTTACTCTTCCTTGATGAGTTTGCATTCATTGATAACGATGCTACATTCTATACATCAACATATCCTGTTGTATCATCTGGTAAGAACACTAAGATAATCATTACTTCTACAGCAAATGGTATCGGTAACGTATTCCATAAACTATGGGAAGGTGCTGTTACTAAAACAAATGAATTCAAACCATTCCGTGTAGATTGGTGGGATGTTCCAGGTAGAGATGAGAAGTGGAAAAAGCAAACAATTGCTAACACTTCAGAGATACAGTTTGATCAAGAGTTTGGTAATACCTTTCAAGGTAGAGGCAATAGTCTTATATCAGCCGAAGCTTTATTAAACCAAAAAGCAGAAGATCCATTGTATGTAAAAGAAAACACTTACATATACCAAGAGCCGATTGAAGGCCATAACTATATCATGATAGTTGATGTAGCAAAAGGACGAGGACAAGACTACTCTACTTTTAACATCATAGATACATCGGTGCAGCCATTTAAACAAGTTACAACGTTTAGAGATAATAACCTATCGCCTTTACTCTTTCCTGATGTGATTTATAAATATGCTATGACATACAACGAAGCATATGTTATTGTAGAATCAAATGATCAAGGATCTGTGGTGTGTAATGGTCTATATTATGACTTAGAGTATGAGAATCTATTCGTTGAATCGACTATTAAAGCTGGAGCGATTGGTGCAACTATGACTAAACGTGTTAAACGTATTGGTTGTTCTACACTAAAAGACTTTATTGAACAAAAGAAATTACACATAGTTGATGCAAATACAATTATTGAAATGAGTACATTCGAAGCAAGAGGAACTTCATATCAAGCATCAGGTAACAATCATGATGACTTAGTTATGAATCTAGTTATGTTTGCATGGTTTGCTACAACAGATATATTCAATGGTATCACTGATATTGATATGAAGAATATGTTATATAAAGAACAACTAAAAGCAATACACGATGATTTATTACCATTCGGCTTTATTAGTAATGCAGCAGATACTGAAGTTGAAGAAGTGGTTGAGATAAATGGTACGAGATGGATCTCACATAATCCTGAATTATAGATTGTTATAAATAATAGTAATTGAGTTCGTACCGTATTATGTAATCACATACTATTTACCCATTGAAGAGGATAATAACGATGGCATTTCAAGTATCGCCCGGTGTCGAGGTAAAAGAAATCGACGCAACAAACGTGATACCCGCAGTATCTACCAGCATTGGTGGAACAGCAGGGTATTTTAAATGGGGTCCTATCGGAGAAATTATGACGGTTAGTTCTGAAAAGCAACTAGCTGATACCTTCGGTGCCCCAGATGACGCTAATACAGCTAATGCATTTTTACCTGCAGCTGGATTCTTAAAATACGGATCAACTTTACGAGTTATTCGCCAAAATGCGGCCTCAGCTGCAAACGCTGGTGACGATTCGGGCGTATTGGTTAAAAACAGTGCATCATACCAAAATGATGCGATCAGCTTTGGTAGTAATGAATTCATTGCACGATACGCAGGCGCGTTAGGTAACAGTATTTCAGTTATAACAGTAATTCCTGGAACTAATCCTCTATCTGCTGATCAATTTTATCATACTGACTTTACATTATATCGACCATATTTCAATGGACCGCCAGGTACTTCAGATTTTGCTGTAAGTCTTGGCGCTACTACCGCGAATGATGAAATCCATGTAGTAGTAATAGACAAAGGTGGTCTTATTACTGGTACTGCAGGCGCCGTATTAGAAACGTTTGGTTATTTAAGCCAAGGTATTAACGCTAAAGGCTCTAATGGCGGAAGTAATTATTTTAAAGATGTTATTAATGCAACCTCTGAATATATTTGGTTTGGTCGTGATGCATCACGAACAGCTAAAGCCGGTACTCCAACTACCCTTACCAGTTCTACTACGATAACAACTGCAACAGAGGCTCCTTTTGAAGGTACGCTTACTGGTGGTGCTGATGGTACATACGCTGCAACGGCTACTGCTACTGCGATTGAACTATTTAAAAATGACGCTTTAGTAGATGTTAACTTATTGTTTGCTCAAGGTGATATTGCTTTTGCTGACACTGACGTTAATGCCGCGCTAATTGGAGTTGTAGGGGTGAGAAAGGATCTTATATCGTTTATTTCTCCTCCTCCTGCTACAACTACTGGTTCTGATCCTATGCATCCAACAACTGGTATGTTTGGTTACTTCGCTCAAGATGGTGTTTCAACTTCATCTTCATATGTATTTGCTGATTCTAGTGCTTTGTATGTCTATGACAAATATAATGATGTATATCGTTATATTGCTGCATGTGGTCATATGGCTGGTCTTTGTGCAAATACAGATCGTGTATCTGATGCTTGGTTCTCTCCAGCTGGACAAAATCGTGGTCAAATCTTAGGTGTTACTAAACTAGCATTTAGTCCATCTAAATCTAATAGAGATGATTTGTATCGTGCACGTATTAATCCACTTGTTTCTTTCCCTGGATCTGGTGTTCAGTTATTTGGTGATAAAACACGCTTAGCTAAACCTTCGGCCTTTGATCGAATCAACGTACGTCGATTATTTATTGCTTTAGAAAAAGCAATCGCAAATGCTTCTGAAGCAATGCTTTTCGAATTCAATGATGAATTTACACGTGCTAACTTCCGTAATATGGTCGAACCTTTCTTACGTGATGTAAAAGGTCGTCGCGGTATTACTGATTTCTTAGTAGTATGTGACGAAACAAATAACACAGGTAATGTAGTAGATAGTAACCGTTTTGTTGCTGATATCTATATTAAACCTGCTCGATCAATTAACTTTATTACATTAAACTTTGTTGCCACACGTACTGGTGTAGAGTTTAGTGAAATTGCTGGACAATAAACGGGAGTAAATAAACAATGGCTATCTTAGGTGTAGATGACTTTAAGTCAAAATTAACGGGTGGTGGCGCTCGAGCCAACATGTTCAAAGTGACATGTAACTTTCCCGGTTATGCTCAAGGTGATGTAGAATTAACATCATTTTTATGTAAAGGCGCTCAATTGCCGGCATCGATCATTGCCCCAATTGAAGTACCTTTCCGCGGTCGTAAGCTACAAATTGCTGGCGATCGTACATTCGAACCATGGAGTATCACAATCATTAATGATTCTGAATTCGTAATCCGTGATTCATTTGAGCGATGGATGAATGGTATCAATCAGCATAACCAAAATAATGGTTTTACTGATCCAGTTGAATATCAAGCTGATATGATTGTTGAACAATTACGTCGTGATGGTACTGTTGCAAAACGGTATGATTTCCGAGGTACTTGGCCTTCAAATGTATCTGCAATTGATGTTAACTATGATTCAGAAAATACGATCGAAGAGTTCACTGTTGAACTTCAAGTTCTATATTGGGAATCAAATACCACTTCTTAATTGGTGTATAAATAATATAGCGAGGGGAAACTATTTCCCCTCCGTTATTATGAGGATGATAAAGCATGGCTGAATTATTTGGCTTTGAAATAAAAAGAAAAGGCGATAAGCA
>TARA_R110000787_G_scaffold55942_5_pt1 | contig 15148 bp, 14 predicted proteins | sample TARA_R110000787 | Tara Oceans TARA_R110000787 (sample SAMEA4397920) | marine metagenome | biome: Polar Biome; feature: [DCM] deep chlorophyll maximum layer (ENVO:01000326); material: water (ENVO:00002006), including particulate matter (ENVO:01000060) such as... | depth 35 m
CCAGTAGACTTTATTAGTATTCTAAAGTTCTTAGATATGCAAGTTTCTTTTTCCAGACATCTAAACCGTCTTTAAAATCTTGAATACTTTTATGTACACTTTTAACTAAAGGATTGTCATCAGATGCATTAGAGAAAAAACTTAAGTTATTTTCTAATTGTTGAATCTCACGAACATTTTCATCAATCTTCTTTCTGATGAACATAATCTCAGATTCTAATTTACGTACATCATTATTCGCTAAATATCCATTAACAATATTTTTGAATTTTAATAGTACAATTTCATTTTTGTCTATATCTAGTTTAGATAAAGCGCCATCAATGAACTTATTGAATTTTGTATCTATAGCTCTAGCACTTCTTGGTGAAGCTCCTAATTTACTCCAGACATTCATCAAATCACTAATCGTTTCTTTTGTTGTGTAATCTTCAGTTTTTAAACCTTCTAAAAGCGCTGTTTTTTCATCTACAGTTTCTTGTTGTTCAGTGCTTAATTTATTTTTCTGATTATGATAGCGATCAAAAAAATGATTACACGCAGCTTTAAATTTTTTCCAAATATCATCAGAAAACTTTCTTGGAACATGTCCAATCTCTTTCCAATCAGATTGAATTTTTTTGAACGTATTTGTCGCAATTTCCCAATCTTCACTATCTTTCATCGAATCTGCCAACTTGATTAAATCTAGCTTAGCTTGAAGGTTATCTTGTTGAGAGTTTTTTTCTTGCTTGTAAAATTTATTTTTTGATTGATTAAAGAGTTTTGTAGCATCTTTAAATTTTTGCCAAACTGACTCACTTTTTGAATATGGTAATTTACCAGCTTCAAAATATTTTTGTCTAAAAGCTTCTATGTCTTTAATACTTTTTTGCCAATCGTTATGAGTTTTATTTTTAGAAGTATCGAAGTTTTTAATTTCTTCAATAACTAAAAGCTTAGCTTCTACAATTTCACCATACTGAGATTTCATATCTCTGAAATGATCGTGTCTTTTGTCGTGAATTTTCTTGGTAACTGCACTGAATTTCTCCCATACATCTTCCCGCATATCTTTTGCTACAGGACCAATGTCTTCTTTCCAAAGTTTATGTAGTTTCTGTAATTCTTTAAAAGCAACATTAATATCTTTTTCTTCAGCTAAGAATTCTGCTTTTTTAATTAATTGTAATTTTTCTTCAAGATTATTCTTGAAATCTAAATCTCTAAAATCGTTACTTAAATGTAATAAATCATAAAAACGTTCTACATGATGATGATAAATTTTCCAAGTATCATTGTATTTTGTTTTAGGCACAGGACCGATAGCTCTCCATGAATTCTGTATATCTTTAAAAGTTTTATACATGGTTTTAGCATCAGCATTTTCTATTAAAGATTTTAAATCTTCAATAACCTGAACTCTTTTTTCAAGATTATCTTTTAGTTGCTTCTCTAAATTAGCATAATGAGTATCTCTTTCTTTCTTATAGTCAGAAAGTAATTGATTATATCTAGATTTAATAGGACTAGAAAATTGAAAATCTATTGAGTTTCCTCCTTCTGCTAAAAAAGCTGCTTTTTTCTCAGCTAATAATGTTCCGAATTTTATATTGAAAGCACTTTTAATTGCTTCCGTACTAGATTTAATTTGGTGAACTTTACTTGTCTTTATTAACTTTTCTAACTCGTCTGTAAGTTCTTCTAAAGTTAATGTGTCGTAATTTATAGCTGCAGCTTCTTTTGAAGATTCATCTTTTTCAGCATCTTCAGCTACAATATCTTCAACTGCCGCAACTGCTTTAACAGTGTCTTCAGTTTCTTTAACCTTTTTAACTACTACTTTTTTCTTTGTGTTTTTTTCTTCTTTAACTTCTAAAGCAGCAACTTCTTCTTCATTTTCAATCTCGGAAACTTCTTCTTTGATCGTTTCTTCGGCTTCTATTTCTTCCGTAACTTCTGCAACGGTAGTTTCTACCTCCTTTTTTGTTTCAGAAATTTCTTCTGTTGATGGCTTAGTTACTTCTGGTTCTACGTTCTCTTCTTTTGAGTCTAACATGTCTACAATGTTTAAGGTTCCTATAATCTTGTGCCTAAAGATAATGATGTCTTACAAAACCACAAAAGATAATTAGCATGTTTAGTAAACTATTTATTCCAGATTCTCCAAGACTCTTCTGCTTGTAGTTCTAGCATTTCAAATCCATTTTTTATATGTGCTCCTTTTGCTTTTCCTTCTAGCAAAAAAGCTGTTTCTTCTGGATTATAAATTAAATCGTAAAGCAAGTGTTTGTTGGTTAGAAACTCATAAGGAATGTTTGGTTTTTGCTCAATATTTGGAAATGTTCCAACGGGCGAACTATTGACAATAACCATATACTCTTCTAACAATTCTTGAGTAAGATCTGAATATGCGATTTCTCTTTTCTTTCTTGGGTTTCTTGAGACTTTATAATAGTCAATTCCTAAGTTTTTAAACACATAAGAAATTGCTTTCGATGCACCACCAGTTCCTAATATTAATGCTTTTTTATGATGTGGTTTTAAGAGCGGTTCAATAGATTTTTTAAATCCAACTACATCTGAATTATATCCTTTTAAGTTTCCTTTTTTTGTAATTCTAATGGTATTTACTGCACCTATTTTTCTAGCAACTTTATCTACTTTATCTAAATAAAGGAATACATCTTGCTTGTAAGGAATTGTAACATTTAAGCCTTTTAAACAGAATTTAAACTCATGAATAACTTTAGAAAAGTCTTCTATTTTCTCAATATCAAAGTTTATATATTGATGATTTGAAAGTTCTAGTTTTGTAAACTTGTCTAAAAAATATCCTCTAGAAAACGAATATGAGATATTCTTCCCTACCAAACCAAAAAGCACTTTATTTGATTCTCTTTGTTCTTCCATAGTAATCTATTGCGAGTATTAATCCGAGCCCTAATACAATGTATAAAAAGGCAATCCATGTGGTAGAATCAGAAATATTGGGTAAAAACCGTTGATAATTTTCTACAACTCCATTTCCGTTTTGATCTACTAAAATTTGTCCGTTTTCTTGTTTAAATAGTTCTTTTTTCCAAGGCCAAACAATTCCTAAAGAACCTGTTATAAAACCAATAATTACTGAAGTAACAATTTGATGCCACCTTTTTAAAACATACCCCAGAACATGAGATATTGACACCAATCCAAAAGCAGAACCAGACGTAAAAACTCCAATAATTTTCAAGTAACGCATTCTAGCAGGGTCTTGATAGAAATCGAAATTCCAGGTAAAAACATCTTTTAAAATTCCAAAAAGGACATTTACAGAATCAACTAAAAGGAGTACATAATTTCCGAAGAGAATTAAAATAAAGGAGCCCGAAAGTCCTGGCAAAGTCATTCCAGAAACGCCAATAATCCCACATACAAACACAAACCAAAGGTTGTCATTTTCGCCTGCTGGCGTTAAAAAACTAATTCCTAATCCAATACTTGCACCTACAATTAATGAGGTGATGTTTTTAAAATTCCACTCACCAAAATCTTTTCCTATATAATAAACTGAGCCGATAATCATTCCAAAAAACCAACTCCAAACATAGAGTTCATAATATTGCAAAAAGTAATCTAGCACTAGAGAAACACTAAAATAACTAAAGACGCTTCCAAGAAATACTAAGAAAATAAATTGAGCATTTGTATATTTAAAGAAGCTTTTGAATCTCCCATTAATTAATAATTTAAATGCTTTTAAATTTATTTTCTGAAAAGAATAAATGAGTTCTTCGTAAAAGCCTAACACAAAAGAAACGGTACCTCCAGAAACACCCGGAACTTTATTAGCAGCACCCATAGTCAACCCTTTAAAAAAAAGGCTTAACTTTTCTGTAAAGGTTCTTTCTTTATGCATTAGTCATTTTTAACTGCTAATTTTTCTAGTAACAATATCAACGCAAAACCAACTAAAGAAAATATAATTGCTAGCATTAATTGGGAATCTCCTTCAAATGAAAAAGGAGATTTACTTATCTGATTAAAAGGAACATCTATTCCTTTTGAATTTGTTCTCCAAGAAATAGTTTCTTTCCATGGCCATATCTTGTTTAAAGAACCAATAATAAATCCTGTTAAGGTGGCTAAGGTGAAATTTTTATACTTGGCGAATAACCATTTTAAAATTTTAGAGAACGATAACAATCCTACTACTGCTCCAGCCATAAATATAATAATACTGACAAAATCTCTACTATTTAAGGCATTTAAAACAGGCTTATAAGCACCTAAAAGAACAAGAATAAAAGATCCTGAAATTCCGGGCAATATCATTGCGCAAATTGCAATCATACCAGCTATAAATAAGAACCAAGGAGAAGAGTTTTCAGAAACCATTGGATTTAAAGTTGTGATATAAAAAGCGACTAAAGCTCCCACAACTAAGAATAGAACACTACCGATATTCCATGTAGTAATTTGTTTGCCAACATAAATAATACTGGCTAGTACTAAACCAAAGAAAAAAGACCAAATTAATATTGGATGATTCTCTAAAAGAGATTCAATTAACTTCGCTAATGAAAGAATACTAATGAAAATTCCAATAAAAAGAGCCGCTAGAAAATTACCATTTACTTTTTCCCAAACTGATTTAATTCCTTCTTTTCTGAGAGTTTTAATTAATCCAAAATTAAAACTACTAATTGAGTTTAATAGCTCTTCATAAATACCTGAGATAAAGGCAATAGTCCCTCCAGAAACTCCAGGTACAACATCAGCTGCCCCCATAGACATCCCTTTTAGGGAAATAATAATATAATCTTTAAAAGATCTTTTCATACTTGATTTATTTGTTAGTACGAATATAGTCGAAAAAGAGAACTAATGGTAAGAAATTAAAAAAGCCGAAAATAATTTTTCGGCTTTTTTTCAAATTAATTAAACTCAGACCCCCCTGGGTTTATTCCATAGCTTTTTTATAATTTTTTAATAATTTCTGAACTTTTAAATTATCCTGCATTGTTGGAAAAAGCTCTAGAAAAACAACATGATAATCATACTCTATTTTCATTGCACTAATAAGATGTGTAAAACCGTAACTTTCTTTATTTAACACAAAAAATAATCCTGAAAGTCTGTATTCAATTTCCGCAAAATCTTTATAATTTTTCTGAGCTGCAAGTACTACTTTTAATGCATCATTAAAATCTCCGACAAATAACAATACATCTGCTAAAGCGATATAAATTTCTATGGAGTAATCTTTAAGATTAATACAATTTTCAAACCCTTTAATTGCTTCTTCATAGAAACTTAACTTGATATTTATATCAGAATATTTTCTCCAATACAGCGCATTATCTTCATCAATTTTTAAAGCTTTGGAAATATAATACAAGGCTTTTTGATAATCTTTTTGCTGATAATAAGCTTCCGTAAGTAAAATCCACCCTTTATCTAATAATGGGTCTTCGTGAACCGCTTTTTTATAATAACTAATAGCAGAGTCTAAGTTCCCTATTTGCTGATAACATTCTCCTATTCTTACAAATGCAAAAGCAGTTGGATCATCTAACTCTAGCGTTAGCATATAGTTTTTAATCGCATCTTCATACTCGCCAAGTTGTTCGTATGTTTTTGCTTTTTCTAAATACCCGCCAATAAATGATTCGTCAATTAAAACAGCATAATCAAAACAAGTTAATGCTTCCTTGTATCTTTTTAACACAAAATACTGTCTCCCTAATTGATGCCAAGCAACTTCACTATATGGATTTCTATCTAAATAAGCATTCAAGAAAATGATTGCTTGTTCATGATTTTTCTCCATATCAAAGCAATACACCACATTATATAAAGAAGAATAATCTTCATAATCTACTTCAATACATTTAGCAAAACTTAATCGTGCATTTTCAAAATCATCTAAATATAGATACTCCATACCCATAATAGACCAAATATCTAACTTGTCTTCTGCATGAATTAAAGCTATTTTTAGATTTTGTATTGCTTCTTTATGACTTCCACTTTTAGAAAATATAGTTGCTTTTTGAATATAAACCTCTTCATTATTGGGTGCTAACAATTGAATTCTTTTAACTTTTTGAGAAGCTTTATCTAGTTGATCATCAAATATTAGAATTTCAACTTCCAATAATTTTAAATCAACTGATGTTGGATGCTGCTCTAGACCAAGTTTCACGGCCTTTTTTGCAAGAGAATGTTTTCCAGTATCTAGGTAGTGTACTATAATTTCTTCAAATTCTACCAGATCGAAAAAGTAAATGCTATTTGTTTTTAGCATTGATTCAAACTTAGATAATGACATACGCATTTATGATTTGAATTATATTTTAAAGTTACTATTACTTCTAATTATCTCTTTAAAACCTGACTTTTGTTTTCAACAATTTAATTAACAATTCTAAAATAGAGTGAAGATTTGATTTGAAGTCATAAATTTTGCACATCCCTTTTTTTATAGTAGTTTTGCTAAACTTTAGTATCTAAGCTAAATTGAACCGTTTCTCATGAGCAAAAAAGTTTTACTAAACTCAAAAGAAATTGAAATAATTCTTCATCGATTAGCTTGTCAGTTAATCGAAAACCATAACGATTTTTCAGAAACTGTACTTATTGGCTTACAACCAAGGGGTAGTTTTTTAGCGAAAAGATTAGCGAGTATCTTAACGAATGATTATCACATTAAAAATATAAATCTTGGACTTTTAGATATTACTTTTTACAGAGATGATTTTAGAAGACGGGATGCACCATTGGAAGCTACTAATACGCAAATAGACTTTTTAATTGAAAATAAAAATGTTGTCTTAATTGATGATGTGCTATTTTCTGGAAGAAGTGTAAGAGCAGCTTTAACAGCTATACAATCTTATGGTAGACCAGAAAACGTTGAGTTATTAGTTTTAATTGACAGACGATTTAGCAGACATTTACCGATTCAGCCTAATTATAGAGGAAGACAAGTAGATGCCATAAACGAAGAAAAAGTACTAGTACATTGGAAAGAATTACATTCTAAAGATGTCATTTATATAGATAACAAATAATATATGAAGCAGTTAAGCGTAGAACATTTATTGGGAATTAAATACCTAAACAAAAATGATATCGACCTTATTTTTGAAACTGCAAATCATTTTAAAGAAGTAATAAATAGACCTATAAAGAAGGTGCCTTCTTTAAGGGACATTACAATTGCCAACTTATTTTTTGAAAATAGCACCAGAACAAAATTATCATTTGAATTAGCTGAAAAAAGATTATCTGCAGATGTAATCAACTTCTCTGCAAGTCAATCTTCTGTAAAAAAGGGTGAAACATTAATAGATACTGTAAACAACATCTTATCAATGAAAGTTGATATTGTTGTGATGAGACATCCAAATGTTGGCGCTGGAGTTTTTCTTTCGAAACATGTAGATGCTAAAATAATTAATGCGGGTGATGGAACTCACGAACATCCAACACAAGCCTTATTAGACAGCTATTCTATTAAAGAAAAACTAGGAACTGTAAAGGGCAAAAAGATTGTGATTGTAGGAGACATTCTTCACTCTAGAGTTGCATTGTCAAATATTTTCGCACTAAAACTACAGGGAGCAGAAGTTAAAGTTTGCGGTCCAACAACCTTAATCCCAAAACACATTAGAAGTTTAGGTGTTGAAGTGGAAACAAATATTAAAAAAGCCTTAGAATGGTGTGATGTAGCAAACGTATTACGCGTTCAGCACGAAAGAATGGATATTAAGTATTTCCCTTCTACTAGAGAATACACCCAGTTATTTGGAATAAACAAAGAGATTTTAGACAATATAGGTAAAAAGATCGTGATCATGCATCCAGGCCCAATTAACAGAGGTGTAGAAATCACAAGTGATGTAGCCGATGCAGATCAATCTATTATACTAAATCAAGTAGAAAATGGAGTTGCCGTTAGAATGGCCGTTATTTATTTGCTAGCACAACAAATAAAAAGGTAATCATGAAATTTTCAATAAGCGAAAAATATACGTTGATTAGTGTTGAAGAATCTACATTCTGCGAACTAGAAAAACAGCTAGTGAATTTTAAGTCTAATCATGTAATTATTGAACTTTCTGAAAATGTTAACATAAATGATGAGAAAATCTCGCTATTTTTAAACATCTCTTCAGATTTTAAAACAAATGGCATGTCATTTGTAGTAGTGAAATCAGGAATAGATATTGATAACTTCTCCGAAAGTTTAAATATTGCTCCAACACTTCAAGAAGCTGAAGACATTATAGAAATGGAAGCTATTGAAAGAGATTTAGGATTTTAACGAAGCAAACAATATGATTAAAAAAGTACTTTTTATTCTTTTTTTACTAATAACAACAGTAGGGTTTTCTCAAAAATCTATTACGAAGTTGTCTGCTGCACCAAATCCTTTTGTAACCGAAACTAAAATTACTTTTGATTCAGAAATAGATCAAACAATTACGTTGAATGTGAAAAATGTTTTAGGAAGAACGGTATACACAAAAAAACATAAAATAAAAAAAGGAAAAAATTCTATTCCTTTCTCAAAAGACGACTTACGTTCTGGGGTGTATATTTACGCTATTCAAAACAGCAAGCAATTAGTTTCTAAACGATTTGTAATTAAATGAGTTTAAAACTAACAATTCTAGGCTGTCATTCTGCAACACCTAGAGTTAATGCACACCCAACATCTCAATATTTAGAAATAAATTCTCGCCATTTTTTAATTGATTGTGGAGAAGGAACTCAGCGTCAGATGCGAAAGTATAAAGTAGGGTTTTCTAAGATTAATCATATTTTTATTTCTCATTTACATGGAGATCATTTCTTTGGTTTAATTGGTCTTATCTCTACTTTTGGAATTTTAAATAGAGAAAAAGAGTTGCATGTTTTTGGTCCAAAAGGAATTAAAGAGGTTATTAATTTACAATTGAAATATTCTAAGTCTTATGTAAAATATGAGCTGATTTTTCATGAATTAAATTCAAAGAAAAGTGAACTCATTTTTGAAGACAAAAAAGTTGAAGTACATACCATTCCATTAAATCACAGAGTTTACACCAATGGGTTTCTATTTAAAGAAAAAGAAAATCCAAGAAAACTAAATATGAATGCTGTTCAACAGTTTTCAGAAATTGAAATTTGTGATTATAATAACTTAAAAGCGGGTAAAGATTTTTTACTTTCTTCTGGGGAAACTTTACAAAACGAAACTCTCACTTTAGATCCTGAAAAACCATTGAGTTATGCATATTGTAGCGACACTTGTTATAAACCAGATATTGTAGATGTTATTAAAGGTGCCGATTTGTTATATCACGAATCTACCTTTTTATCGGACAGAGAAGATTTAGCCCTAAAAACAAAACATTCTACTGCAAAACAAGCTGCTGACATCGCTAATAAAGCCGAAGTAAAAAAATTAGTTTTAGGACATTATTCTAGTCGATATCAAGATATTTCTTTGTTTCAAAAAGAAGCTGAAGAAATTTTCAGCAATGTTGATTTAGCGGAAGCAGGAAAAGTGTTTTTCGTCTAATTGTAGTTTTCAAAAGCAGTATTCTTCCAAATTTTTAGTTCAAATTTCTTGTATTGATATAAAGGGATATACGGAGAGTTTCCTTCAATAATATCAGAATTTATAATAATCGATTGACTGTCTTTTTTAAATTCTGAACCTAAAGAAGATTGATATCCGTCAATAATTTCTCCTGTTTTCCGATTTACAACAACTCCATACTGACATGATGTTCCACATCCCCAATAGATTAATGTGAAATGGCCAGCAAAATTTACCCCTTCTTTACAACCTTCAGTAATTCTTGCTTTGAACATTCTCGCCTCTTCATTTGAAGTAAAATCTGGCGCTACTAATTTACCTTCATAAACAGAAACCTTATTGGACTCAAAAAAAGAGTCTACTGAAAACTTTTTATATACTTCAAAATTATCTACATCTGGTTCTCTCGCAATAATAGCATCTTCTTGATACGTTTCAACTATCTTAAATCCCTTATAATTAGATGTATCTGAAATTTTAATGAGTTTCACTTCAGTTCTTTTACCTACAACCAAATACTCTCTTTCATTTAGTAGTGTGTCTAATTCAGAAATTGGGTTGTTTATTTCTGTTGGAAATTTATTCTCTTCTTTAGAGCTATCAACAACACCTTCTAAAAAAAACACCACATAAATAATATACATAACTATTGTTATTAACGAGACTCTTACAATTCTTTTCTTCATATGTATTCGTTTAATATTGATTAATTGACAGTAAAACTAAGGTACAAGCAACTTCAGAATTGATGTCATTTTCTTTTAGAATTTTTATCAATTCAGAATTCTCTGTTCCAGGATTAAAAATCACTCTAGATGGTTTTAAATCAACAATATAATTATAAAATTCTTTTTGCCTTTTTGGATTTAAATACAAGGTAATTGTATCAAGGCTTTTGTATTCCTTTTTATCAGTATCTATAGAAATACCGCACACCATTCCTTCACGTAAACCAAGAGCTACAACTTCATAATTATACTGTCTTAATCGATGTATTGCAATGTTAGAATATCTGTCTTTATTTAAAGAAGCTCCAAGAACTAAAGTTTTTTTACTCATTTGTTAATTATTCGTTAAACACTATTAAAGCAAGTAACAAAGATAAAACATAAGTAGTCTACTAAGCATCACAATCAATCAAAACAGCAATCAATCAAAAAACAAACAAATGAGAAAAATACTGCTTTTATGCATGCTAACACTAACTTTTAATTCTTTTGCTCAATTAGCAAAAAGTGAATTAGCAAAACCAGGAATCATTTCTGGAAAAATAATTGACGAAACTACCAAAGAAGTTCTTCCTTATGTAAATATCATCATATTGGACATGGAAAGAGGGATAATTACCGGAGGTATTACAGATGATAATGGAAACTTTACCGTAAAAGATATTCCAAAAGGAAATAGCTTAATTGAAATTCAGTTTATGGGATTTAAAACCTATTCTAAAAAAATAAGTATTACCAGCAAAGCAAAAAATATAGATCTAGGAACTATTATTTTAGAAGAAGACAGTGCCAAATTGGATGAAGTTGTCATAAGAGCTGAACTTTCTACTGTAGTTCAAAAAGTAGACAGAAAAGTAATTAATGTTGGAAAAGATTTAACATCAGCTGGTACTACTGCTTCTGAACTTTTAAACAATGTGCAATCTGTAAGTGTCGATAGTCAAACAGGACAAATTAGTCTTCGTGGAAATTCTAATGTTCGTGTTTTAGTGGACGGGAGACCAACTAATATACCTGTAGCACAATTGTTAAAGCAAATTCCATCAACGTCAATAAAAAGTATTGAGTTAATTACTAACCCATCAGCAAAATACAATCCAGAAGGAATGAGTGGTATTATTAATATCATTCTAAATAAAAATGCAAATATGGGTTTTAACGGTAGTTTAGATACAGGTGTTACTGCGGGGCATTATGTGCGTTACAATGCTTCTACCAACATGAACTATAAAACTGGAAAAGTAAATTTCTTCCTAAATTATGGGTATAACGGTGGAGACCAATACAATTACGGTTTTGTTACTAGACCGGGCATCAACAATCAAGATTTTAAATTTATCAATGACAATGAGTCTCATTTGATAAAGTTTGGAGCAGATATCTATTTGAATGACAAAAACACCTTGTCTTTTTATACAAATCAAAATTTCTCTAATGCTTTTGCTAGCGGCAGAACTTTAGTATCTCAAGGTGGAATTGACATAATTAATGCTCCAAATACGCAAGACAATGAAAGTCCAACTAGTGTATATAATATGAACTATAAGGTAGATTTCGCAAAAGAAGGGCATAGTTTAGAAGCAGAAGCTACATATTCAGAAACTAATGACACTAGATTTTTAACCAATAGAAACTTATTACAAACAGCTTCTGATATTGATTTTAGCTTATTAAATTATTTCAATGACATTTCAAATGATCGAAAAAGCACCTTAATAAACTTAGATTATACCAATCCTATTTCTGAAAAAGGAAAATTAGAGCTTGGTTTAGAATATAGAACCAATAAAACTAAAAATACAAATATTACAAATCAAGAAAGAGCAGAAACTTTTGATGGAAACAATAATGTATTAACTACAGCACTTATTGGAAACTCAAATTTTACTTACGATAGAAACATCTATTCTGGATATATAAACTATGGCTATAAAGCAGGTAAAGTTACTATGCAATTAGGAGCAAGAATAGAAAACTATGAAATTGAGGGAATCTTTAATAGAGATGATCAGACAACAGAAAGAGTTACTGATGATATTTTTACGGTATATCCATCTGCATTTATAACTTATGAGGCATCTGACAAAAATCAATTTCAATTTAGTTATAGTAGAAGAGTTGACAGACCAAGTATTGGACAAGTAAATCCTATAAGAGAATGGAGTACTCCTTTAATTGTTTCAATTGGAAATCCAGGTTTAGTTCCTCAATTCACGAATTCTTTGGAAGTAAATTACACAAGAAAAATTAAAGGTGGATCATTAAGTTTTGGAACCTTCTATAGAAAAGTGAATGATGTTATTTCTCGTGTTACTTTTCCAGATGCAACAAATCCAGATGTGGCACAAATCTTAACATTTTCAAATTTTGATAATACTGATGCCTATGGTTTAGAATTTTCTTTTAATTATAAAGTAAATAATTGGTGGAGAATAAACTCAAGTATGGATTTATATTCTCAAAAACAATTAGGAATCGTAGATTTCACAAACCCAACTCCATCTCAAGTAGAAGTAACAAATGAGGTTTTTAATGCTAGAATAAGCAATAGTTTTAAAGCGACTAAGAATTTAAGATTACAATTATTTGCCATGTATAGAGGACCACAAAAAGACATTCAGTGGGATGTTGACCATATGTGGATGATGAATCTTGGAGCAAGCTGGACGGTTTTAAAAGGAAAAGGAACTGTAAATTTTAGAGTAAATGACATCTTTAGAGGAATGAAATTCCAATTTGACTCTACAAATCCTTTTGTACAAAACGGTCGTTTCCAGTGGGAAAGCAGAACCAGTTACTTAGGGTTTAACTATCGATTTGGTAGTGGTAAAAACAAAGCCAAATCTAGAAGGAACAGGGATAACAATGAAAAAGATGGTGGCGGAGGCTTCATCTAAAAAATCAATAACTATTTAAAAAAAAAAGCCGCTTTATGCGGCTTTTTTACTTGTTAACATCATTTGTATTACATTTCGTCTAAAATACAAAAGACTTTCAGGTTTTTTTATTAGATTTGGAGAGTTCTAAAAATCCAAACAAAAACTAAGATGAAAAAATTCTTTGTGTCGCTAATAGTGTTAGCATTTACAACTAGTGTTTCAGCACAATTTCTTTCTAGCAAACCAGAAAACTACGCCGTAGGAGCGGAAAACTATATAGATTTCATTCCAATTGCACCAATTCAAATTAAATCAAACGTAACAAGCGCAACTTCTAATAACCAGATTGTAACACAATCTGCGTTAGAATTATCTATGGATAAGCAGTCTGTTTTAAATTTTATTCCCAATGAATCGATGGAAACTACCATTCAACGCTTTAATGCTGATGGAACTGTTTCTTATTTATATTCTGGAAGATCACTTAAAAAAGGGACGTATCGATTAATTATAGATTACAACAAATATATCATTCAAAGTATTGAAGGTGAAGGAACCGACAGTTGTGTAGGATATGCAAAAATTGGAGTTGGTTTACGAATTGTTGCTAATGTAAACGCATTAAAAAATAATATTGACATTAGTAGTTTAGTTGCTTTAGGAAAAGCGGCCGCTAATGGAAGTATTTCTGGAAGTGTTGGTTATGAGGTATTAGGTATAGAATCTAAAGAGATTACGGCTATTATCCCTATCAACTCAGAAATTACTTCTTCTATCAATCAAGTATTCTTACAAGCGATTGGTGTTGTAAAAGGTAAAATTTACGATGCAGACACAAGATTATATCCACAAGTAATTGCTATTAAGCATACGGGTTGTGATATTAAAACGATAACTAAAAACTTAATTGGTCAGTACGGAACTGTCACTAATTAAAAATTTTTACATAAATAAAAAAGCCGAAGCTATGCTTCGGCTTTTTTATTTATAGGACTATTTATTACCATCTTATTACAACACTACCCCAAGTAAATCCACTACCAAAGGCAGCAAGAACTACTAGATCCCCGTCATTAATTTTACCTTTTTCCCAAGCTTCAGTTAAAGCAATAATAACAGATGCTGCAGTGGTATTACCATATTTCATGATGTTATTATATACTTGATCATCACTCAACTGAAATTTACGCTGAATAAATTGTGCAATTCTCAAATTTGCCTGATGTGGAATTAACATATCTATATCTTCCTTTTGCAAACCGTTTGCTTCTAAACCTTCTACTATCGCTTCAGAAAAGCGAACAACAGCATGTTTAAAGACAAATTGTCCATTCATATAAGGAAAGTATGATTCGTCATTAGGGTCGTTCTCTGCTAATATCTCAGGCACCCAACGACCAGTAGACGGACCTTCTAATGCCAGTTCTTTTGCATATTTTCCTTGAGAATGTAAATGTGAAGATAAAATACCTTTTCCTTCTTCCTCAGATCTAGATAAAACCGCCGCTCCTGCTCCATCACCAAAAATAACAGTGACGTTTCTTCCTCTTGTAGAACGTTCTAGTCCACCAGAATGATTTTCAGAACCAATCACTAAAATGTTTTTATACATTCCTGTTTTAATAAATTGATCGGCTACAGATAAAGAATAGATAAAACCAGAACATTGATTTCTTACATCTAAGGCTCCAATGGTGGGCATATCTAACATATCTTGCACGCGAACTCCACCGCCAGGAAAATACATATCTGGGCTCAAGGTTGCAAAGACTATAAAATCAATATCGTCTTTAGTTAAACCTGCTCTTTCTATTGCTATTTTAGCTGCTTTGGCTGCCATAGTTGAAGTATTTTCACCAGTTGCAGGATCTATCCACCTGCGCTCTTTAATACCGGTTCTTTCCTGAATCCATTCATCGCTGGTTTCCATCCACTGTTTTAGATCATCATTCGTAACCACGTTTTCTGGCACAAAATAACCCAAT
>TARA_R110000787_G_scaffold1497_10_pt1 | contig 15143 bp, 18 predicted proteins | sample TARA_R110000787 | Tara Oceans TARA_R110000787 (sample SAMEA4397920) | marine metagenome | biome: Polar Biome; feature: [DCM] deep chlorophyll maximum layer (ENVO:01000326); material: water (ENVO:00002006), including particulate matter (ENVO:01000060) such as... | depth 35 m
ATCGCCATATGGCTGGCGGTGGCGCTGGTCATCGCGTTCCTCTACAAGACCTTCGGCGGCGGGTAGAGGCGCATCTCCGTCAGGGCGTGAGGGAGTCTTCCCGTGTGCCGCCGGAGTTATACAAGGAAACAGAACGCCGGGTCCGCGCCTGAAGAGGGTCGCCACCCCTGGCCGGGGGACAGCCGCCATCCGCAGGTGAGCATCCCGTCGGTGACACGCGGCGGACGGTTTGCGCGAGCCCCGCATCGATTTTGATGCAGATTTATGTCGCGGCAAATTTCGTCCGAGGGGTCCCACCTGGGCGTCCAATCAATCGAGGGGAAACCGGATTATCTATCCGCTTGGAGAATAAGCTCCGGTCCACTCCGATATCGACGATGCTGATTTGTAACCCGGCACAGGACTTCCTGATTATCCGCAAGGCGCCATTTTCAAGCGTCCTTAAAGTTCGCCCCAATTTCCGGTGGTGCCGATTACCCGCGCTTTCATCGCGCCTGCCCCAGCACCATCAACATCGCTATATAAAGGGAATTTGATATCCAATCCGTCCTTTACCTCCGTAAAAGTCCCCCGAAAACCGGGGAAGAAGCGGTTGTTAAATCCAATTCCTTCTAGCCCGTTGATTATACCATATCCGATGGGCATATGCAATAACTCTAATGAAGAAAAGGCGGCAAAACAGCGTCCCCGCCGCAACCGCTTTTGCCATAAGGATAAAATTCTTTACATGGCATTTATGGACATTAAAATCAGGCCCGATAATGACATCGCAAGCTGTTCAATTCAAACGCTTACCCCCTTTACATTGCCGGGGTCGAAAAAAGAAAGACACATGCCGTGCCGAAAAGAATCCTGACGATCCTGATGATTGCGTGCCTTCCCCTTTTTATTAGCAACGCCGCCAATGCTGACTGGCTCGACAAGCTGAAAGACACGGCGACGGAGCTGACGGACAAGGCCGCCGAAGCCCTGAAGGAAGCGGAGCCCGAATCACCGACCACCTCGGACGGCGAAGGACAGGTCAAGAAACCGGCGACCACCACCGCCCCGGCCGCGCCCAAGGCCCCCGCCGCAAGCACGGTGACCGCCCCGTCGGCCCCGAAGACGGCGGCCCCGGCCACGACTACGACAACGGCGTCACCAAGCGGCAATAACGATACGGCGCTGGTCATAGCAACGCAGAAGGAACTCAAGCGCCTCGGCTATGGCGTCGGGGTGGATGGCGCCTATGGCCCGAATACAAAAAAGGCCATCACCGCCTTTCAGACATCCCACAATCTCAAGGCGGACGGCATGGTTACACCGGAACTGGTGAGCGCCCTTCAGGCGGCACCGACGCCGATGGGTACCGCCACCTCCGAAAAGAACGGGATGGCGGCGGAGAAGAAAGCGGCGCCTGCACCGGCGTCCGTGAAAAAGGCCGTACCTGCCCCGGCGCCCGAGCAGAAAGCCGAACCGGCAGCCGCGCAGAAATCCCTCAACCCGGCGGACTATGACCGGGCCTATGCCTATGAAGGCGGTGCGCCGCAGTTGGAAGGGAAATGGCTGCTGATCAAGGACAGGGAGCCGGAGCGGTTCTACGCCGAGATCAAGGGGGACGAGCTTTTCGCCCAGCGCAGCCTGAGCGGGATGCAAGTGCCGCCCGGGGTCAAGATCGACATACGCTCGCTGGTTGGAAATGAATTCCGGAAAACCGACAGCTATGATCCGCCGTCCGTTGTCCTGATCCGCTTTGGCGGCACGGAAATCACGGCAAAGAATATTTCGGGCGGCGGATCGACCAACCTCCGTTTCCATGCCAAGGGGCCGGAGGTTGCCGCCCTGCTCGCCCATGTGCAGGCAGGCAAGGACTTCGAATTCCGGGTCGATAAGTTCGAACCCTTCCTCTATAGCGAGGACTGGACGACCTTCTCCTCCCCGCCGCCGGAAATAGCGGCGGCGAAGCAGGCAGAGAAAGAGAAACAGGCCGCTGCCATGGCCGCGGAAAAGGCGGACAAGGAAAAGAAAGCCGCCTATGCAGGCACCCTTAGCCCGGAAGGCAAAATGACCTACGAGCAGTGCACCCAGAACTATTCGGCGGAGAACTTCTATGACTGCCAGTGTATTGCGCAAAATATTGAAAAATATATGGGCCCGCAGATTGATGGCCAGACGGATTACTGGAAGAAACGCATCGCCGGATACGAAGGCGCCATCAAGACGAACAATGCCAGCACCAAACTGACACCCGAGAGGAAAGCGCAGCTGGAAGAAGGCATGCGGCAACAGATCGAGCGCGCCGAAGCGGAGATTGCAAAGATCGAGGACCGGGCCAGCTGGGACGATTCCATGCGCAAATCCATGGTGCAGGGCGCTCAGTTGTATCTATACAAGGATCCGGCCTGCAAGGTCGGCAACGGCATGGCCGAGAAAGAATATAAAACCTGTCTGAGTTCTTCCTTGTCAAAAAATGTGAAAGGAAAATCCCCGGAGGAATATTGCAGCTGTTCGGCCAAGACAGCCGCAGAGCTCTGGCTCGCATCAACTGATGCCTACAGCTCCAAGGTGGCCGTCAATATTCCGGTTAAAGCGCGCACCCAGTGCCGTAATTGATGGGGCACTCCTCACGTGAAACCCGGAGCCTGTTGCGGCAGGCCTCCGGATTCTCACAATAAATTCCTTTACATAGCGGGCATGGCCTTTAAAATTCGGGGTGTGGACCCTCGATGCCCGTCATCGTGGCCCGCCCATCCCCAATGTGCCGAAGAAGCAACAAAGGAAGACTACTGCCGTGCCGAAATCTCTTCTCTCGATCCTCACTCTCCTCACCCTCAGCCTTCTCACCCTCACGAGTGCGAACGCGGCCGGCGCGCCCGACCTCGGCCAATGGACCCAGACCTATTGCGAAGGGTACCGGGCGGCGAAGAACCTCTATGACTGCCAGTGCGTCGTCGATCAGGCGCCGGACTATGTGGAGAAGGAAGTCGCCAAGCAGGTGGCGATGAAGGAACGGGCCATCGGCAATTTGCAGGACATCATGAAGAAGCATCAGTCCAACGACAGGCTGACCGCGGAGCAGAAGGCGCAGGCCAAAGCCGGTTACCAGAAACGAATTGATCAGGAGCAGGCGGATATCGACAGGCTCAAGAACCAGGCGAGTTGGGATACGAAAACGATGAACAGCATCGCCGCCGCCGCCATGGTCCAGGTCTATAACGCGCCCACCTGCAAAACCGGCGCGATCTTTCTGGACCCGGAAACCCCGATCTGTAAATTCAAAGGGGAAAAGCTTCAAAAGCAGTTGAAAAGCAAGACCGTCGAGGAATATTGCAGCTGCCTCCGCGAGACGATGGCCTCGACATGGGAGGCCTCAACCGGGCAGATCAGCGCGAAAGTGCAGCGGGACCTCTTCTCCGAGGCCAACCGGAGCTGCAATCAATAGCGCCGGATTGACGCCGGGGCGGCCGCACACCGCCCCCGGCGCCTCTTTACGCAAATTTCACGATTTGGCCTTATTCTGCCCCGATATGCAGCCTTCCTGAATGAAGGACGGAGTAGAAAGATGAGCAGTCAGCCTCTGGATAAACACAAGCGCGCCATTGTGCGCAACCTCATTGACACCTGTGGCCTGCAACGCGCCTTTCACGCGGCCAAGCAATATGGCTGGACCGATATCGCCGAGGAGATCGAGAGCGAGATCGAGAAGAGCCGCACCTACGGCCGCCGCCGCGACGATCCCCCCGTACAACACTAAGTCCCCGCACCTCAGCTCACATATTGTGCGGCGAAGTCCGCCGTTGGCGGGATCGGCTTGATCACGTCGATCAGAACGCCGTTCGGATCCTGCGTGATGAAGTGACGCTGTCCGAAGGCCTCATCGCGGAGCGCCAGCAGGATCGGCAACCCTGCCTTGGTGGCCCGCGCATATTCCGCATCGACATCCTCAACCTCGAAATTGATAATCAGGCCCGCCGCCTTGCCTCGCCCCTCCTCGGGCACGGTTTCATGGGAGCCATCAAGAACCGCGATATTGACGGCCTCATCCTCCGTTGATTGCAGATGGAAATACCAGTCGCTCTCGAACGCCGGTTTGAAGCGAAAGTGCGAGACGTAAAAGTCCGCGGTTTCCTGTACCTTGTCGGTCATGATGACGGGATAAAATTGTGTGCATTTCATTGTTTGCTTCCTCCGTTGGATGGGGTATAGTCCGGTCAGGCTTATTTTACATACAGGCTGCATGTATGCAACAGAAAAAAACCATCCGCTCGAACAAGGAGCGGACCGAAGCGACCCGGGCCGCGCTGATCACATCCGCCCGGGCGCTGTTTGTGGAAAAGGGCTATGCCGAGACGGGCACGCCGGAGATTGTCGCGAGAGCAGAGGTCACACGCGGCGCGCTCTATCATCATTTCCCGGACAAGGCCGCCCTCTTCCGCGCGGTGATCGAGGCGGAAATGACGGAGATTGCGGCGGCGATCAACCACCGCACGGAAGGCATGACGGACCCGATGGCGGCGCTGAAGACCGGCAGCGATGCCTATTTCGAGGCGATGACGACGCCCGGCCGGGCGCGGCTTGTCCTGCTGGAGGGGCCGGTCGTGCTCGGCGTGCTGGAGATCGAGCGGATCGACCGCCAGACCGGCGGGGAGAGCCTGCTTGCGGGGCTCGAGGAAGCGGCGCGGCAGGGCCAGATCCGGGCCGGTATCCCGCTGGAACCCTTGGCCGATCTTCTCTCCGCCGCCTTTGACCGCGCGGCACTTGCCATCGCCGAGGGGGAGCCCCCGGCCCCCTACCGCGCCGCCATCGACGCGTTGCTGAAAGGCATTGCCACGGCGCCGTCTCAGCCCGCGAGATAACGGAGTTTCGGCCAGCGCCGCTGCCAGTTCTTGGCCGCGAGGCGTTCCTGATAGGCCGCCGGCTTTTGTTTCCCAGCGAGGCTCGGCCGAACGATAAGCTCCACAAGGTCCCGGATGCCATGAGGCGCGATCAGGCTGAGCTCCCCGCCCGCATCAAGATGCACAGCAACGCATGTCGGCGTTTCCAGCCAGTCGGAGAGCGCCGCCCTGCTGCCCCGATAGGGCTCTGCCCGTCCGTTCCGGATATGCATGCGCGCCTGATTCTTCACCGACCAGTCCGCATTGAGCCGCTGCCGCAGCCAGTCATCATGCGCCTTCTCCGTTTCCCGCGATATATCCAGCGGATCGAAATAGATAAGGTCGATATCCGCCCCCTGTCCCCCGTCACCGGGATAGCCATGAAGATGGTCCCAGACCTTGTTGCGGACGAAGCCCGCGCCGATCATCCAGTCGGGCAAGGCCAGCGCCCGCGCAGCCTCCAGCGCCGCCATCATAAACGAATCAGACCGGACAAGATCGAGGATATCCGCCTCGCTCAGCAGCATTTTCCCTGCTGCACGGGGGGACAGGGCACCGTGCCGTAGGAGCAGAAGACGCAGCAGTCGCCCGCCTCCGGCTTCAACAGCGCACCGCACCCCTTGCAATCGTAGAACCACTGGCAGGCGTCCACGGGCATTTCCTCCCTCTCCCGGTGTCCGCAGCGGGGGCAGGTGATTTCGGATATCAGTTCCATCCCATGTTCCTCATCTCTCCTCAGCCCATCATCCCCGTTCGGCGGGCGGAAATCAATTGCCAGCAAGCATATTGACATCGCGGCAACGACGCGGGCATGGTTTTAAGAAAAACTGCGAGGGAGAAGAGGCGATGAAGATTTACTGGATACCGGCGCAGGCGCCGATGCGGGCTCTGGCGCTCATCAAGCATCTGGGCGTGGAGGCGGAGCTGATCAAGATCGATGCGGCGGCGGGCGGCCTGCATACGCCGGAATACAAGGCGCTCAATCCCAACCGCAAGGCCCCGACGCTGGTCGATGGCGACCTCGTCCTCTTTGAATCGGCGGCGATCATGGCGCATATTTGCATCAAGGCAGGCTCCGATTTGTGGCCGACGGAGAACCTTGCCGAACAGGTCGAGGTGCTGCGCTGGCTGAGTTGGAACGAGGGGCACTGGGTCGGCGCCGTCGGCCCCTATTATATCGAGCATATCGTGAAGAAGACCTTCAACATGGGTCCGCCGGATGCGGAGACCCTCAAAAAGGCAGAGAAGAATTGCGTTAAGTATGCGAAGGTGCTGGACGCGCATCTGGAGGGGAAGGACTTCGTCGCCGCGAACCGGCTGACCATCGCCGACTTTTCCCTCGCCTCCATGGCCCGCTACTGGCGGGAGGCGGAGATGCCCTTCGCTGATTTCCCGAATATCACCCGCTGGCTCGCGGGTCTCGAGCAGATCCCCGCCTGGAAAAGCCCCTGGCCGGAGGACAAGGCGGCGTAAGGGTCTATCCGCCTACAAATAGCTGTAGAGCAGCCGGAGGCTGGCGACGAGGAGCGCTAGGTCAGCTGGACGCCTCTGCCGGTTTTGACATCGTCACGCGGTTCTGCACGCTGGGACGCTCCTGCATCCTGTCGTACCAAGCCTGAAGAGCCGCGCACTCCGCAGGTACCGGCAGGTTCACGAGCTGAGCGAAGATCAGGCCGCCGATGACCGTAATGTCGGCCATCGAGAAGACCTCACCGGCGATGAACGGCTGCATTTTCAGAATGCCCTCGAAGTAATGCATGCCCCTTATGGCTTTGTCGCGCTGACGAAATCCCCACTCGGCGTTCTGATAGACCTCGACGTCGGGTCCGAGCCCCGGTGTGGCGTGGTGGAAATAGACACTGATGGCGTCGAGCAACTCCAACTCGGCGCGCTTGCTCATCATGTGGATCATGCCCTTCTCCCGCGGCGTCCTGCCGGTGAGCGTCGGAACGCCATCAAGCGCGTCGAGATATTCGGTAATGGCCGTGCATTCGGCAATGAAGGTTCCGTCGTCGAGTTCAAGCACCGGCAGCGTGCCCGAATAGTTCTTGGCGAGAAACTCGGGCGTCTTGTGCGCGCCTTTCCGCAGATCGACCGACACGAACTGGACCTGTGATCGCAGGTTCTTCTCGGCCAGGGCGATACGGACCCGAGCCGGATAAGGGCCGGTATGCCAATCGTATATTTTCATCACGTTTCCTTTGTCTACCTATCACTTGATAGATTTAAAATAAAGCTTCAAATGTCCCCTGTCAAAGTCTATCTATCACTTGGCAGGTAACTGGAAATATAAGGTGAGGCGAAGAAATGAGATCAAACTCCCGGGAGGCCATTCTGGCGGCAGCCAGAAAGACCGCACAGGCACATGGTTACAGCGGCTTGAATTTCCGCGATATCGCGGATGAAGTGGGCATCAAGGCCGCGAGCATCCACTATTATTTCCCGAGCAAAGCGGATCTCGGTGCGGCTGTCGCGCGGCGCTATTGGGAGGACACTGCGGCTAAACTCGACTCTCTATTGGCCGAAACCTCGGATCCGATCCGCAGCCTGCAACAGTATCCCGATATTTTTCGCACGGCGCTGGAGAGAGACAATCGTATATGCCTCTGCAGTTTCATGGCGGCCGAATATGATGATCTGCCGGAAACGGTGAAGAAGGAGGTCCAGACATTTGCGGATGTCAACGTGGCATGGCTGAGCCAGATGCTGTCGGCTGCGTCCGTGGTCAATTCCGACGAGAGCGAGCCGCGGGCCCGCGCCATCTTCGCCGCCGTCGCGGGCGCGCAACTCATGGCGAGGAGTCGCTCCGACATTTCGCTTTTTGATTCGTTGATCGACACCTACCGCGTGGCGGGCCTACTCCCTGTCATCGAACAGACCGTAGGATAATCCCATCTATCCCGCCAGGCGGCGAGGATCGCGAGGGTAAGCGACAAAAACAGAAGCGCAATCATCTTCCCCCTCCCCTCTGTCAGATGAGATAGGTGAAGAGCAGCCACAGGCTGCCAACGATGAGCGCCGTGAAGGTGAGGATCATTCCCGAGGCGCGGAATTTGAAATTCATCTTCTTGCCGCTGAGGGCGATGGCGTGCAGGCAGCGCCCGACGAACAGGAGCACGCCAATCGCGATCACTCCATATATGCTGACGGCGCGCATCTCCAGAAACAGCATCAGCAGCAGCGTGATTGGCACATATTCGATAAAGTTCGCATGGGCCCGGATCGCCCGCTGCATCTCGACATTCCCCTCATCGCCCATGGAAATGCGGGTCTTCCACCGCATGCGAACGGTGCGAATGCTCAACAGCACAAAGATCAGCGCCAGCAGCGCCGCAAAAATGGGTGTAATCGTAACATGCATAACTAACTCTTCCCCCGTTATCCGCGCCGCAACCCGGTCGCCCGCGCATCATGCACCCAAGCCCCTCCTCAGACAAGCTTGAATGAGGCGTTGGCGCGGGCGATCAGCCGTTCCTCCCCGTCCCGGATCGCCGCCACCTTCATCTCGGTAAAGCCGATGGAACGGCCGACTTTGAGGACATTGGCGCGGAATTCCAGCCAGTCGCCGATCTGCGCGCTATCGACATAATCCGTGGTCATGCTGAGGGTCACCGCGCTCAATTTATCGTTCCCGAATTTCTCCCGCGCCTTCAGCACAAGGGACATGCCCATGGTATTGTCACTGAGCGCCGCGATCATGCCGCCATGGGCGAAACCGCGCCCGTTGCAATGGGCCTCCCGCACCTCGATGGCGAGAATGCCGCCCGCATCGGCCATCTTGACATAGATCGGCTCCCACGGATCGGTGAGCGGGCTCCTGCGGGGGCTTTTCGTGAAGCCGTCGGGTATGTTGTTCATTGTTGTTATCCCCGTTTTTTTTCAGTCCCAGATTGCCGGGCCTATGCCTCGAGGCGGGCCGGTTCGCGCAGATAGGGCGAGATATTCTGCTGCGCGCGCCTCAGGAAGCCGTCCTTCTCGCCGACCGGCGCAAAGTAATGGAGCGCCGTTGACGCCGTCTCCATATTGTCCAGCATGGCGATGACCCAGCCGGTGAGATAGGCGGAGCCAAGGCAGCCGCCTGCCGTCGCGACATTGCCATGAGCGACAAGCGGCTGGTTCAGGACCTCAACCCCGGCCTCCTGAACCCATTCCTTTGTCGCGCTGTCCGTGCAGGCAGGCACACCGCCGAGCAGGCCGAGCTTCGCCGCCATCAGCGTGCCGGAGCATTGCGCGGCAATCACCTGACGGGCGGGGTCGAGCCGGATCCGGTTCATGATCGCCGCATCCTCGACAATCTGGCGGGTCAGCGAGCCACTGCCGATCATCACCGCATCGGCCTCGCTCGCCTCCTCCAGCGAGGATTGGGCGCGGATGGTCAGGCCGCCCATGGAGGTCACCTCCGCCTCCGGGCAGCAGACGGTAATCTCCCAGTCCGGCTTTTGCAGCCAGTGAAGCATCCGGTAGGCGACGAGGGAATCAATCTCGTTAAAGCCCTGAAAGGTGAGAATCGCGATTTTCATGGCAAGAGCCTATTCCTTCGTCGCCCGCCGCGCAATGGCGCATTTTCCGTCCCTTGAAGACCGTCCAGAATAGGCTTGACATTTATCGGGGCCTGATATCAAAATTACTTTCATATCAAGGGGTTGTAATAAATAAGGAGCATGTGCAATGCTGTTTCCAAGAAAAATTGCCTCATCTGTCACCGTCTTCCTTCTCAGCGCAATAATCGGCCATTCCGCCCTGGCGGCGGAGGCGGACAAATTCGACGTCGTCGGGCTGTCCCTCGGCATGACAACGGAGGAAGCCATGCAGGCCCTTCGGGATTTCGGAGTGATGGAGGAGTCGATCAGCGAGACGCGCCTCTCCTTTTTCTACAGCGACGGCCTCAAGAATGATCACCGGACCGAGGAATTCCTCTATCGCGTCTCCGCCGGCAAGAAACCGATCATCAACGGTATGAGACGGCATGAGGACGGGATTGTCCTCTATTTCTCCCCGCCCCCGGAAGGCGGCCGTCTTGTCGGTGTCGAGCGGAATGTCATCAACCGCATCGATCCGGTGACCGGCGCCCAGTTCAAGGAGGCTGTTTTTGATAAATATGGCGCGCCAACCGACGAGAATGGCCGCGCCTTTAACTGGAAATTCGGCAGCGGAGATAAAAACTGCCTCTCGACAAGCCTCGATAAAACGGGCGTCGTCCTCCCCGAAGGCGGCAAAAACAACAAGAGCATTCTGGATATGGTCTACAAAAAGATATCCGGCCAGTACAGGCTCGATCTCTTCCGGGTCAGCCGTATCAAGAGCCTGGAAGAATGCGCCAATATGCTGGAATTCACGATCCCGGGCGATACGCAGCCCGCCGATCGCGTCCGCGCGACCATGATCGATATCCAGTCCTGGGTCCGGGCCGAACTGGCCGCGGGTGAGGAAGTCGCAAGGCTGCAAAAGGAGGCCATCGAGAAACGCGAAGGCAAGGGCAAGAAACCAACGCTCTGACCGCGTGCCTACTCAATCCTGACCGTACTTAGCTTCGCGGGTTCGATGGTGATCTGCTGCGCGCCCGCGCCGGTGGTGACGCTGTAGTTTCCGGCGGCGAGGGTGATGGGGGCGCCGCCCGCGATCCCGGCGGCAACCGTCACTCCGGCCTCATCGGTCACGGTGAAGGACGGGTTCACAGCCTTGGTGAGGGCTTCCGCAAGCGCGCTCTCGTCGCTGGCGTTGAAATATTCCCCGCCGCCGAGGTTCGCCCAGAGCGCGAACGTCTCCTGCAGGGCCGCATCATCGATGGCATAGCCGACGATATTGACCCGCACGTCATCGCCGCTCGCGCGCATTTCGGCAATCACCGCCGCCGGATCGCCCTCGCAGGTTTCCTCCCCGTCGGTAATCAGCACGATAATCCGCTCCCCGGTGACAGCGGCAAGGTCGCTCCCTGTCTCGCGCAGGCTGTCCGCGATGGGTGTTTTCGCGAGATTCATGGCCGTCACGCCGGAAATGACGGCATTCGCCGCGGCGCGATCAAGCGGCGCCAGCGGGATTTCAAGATCGGTGCGGCATTTATCCGCCTCCTTATGGCCAAAAACACGGAGGACGAAGGCCGTGTTCTCCGGGATCGTGTCGGAGATAAGAGATGTCAGCGTCCGCTTGGCGATTTCGATGCGCCGGTCCTTGCCCTGCCGCTGCAACATGCTGCCCGAGGCATCGAGTACGACCTCGATCGCATCCTCAGGGCCGAGGCGCGGCTTGTCGGCGGCCTCCACCATCAGGGCGCCGGGCTCCAGCTTGGCCGGAATGATCGTGACCGGCGCGGCAGCAAGCACTTTTCCGCCATGGGTCAGGTAACGGAGCTCATAAGTGCCCGGCAGGTTCGGCGCATGGACGGCGGTGACATTGCCTTTCTTCTTATCCACATAGCTGTAGGCGAGATTGCCGGGCTTCGCCGGATCGACGAGTTGCAGAAGATCGCCATAGTTCCCCGGCCCCTGCCAGGTGACGTTGAAGCGCTGGTTCCCCTCCACCTCGGCGGGGGCGTCGAGCTTCGCGCTCACCTCGGCCACCGTGAAGGCGGTCTCCCCCAGTATCTGCCCGCCGGAGAGATAGGCCACGCGGTAGTCACCGATTTCCTCCGGCGCCCGGAGCGTGACCGTTTCCGGGTTATGGCCAACATAGGCGTAGCTTCCGGCGTTGGCGCCATCGGGGCGCAGCACCCGGATCATGTCGCCGCTGTTATTCGGCCCCTGCCAGCCGACGGGGAAATGCGCGCCCGCAGGCACGGTCCCCTCCATGGTGAGCGTCGCATTGGTGCCGGTCACGGTGATGGGGGTCGAGCCGATGGGCTTCTTGGCGGTGAAATAGGCGATGCTGTAGCTGCCCGGTTCCACCGGCGCGGTCAGGGTGGTGACGTTATCCTTCGCCTGCCCGGCGTAGCGATAAAGCCCGCTCATCGGCTTGCCGTTGGCATCGACGAATTGCAGATAGTCGCCGTTATTGAGCGGCCCGTCGAAGGAAAGCTCGAACGTCTCGTTGGCGCTGACACTCTCGGGCGCGGTGACGGTGGCGGTTACGCCTCGCACCGTCATCGGGCTGCTGCCGATCAGCGTCTTGCCGGTGAAATAGCCGACGCCATAGTCCCCGCCCTCCGCCGGGACCCGTAATTTGACGATGCCGTTTTTGGCATTGCCGACATAGGCGTAGAAGCCGCGAATGGGTGTCTCATCGCTTTGCAGCATCTGGACATAGTCGCCTTTATTCATCGGACCGTCGAACTGAACCTCGATCGTCTCGTTGATGTCAGCGCTTTCAGGGACTTTGAGGGTCGCGGTCACGGCAGTGACGGTGAGCGGGCTGCTCGCCACAATCTTGCCACCGGAGACATAAGCTACCTGATACGTGCCGGGCTCTAACGGGGCAGACAGCGCGCCTTTATTATTCTTGAGATTGCCGACATAGACATAGGCGCCCTTTAGCAGCTTGCCGCTTTCATCCGCGAAACGGAGCATGTCGCCCTTGGCGGGCGGGCCCGAAACGGTGATCTCGATCGCCTCATTGATGCCTGCCTCGGCGGGCGCGGTGACGGAGACTTCCTGTGCTTCAACCGCGGGAGCAAGCCCGACAATCAGAAAAAGGAAAACGATGGCCGTTAAGAGCTTCTTATGCTGCATGATATCCCCCTGCCCCGGCGCCGTCCCTGCACTGCCGCGCCTGATCACGGCAAGTGTGCCATTATTTTAAGGCAGAAATCAATTGCGGAGAGCCGCAGCGCGGCTTACAGCCCTCAAGCTACTCCCACTCGATCGTGCCGGGGGGTTTGGAGGTGGTGTCGTAGACGACGCGGTTGATGCCTTTCACCTCGTTGATGATACGGGTCGAGACATGGCCGAGGAAATCATGGGTGAAGGGGTAGTAATCCGCCGTCATGCCGTCAGTGGAGGTCACGGCCCGAAGGGCGCAGACATAATCATAAGTGCGGTTATCGCCCATCACGCCGACGGTCCTGACGGGCAGCAGCACGGCGAAGGCCTGCCAGATCTCGTTATAGAGGCCGGCGTTGCGAATTTCCTCAAGATAGATGGTGTCGGCCTTACGCAGGATATCCAGCCTCTCGCGGGTAATCTCGCCGGGCACGCGAATGGCGAGTCCCGGTCCCGGGAAGGGGTGACGGTCGACCAGCTCCGGCGCCATGCCAAGCTCGCGCCCGAGGTCGCGCACCTCGTCCTTGAACAGCTCGCGCAGCGGCTCGACCAGCTTCATGTTCATCCGCTCCGGCAGGCCGCCGACATTATGATGCGACTTGATGGTGACGGAGGGACCTCCGGCGAAGGAGACACTCTCGATCACGTCGGGATAGAGCGTGCCTTGCGCGAGGAATTCGGCGCCGCCGACCTTGCCGGCCTCCTCCTCGAACACATCGATGAAGATGCGGCCGATGATCTTGCGCTTCTTTTCGGGATCGTCGACGCCGTCCAGCTCATCCAGGAACAGATCGGAGGCGTCGCGATGGATCAGCGGGATGTTGTATTTGTCGCGGAACAGGCTGACCACCTGCTCCGATTCGCCCGCCCGCATCAGGCCGGTATCGACATAAACGCAGGTGAGCTGGTCACCGATCGCCTCATGGATGAGGACGGCCACGACGGAGCTGTCGACGCCGCCGGAGAGGCCGCAGATCACTTTCGCATCGCCGACCTGCGCGCGGATCGCGTTGATCGCCTGATCCTTGAAGGCGGCCATGGTCCAGTCGCCCGCAAGGCCGCAGATGTTATGCACGAAATTGGAAAGCAGCGCCGCGCCGCTTGGCGTATGCATGACCTCGGGATGGAACTGCACGCCGTAGAAATGCCGCGCATCGTCGGCAATGGCCGCGAAAGGCGCGCCGCGCGAGGTGGCGGCGACGGTGAACCCCTCCGGGATTTCCACCACATGATCGCCATGACTCATCCAGACCTGATCGCGCCGTCCCGGCTCCCACACGCCGTCAAACAGGTTGCAGTCAGCGACGACATTGATCTCGGCGCGGCCGAACTCGCGATGGTCCGGCGCCTCGACCTTGCCGCCGAGCTGGTTGACCATGGTCTGCTGTCCGTAACAAATGCCGAGGACGGGCACGCCCATCTCAAAAACCGCCTCCGGGGCTTTCGGCGTTGCATCGCCGATGACCGAGGCCGGACCGCCGGAAAGGATGATCCCGGCGGGGTTGAAGGCCGAGAGTTTCTCGGCTGCGGAATTGAAGGGAATGATTTCGCTGTAAACCCCCGCCTCCCGGACGCGCCGCGCGATCAGCTGGGTGACCTGACTGCCAAAGTCGATGATCAGAATACTGTTTTTCATAAACGGGGTTTAGACAGTTTGGGGATGTCTGTCCAGCCCGTTTATGACGTGTTTTCGCAGTTTTAGCTCTGCTTGGCCTTATAGTCCTCAACCGCGCGTTTCAGCATGGTATATTCGGCGCATCCGAAGAAGCAGAGCGCATCAAGCTTGAGCAAATGCTCTTCCGCCTTGTCAAGGTTGCCGACCTGCAAATAGGCCTCGCCGATATATTCATTCGCGCCCTTGTGGTCGGGGTTGATGGCCAGCGCCTTGTTGTAGCTTTCGAACGCCGCATCATAGTTTTTGAGGTTCCGCTGGGCATAGCCGAGATAGTTGTAGGCATCGGCATTGTCAGGCTCGCTCGCTGTTACCTTGGTGAAGGCGGCAACGGCCGCGTCCCATTGCTTGGCATCGATGGCTTCCTTACCGGCGGCGAATTCGGCGCTTTGCGGGGCTTCGGCCTCCGTCGTGCTGCTGCTACTGCCGCTGCCGGCCGCGAAGACGATCTGCGCCGCCAGCAACTGCGCCGCGAAAACCGTAAAGATCGCCAGTATGAATTTGCGTATTGTCATCGTCCCAACCCCTCTGCCATTTGTTATGGTGCCCTGCTACATCGTGTACGACCCGCCCCAACGAACGGATCACAACTATAGCACATTTTTTACCCGCATTTCTTTTCACGAGTGGGTGAGCTTCCGCGTTTTTAAAGGGAGTTATTCTTCATGTCGGGATTTTAAACCGCAGAATGAGGAATAACTCTGTGTGGGAAATTTCATTCCCATCACCGCAAATCGCTCTCACTCAAACTAATACGATTGCATAGGAATTTCATATTATGAAAAGATATTTTTTATTCCCGAACCTTATTGTTTTTCTGATTTTCTGGTGTCTCTCACTCCCCTTCCCGAGCGACGCCGCCGACATGAACCCGACAATCAATCTAGGCGATGACGCCGCTCCTCATGCAAAATCCTCAGATAATAA
>TARA_R110000787_G_scaffold12665_4_pt1 | contig 15134 bp, 12 predicted proteins | sample TARA_R110000787 | Tara Oceans TARA_R110000787 (sample SAMEA4397920) | marine metagenome | biome: Polar Biome; feature: [DCM] deep chlorophyll maximum layer (ENVO:01000326); material: water (ENVO:00002006), including particulate matter (ENVO:01000060) such as... | depth 35 m
GTGGATAACCCTGATTTATCTACGGAAGAAGCAACTGAATTGTATGATAAACATGTGAAAATCACCAAAGAGTTGATGGAGAATAAAAACCACGATTATGGTGAAGCTTGGCGAGATATGCGTATAAGTTCTTTAACGGATTTGATTATTCAGAAATTATTACGTGTAAAACAAATTGAAGATAATAAAGGAAAAACATTGGTTTCTGAAGGGATTGACGCCAACTATCAAGATATGATCAACTACGCAATTTTTGCGATGATTCATATGAGTTAAATTCACTGTAAAGTAATGAAGTTTATTTGTTAAAGTTTTTAAATGTTGATTTGTTAAAATTTTAAAAGAAGTATATTGTCATTGAAGATTTTTCGTTCTAAAAACAATGAAAGTTTTGTAAGTAAGCTTCCAAAGAATGAAATGGTCTGGAAGCGATAAAAACTTTCGTTAGTTTTATAGAAAAATATTCACAGACTAGATTTTTTTCGTTCTTTTTTCATCAATGGAAAAAAGGATAAATTTAAAAATGAAAAGAGTACCTATTTTATTTATTATAACGATACTTTTTTTAGGATGTTCTAAGATTGATTTATCTACTTATTCTGAAATGAAATCAGATAATTTACTATCTAATTCTTTTTCTAATAATGAACTAAAAGATTTAGCAAAGATTGTAGATTTTTTTGAAGATGAAATGTGTAACAATTTCAATAAAAATGATAAAACTAATATTAAGAAATGTTATGATAAGTTCAATATAAGAGATTCTATTTCTTATCGAGGGGGAAGTTACTTAAAGTTCATAAATTTCAAGTCTCAAGAAAAATTATATAAACAATTAGATAGCTCATTATTATATCAAATATGGCGAAATACAAGATGTTATCCTGATAGTGCTAGGGTTATTAAAACACTAAGTATAAGAGCTTGGGATGGTAAGTACTTTGAATTTTTAAAGAAAGCAGGAAAAAGAGAAGAATTATTTAAAGTATATTCAGATAATATGGCTCTAGTTAATGATATAGGGATATCTAATTCATTGCTATTAACACATCATTATAAGATGATGAACATGAATGATTTAAAAATTAGATTATTGTATGCTGTTCAATATTTGACAATTAATGAAGATATAAATTTTACAGAAAATAGCCCATGTTTATAAAATTATTAGTCCATTTATCAAGAATATTTGTCGGAGCCATGTTTATTTTTTCTGGCTTTGTAAAACTGGTAGATCCTATCGGGTCTCAATATAAATTTGAAGAATACTTTGGAGAAAGTGTTTTAAACCTAGAATTCTTAATTCCGTATGCATTGCCATTTTCTATTTTATTAATTATGGTAGAAATTATGTTGGGTGTCATGTTGTTATTAGGTTATAAATCTAAATTTACTATGTGGAGTTTATTAGGTATTACAACCTTATTCTTATTCTTAACATGGTATTCTGCCTACTATAATAAAGTGACAGATTGTGGATGTTTTGGAGATGCCATTAAGCTAACACCATGGGAGACTTTCTGGAAAAATGTTATTCTAATCGGACTCATTTTACTACTCATAATTAGAGTAAAAGACATCAAAGAAATTCTTTCTAAAAAAGTTACCGTTGCTTTTACATTAATAGCTTTGGTAAGTTTTTCATATATCACTTTTCATGTATTAAATCATTTACCAGTCATAGATTTTAGAGCTTATGCGGTTGGAAAAAATATTCCTGAAGGAATGGAATTTCCTGAGGATCCAAACGAATTGGCACCAATTCATGATTTTATGTTAGAAGATACTCAGAATGATTTAGCTCCACAGATTCTTGCGATGGATAAAGTGATGTTGGTCATTGTCTATAATGCTGATAAGTCAAATGAGAAAGGTTTTGCTGCTATTAAAAAAGCAACTGATATGGCTATCAATAAAGGGTATAATGTATATGGAGTTTCAGCTTCTTTTGAAGACGATTTAATCTTAATACAGAACAGATATAACTTACCATTCGATTTTCTTTTTTGTGATGAAACCACTCTTAAAACCATGATTAGAGCCAATCCAGGAATTATGACCTTGAGCAAAGGTACGGTTACTGGAAAATGGAATTGGAATGACACAGATGACATAAAATTCTAACACAGATGAAACAGCTCTTATTGGTATTTATTGGTGGAGGTTTTGGTAGTGTGTTGCGTTATATGATAGGGAAGTACATGAACAATCCAGAAAGCGGAATTCCTTATGGAACCTTTGTAGCAAATATTTTAGGAAGTTTATTGATTGGAATAATACTTGGTATGGCAGCCAAAAATGATGCTTTAAATCAAAATCAAACCTTACTCTTAGCAACAGGTTTTTGTGGGGGATTTACCACATTTTCAACCTTCGCTTATGAAAACCATGTACTATTAAAAAATGGAGATTTCACTTCTTTTGCATTCTATACAATAGCAAGTTTTGTTGTAGCTTTCTTAGCCGTTTTTGCTGGTTTGTACTTAGCGAGAACTTTTGCTTAAAACCGTTATTTTTTCTTAAAATCTTTTACTCCTGCTTTTATGGGAAGCTGTAAATGATTTTTTCTAGGTGTTAATGGACAAGAATACTTTTCATTATAAGCACAATAAGGATTGTAGGTATTATTGAAATTTAATTCTATAGTGTCATCTGAAGAGATATTACTTTCAAAAACATCCATATATCGACCGCCTCCATAAGATTCTTCGCCACTAGTTTCGTCTGTAAAAGGCAAGAATAAGAAGTCTTTATATTTCGGGTCGTTGTATTCTTCTAAACTTTGATACAATGTTAGATTCAGTTCTTTTTCGTTCAAAGTAAAAGTTAACAAACCAAATTCTCTATAATAAGGTTTTCTTTCATCTGTTGTTGCCATTTCAAAATACGGACTGTCTGGTGTTCTTTGTAATTTTGCAGTGAGAATATATGATGAATCAACAGGGAAAAAATCCAATCCTTTAAAATTCTTTAAATCTTTCTTTTTTAAAGGTGATTTTGAAGCGTCTTTATATTGAGCATTTAATTTTTGTTGATAGACAGTTTTGCCTATTAAAGGTCTTTTGCCAGAATTACAAGACGAGAATGCAACCACAATAAAAAGGATCAATAATTTCTTCATTGAATTAATTTTATTTCAAATTTAGTTCTTTTTTCATACTTCTTATTTCTTTAAAATTTAGAACAATTTTATTTTTTCTTTTTCATTTGAAAAAATTATGTAGTTTTACACCACAAAAAGTAAATTAAAAATGAGAATTGTCATTACATATACTTGCAAGCAGTGGATTTCAGAAATCCATAGCCGGGCTATTTATGTGTTTTGATGATATCAATATAAAATCAAACAATCTTAAAAGTCCGGCTATATAGCCGGACTTTTTATATTATATCAACACTAAACCTAACACAATGAAAAAATTATACTTTAATTACCTCGACTCATTCAAAGGACTTTCTAAAGAAGTTTGGTGGCTGTCATTAATTACTCTAATCAATAGGGCAGGTACCATGGTGATTCCTTTTTTGTCGTTGTATTTGACAGAAAGTTTAGATTTTACATTAAAAAATGTTGGATGGATTATGACTTGCTTTGGTGTAGGTTCTGTAGCAGGTTCTTGGCTAGGAGGTAAGCTTACTGATAAAATTGGGTACTACAAAGTGATGAGTATTAGTTTGTTTCTAACCGGAATTCTTTTTGTGGCCTTGCAATACGCGTCAACACTTTTAGGGTTTTGTGTAGGTATATTCTTGGTTATGTTAGTAGCTGACACCTTTAGACCTGCCATGTTTGTTGCATTGAGTGCCTACAGTAAACCTGAAAACAAAACACGATCTGTAACTTTAATTAGGTTAGCAATAAATCTCGGATTTACAGCCGGACCAGCTGTTGGAGGTTTAATTATTACGTCAATTGGTTATCATGCGCTGTTTTGGGTAGACGGAATTACTTGTTTGTTGGCGGTAGTCTTGTTAATTAGAGTATTGCATCCAAAGAAAGCAAAAGTATTAGATGAGGTAAAAGCGGAGAATCCAATTTCAGTTTATAAAGACAAACCTTTCTGGATTTTCTTTATCGCTATGTTCATTTTTGGATTTGTCTTCTTGCAATACTTTTCAACGATGCCATTATATTATAGAGATGCATATCATCTTAGTGAGTTAGAAATAGGCTTGCTTTTTGGATTAAATGGTTTGGTTATTTTTGTATTTGAAATGCCAGTAATAAAATGGTTAGAAAGTGTTAACTATTCAAAATCAGCACTAATGTTGTTCGGTTTAATGCTAACTACTTTAAGTTTTCTAGTTTTAATTTGGAGTTTTCCAGTTGGAATTTTAGTTGTTGCAATGCTATTAATGACCATAGGAGAGATGATTGCTTTTCCGTTTTCAAATGCTTTCGTTATCGATAGAGCGAAAAAAGGAAATCAAGGAGAGTATATGGCATTCTATAGTATTTCATTCTCTTCAGCTCATATTTTTGGACATAATTCAGGGATGCAATTAGTAGATGCATTTGGATTTAATAACACTTGGATTTTTATTACTATTCTAGGTTTTATTGGCGTTTTATGTCTGTGGATATTAATGAAAGTGGTTAAAAAAGAAAAAACAAGCATATGATTTTAAATCAAATAACCATTCCATCGTTGGATGTACATAAAGGAACCCAATTTTATCAAAAACTAGGCTTGCATCTTATTGTAGATGCAAGACCTAGATATGTCCGTTTTGAATTGCCTGATGGTGATGCTACTTTTTCAATTCATGTAGTTGATGAATTGCCAAAAGGAGATGGAATAGCCATCTATTTTCAAAATGAAAATTTAGATGAAGTCGTAAAAGAACTTCAAAACAAAGGATTTGAATTTGATTTGTTACCATCAGATCAACCTTGGATGTGGCGAGAAGCTAGATTAAAAGATTTGGATGGAAACCAATTGATCTTATATAGTGCTGGCGACAATAGAAAAAATCCGCCTTGGAGAATTTGAGTATTTAATTTTTTTTCTAAGAGAGCTTATTTAAGATTTAATTTGTGCCGTAAACAAAGGTCTCATTTAATAATTATATTTCCCGGATAGGATGAGTTACAGTCCTTTTTTGTTCATTCATGAAAATCAAAAAAGAAGCTGTCTGAAAAGTGTCATTCTGAATGTAATGAAGAATCTCAATAATTTTCATATAATTGATTTTCAATGAAATAAGATTCTTCGCTTTGCTCTGAATGACAAAATTTAATACTTTTCAGACAGCCTCTTTTGAGTCTTCGACAAGAAGTTATTCTATAGTTCAGTTAGCTGATGCTTTTTTTCGCTTCCGCAAGCAATGCAGCCATATCTGCTTTGATTTCTGCTTCTGTAGCAGGAATAACAGCTTCAGGAGCTTTAATGTCTTTTAATTCTGCTGCTGCCGCTGATTCATCAACATCTGGATTGGCTACTAATTCAGCTTTAATTGCTGCAATTTGAGAATCGATTGATGCAACAGCTTCCTCAACATCAGGCATTTTATCTAACTCACTTTTTAAGTCCTCATGAAATTCTGATGGAAGGTTTTTTAGAATTTCTTCGATATTGTCTTTTAAGCTTTCTTTTACTTTGTTCATGGTTCTAGTTTTACGAGATGTAATCTCAGTTGTTTTAAAGCTCAAGATAATTATTATAGTTGAAGATATCTAAGCCTGGTGTAAAATCAGGTATTAATACGGCGTTGGTTTACAGGTAGTTTTACGCACTACTTGAGGAAACAAAAATAAGGTTCTTAGGCCTAAAATATTTTGCTGGTTTCCAAGGTGCCCAACAGCTAATCAATACGCAATCAAATTCAACATAGCCTATTGTATCATTTTCTTTAGTGATGTGTGTTTTGGTGTATAATTACTTAAAATGCAATTGTTTATCAGTGATTTTATTAATTCGTAATGTTTTAAAATCTCTAAAATAATTCTGATACAAACGCCAAGGTAATTTTGATCCTTGTCTAGGAAATTCGTTTTCTGACCGGTGGATATAACCAGAATTTAAATTTAACAGCGGAATAGAACCCATACCTTCATCGATCACTCTTGGAACCATAGATGAGTACTTTTTTTTATCCATATAATTTAAAAGCCTACTAACATATTCGCTTGTTAAATCACTTTTTAAAGTCCAAGAAGCATTTGTATACCCAGCGAAGAAAATACAATTAGGTAGTTCGCTTAGCATTAGTCCTCTGTAGGTTAGTGATTTAGAAATATTAAATTCAGCTCCATCAATATAGATTTTTGCTCCACCAAAAGCCAGTAATTTTAATCCAGTTGCGCTAATTACTATATCAGCTTCTAGTTCTTTTCCAGAGGCTGTTTTAATTCCTTTCTCAGTGAAAGTTTCAATATGATCTGTAACCATAGAAGCTTTACCTTGTTTTAAAGTTTCAAATAAATCGCCATCTGGCGCCACACAAAAACGTTGATCCCAAGGTTTATAATTAGGTGCAAAATGTGGATTTGCCGGATAATCTCCTAATTGTTTTTGTGTTCCTTTAATGATGAGTTTTTTCATAAAATTAGGCCACATTCTACACGCATTAAAAAATAGCACTTGAATTGAAACATTTTTAAGCCTGATGATTTTATGTGCAGTTTTCTTTGGAAAAATATTCTTTAAAAAATTAGCAACTTTATCTTTATTTGGAAAAGCACCAACGTATGTTGGTGATCGTTGTAGCATTGTAATCTTAGCAGTTTTCTCTGCCATTTTTGGAACAATAGTGACTGCTGTAGCACCGCTTCCTATCACAATAACTTTTTTGTTTTCATAAGCTAAATCTTCCGGCCAAAGTTGAGGATGAATAACTTGTCCTTTAAAATTCTCTATCCCAGGATACTCTGGAGTATATCCATTCTTATAATTATAATATCCTGTACAAACAAATAACATAGTACAAGTGAAAACTTCTTCAATATTGGTTTTGGAATTTATAGTTATTACATTCCAAGTACTTGTTTTAGTTGAAAAATTGACTGATTCTACTCTTGTTTGATACTGAATTTTCTCTTTGATCTGATATTCATCAGCAGCTTCATTCAAATATTTTAGAATACTTGATGCATCAGCAAAAGACTTCGGGTTGTCCCAAGTCTTAAAAGAATAACCAAAGGTGTACATGTCAGAGTCTGAACGAATTCCAGGATATTTGAAAAGACTCCAAGTTCCTCCAATTTCTTCTCTAGATTCAAGGATTCGATAGCTTTTATCGTTATTTTTTCTTTCTAAATGACAAGCTGCTCCTATTCCAGATAAGCCGGCGCCTATGATTATAATATCAGTATGATTCAAATTACAATTTGTTTTTTAATATTTTGTCCGAAAGTAAAAGTGTTAAACAATAAAAGAAGAATAGGTGATGTTTTCATGTAATTGATTTTCAGTGAAATAAGATTCTTCGCTTTGCTCTGAATGACAAAATTTTAATACTTTTCAGACAGCCTCCCTTTTTTATAATTTAAAAATTAGTCAATAGCTTTTTTAAAATTTTCTTCACCTCCAACAATAGGAATGGTAAGTTTAGTTCCTTTCAAATCGATGGTTAATTCAGTTCCTGGTTTTGGTAATAAGGTATAATTACTATCACTAGAAAAAATCATCAATCCAATTTGCTGACCTTTCTTAATAATTTGATCATCAGGTTGAAAATCAAAAGTTATTTCATAAAACTTGCCAGGTTTTAAAGGATTACTTTCTGATAATGATGTGTGATTTTGTAAATCGGCCCATCCACGTGTTATAATATTATCGGTTATTTTTACTCTTCTTCCTTCATTCCAAGGTAATGAAACTAAATAAACAGATAAGTTTACAGCAACTTTAGAGCTTGCTGCTTTTATAGTAATAGAAGCTAACCCCGAAATATGAAGATCTTCTTTTAAAACAGGTGTTACATAGATTAAACGATGATTAGTGTAATCTGCTTTTGCTAAAGCTTTAGCAGAAAAAGAATAGTTGTCTACTAAGGTTTCTGTTCCTTTTGTTGTAGACTTATCAATAGATAAACTTCCTGCTTTTGGAGCTCCTGCATTTAAGTAAAAAGAGACTGCTTTCGCTTCAGGATTAGGATATTCTTTATAGGCAGTAGGTTCACTTCTTTTATCATTTTCTCTGACGATCCAAGATTTTGCGTCGTTTTCTACATTGTTTTCTACACCATGTAAATAACGTGTAAACCATCGATTCATCATTGTCATTGGAGGTGGTCCACCATGTCCATTTTGATGATAATAAATTTGAGTTGGTAAACCCATTTCTGACGCTTTCTTATAAATTCTATAGCTATGTTCTGGCATTACATTCCAATCATTAAAACCATGAGACATCAACAATGCAGCTTTCATTGGTTTCATTTGATTTAAATAATCACGTCCAGCCCAAAAGTCGTTGTAATCTCCAGTAATTCGATCCATTCCATTAGCCATTTCAGTATCTCGGATGACTTTGTTGTTTCGAGCTCTATTTTCTTCTTTTCCACTGTGAATAAAGTCATACAAAACATCGATATCTTCTCCTAAATATCCTCCTGGAGAACGCACCAATCCGTTAGATCTATAATAGTGATAATAAGAAGTATTTGGTGCAATAGGAATAATAGCTTCTAGGCCTTCTACACCTGTTGTAGCCGCTGCTAAGGGAATTGTACCATTATATGATGTTCCTGTCATTCCTACTTTTCCAGTAGTCCAAGATGCGGTAACGGTTTCATTTCCTTCTCTAGAAGTAAACCCTTTTGCTCGTCCATTTAACCAATCGATTACTGCTTTTGGAGCAAGAGACTCATTAGCTCCGCCAACAGTGGGAGCACCGTCAGATAATCCAGTTCCAGGTGATGAAGAATGCACCACAATATATCCTCTAGGAACCCAAGTTTTAATTTGAGAATTAGAAATAATTGGCCTTTTACCGGTTCTTGTTACTTCTGGATGAAAAGGATTTGGTACTTTTTCTCCTAATTCATGTTTTACATTCCAAAATAATTCTGTTCCACCTCTTGCAACTCCAGAATAATAAGGACTCGATTCATACACAACAGGTAATTTTAAACCTTCAGTTTCTGTTTGTTCAGGTCTTGTTACATCTACATGCATTCTGTCTAATTTACCATCTCCGTCTGTGTCGAAGGTAGTTTCTACCCAAAGATCTTGACGAATCCATGTATCAGGAGTATTAAAAGCTGCTACAATTTGCGCTTCTCCATCTTTAAAAACAGGAACGGTCTTTTCTTGCCCAATCGAGGTATATGTAAATGCTAAAGCACTAATAAAAAGAATTATTTTTTTCATATTCTAATGTTAATTTTTAAGTATAGAAAACTCTATACTTGAATCTGTAAATACGGTATGAGTTTGAGTTTTAAAATCTTTGTCCTCTGCATTAAAGATATTACTGACATAGGTTTGTGGATTCAAATCAATTAAAGGAAACCAAGTACTTTGAACTTGAATTTGTACTTTATGTCCTTTTTTAAATGTGTGAAAAACATCTTGTAATTTAATGTTGACGTCCGTTTTCTTGTTCGGTGTAAATGGCTCAGGGTTTTCAAAACTGTTTCTAAAACGACCACGTAAAACTTCACTTCTTACCATTAAATGATAATTACTCATCTTTAAATGGTTCTGAAACTCCTTATTATCCTCGTTATCTTCAGTATCAGAAGGATGAACATCAATAACTTTTACGATCCAATCGGCAGCAGTTCCTGTAGTTGCAACTTTTAACTTAGCTAAAATATCTCCAGCTAAGGTAAAATCTTCAGTTAAAACATCTGTTTCAAAAACCAATACATCGGGTCTTCTAGCTGCAAATCGCTGATCATCTGTCATATATTTTCTAGGAGTGAACACCGTTTTAATATCTTCAGAATAAGGAACAGGACGTTTTACATCACTAATAAATTTAATTCCTTTTCTAGCACCTTTTTTAGCGGATAATGTTTGATCATCAGATAAATAAAATGATTCTCTTTTTACATTATTTGGAGGCCAGCTATCATAAGTTTTCCATTCTTTTTTACCAGAATCAAAGACATAGGCTTCTGGTAATCCAGAGTTTTTATCACCACTTCCTTTTAAGAAGTGATTAAAGAATTTGGTTTCAATATTATCTTGAAAAAATTCAGAAATAGAATCACCAAAGTAGTAATTACCAACAATGTTTTGTCCACGTCTTCTTGCCCAAGCGCCATGATCCCAGGGTCCAAAAACCATGGTGTTATAATTATCTTTTCCGTGTTTCTCTATTCCTTTATAGGTTTCTAAAGGACCATACAAATCTTCAGCATCAAACCATCCACCAACAATCATGGTTGCTACAGTTGATGGAACTTTATCCATGTGTTGAATAATTCCTTTGCTTTGCCATACAGAATCGTAATTTGGATGTTCGGCAATTTCTTTCCAAAAGAAATCATCAATTCTATCTGGATTTTGAGGTCCTTTAGCATCAACAGATTCATATTGAAAATATTTATTTAAGTTTTTTAAAGGACCGGCATCTAAGAAAAATTGATATTGATCTTGAGTGTCCATTTTAGGAAATGAATACCAAGCAGTATCGGTAGGCGTGTCTTTATATTTCCCGAATAAAGAAATCGCTCTAAAATAACTTAATAAGAAAGCTCCATTATGGCGAAAGTCATCAAAAAAGAAATCACCAATACACGCTTGAGGTGAAGCAGCTTTTAACGCCGGGTGTGCATCAATTGTAGAAACAGTTGCATAATGTCCGGGATATGAAATTCCCCAGGCACCAACATTTCCATTATTGTTTTCTATGTTTTTAACTAACCAATCAATAGTGTCATAAGTGTCTGAAACTTCATCAGATTGATTTTCTTTTTTAGTAGGAATATAAGCACGCATATTATCATATACACCTTCACTCATCCAACGTCCACGAACATCTTGATAGACAACAATATTTCCTTCTTTCATTAAGTTTACATTGGGTCCAATATTCGTTTTCATTTTTCCTTCACCATAAGGACGAGAACTGTAAGGAGTTCTTTGCATCAACATTGGGTATGTTTGGCTTTTGTCTTTTGGAGAATAAATAGTTGTGTGTAATTTAACTCCATCTCTCATTACAATATTAACTTCTTGTTTTGTGTAATTATCGGCAACAAAAGTGTTTTTTTGCTTTTCGTCGGTTTCTTGATTACAACTTGTAAAAGATGAAATTAAAAACAATGAAAATAGCGTGTAAATAAGGTATTTTTTCATGATAAAATGATTAGTTGAAGAGTAAAAGTACAAAACAAAAAAGTACTGCTAAAGGTTTCTGCTGTTAAAACGAATGCGTATTTTTAGAATCTTGTTTAAAATAAAACGGACAGATGAAGAACTGGTGGATTGTATTGCTTTTGATTTGTATAACCTCATGTAATACAAAAGAAGAATATAAAGAAAAACAAATAGAAACCTCAGGAAAAACTGTCCCTGAGATTAAAAAAGACAGGTATAATGTTGCTTTTTTAATTATGGATGGAACTTTTAATACTGAGTTAACAGCCCCGTATGATATTTTTCAGCACACTGTTTTTAGAAAGGGAATTAAATCAATGAATGTTTTTACGGTGGCAAATACATACCAACCGATAACAACTTTTGAAGGAATGCGAATTCTTCCAGATTTTAATTATTTAAAAGATTCATTACCCAAGATTGATGTTTTAGTAATTCCGAGTGCAGAACATCACTTAGATTATGATTTAAATGATACTAATATGATCGATTTTGTAAAGAAAGTTGATAAAGAAGCTCAGTATATCACATCTCATTGTGATGGTGCTTTTGTATTGGCAAAAGCAGGATTGTTAGAAGGGAAAGTTTCAACGACCTTCCCAAGTGATATTGACAAAATGAGAACTATGTTCCCGACCTTAGATATTAGAAAAGAGGTATTGTTTGTCCATGATGGAAAGTATATTACTTCAGCCGGAGGCGCAAAGTCTTTTGAAGCGGCTTTGTATTTATGTGAATATTTATACGGACCAGAAATTGCTAGAAGTTTAGCTGGCGGTTTGGTGATTGATTGGAAATTAGAGGATGTTCCTCATATCATTTTAAATGATTAGAAATTTAAAGATAAAAAAAAGCGGATTCATTTGAATCCGCTTTTTTTTATCTCTTTTAGAAAAAAGAATTATCCTTTTAACCAAGCTGTTCTTAATGTTGATTTAGCATCGTCAGCAGGTAAGTCTTCAATTGTAAACACTTCTCTTTCTGCGGTAGCTTTCGTTACTTTTCCTTCGATTTTTATTGCTTTTCCATCTCTAACAATATCAAAAATTATTGCAGTTCCTTCTTTTAATTGTACAGATTTGCCAATGATTTGACGAGCATTTTGTAAGTTGATAGCTTCACCATTAAAAGATTTTAAGACATCACCTCCATTAATTCCTAAAGCGGTTAATGCAGAATTTGTTCTTTTCGTAAAAACAATTTCTCTTTTATTATTAGCTGTTATAAAAAGTTGATTTTTACTGTCTACTAGATAAGAAGATTCAAAAGTTTCAATCTTTTTAATGACCCCAGCTTTGTTTAAATATGTTAAATAATCTATCGGTGTATTTCCTGTTAAATGGTTTTTAAAGAATTCTCCAACAGCAGGATAAGTCATACTTACAATTTCATCTAAAATTTCGTCATCTTTAAAAGGTTTGTTTGCTCCATATTTATCAGAAAGATCTTTCATTAAATCTCTAACTCCGTAAGTTCCTTTACTTTCTTCTCTTAAAATGATGTCTAAAGTCATTCCAATTAAAGCTCCTTTTTGATACACGTTACTGTATTCTTTAGCATATTTATCTTCTAAAATATTTTTACTCATTTCTGTAAAAGACATGGTGTCATCAAATCGTAAAGATCTATTGATTTTACTTTTCATAGAATTTATAAACTGTTGTTCAGTAATTAATCCTTGATTAACTTGAAATAAGTTTGCAAAATATTCTGTAATCCCTTCATACATCCATAAATGTTGAGACACATTAGGTGTGTTAAAATCAAAAGAATGAATTTCTTCAGAATGAACAGAAAGCGGAGTTACAATATGAAAAAATTCATGAGAAACTGTTCCGTTAATCATGCTGTTAGATAATCTTTCTTTTGTGTAAGTTTCAGGATATACAACTGTGGTAGAGGATAAGTGCTCTAAAGCTCCAAACCCTCTAAAAGGATATACTTTAGGGTCAAACAAGTAAACTAAAACATTGTACTCCTTAGTCGTTTTAAAACCTTTTAAGAAGTTTGTTTGCGCTTGCATCATTGTTTTCAAAGCTTCTTCAATATCTTTTGCAGCATGCACATTGTTTGGAGAGTATATTGCCAATGAAACATCAATTCCTCCAACCGTAAAGCTTACGTTGTTTAAAGGAGCATACATAATTGGATTGTCTGAAATCTCATCATACCTAGCAGCAGAAAATACGTCTTCAGTATTTGTTTCTTTGGTCGTATTCTTGTTGATTAATGAGGTGGTTTCATATAAGTTTTCAGGATGTTCTATAGTAAGTGTATAAGTAGATTCTTTTTTTCCTTTAAAGTAACCAACAAATCCAGGTAAGTTTAAAAAGAAGTTTTTTCCTTCTTCAATATTTGTTCCAGCCATGACGTAAATACCATGTTTATCTTTAGAATCAAAAGTATCATCGACCCAGTAAGATATTTTATCCATTTTTTTGGCATCGTTTACTTGCCAAGAATTAGTATCTAATTTCTTTACAGTTAATTCGTTTCCGTCGTAGTCGTAGGCTTTAAAATCTGAAATAAATTTCCCATAGTCACTAATAGAATATGTTCCAGGAACAATTGCTGGCATTTGATAAACAATAGTCTCTTCCTTTATTTTTTGTGGATTTACAACAACTTGAACTCTATCTTCTACAACATTGTTTAGGTCGATTCCAACTTCGATTAAGCTTTTTTTGCTTGATACAACTTTAGATGTAGCACAACTTCCTAAGAATGTAATTGCTATAATTGCAATAAATATTTTTTTCATGTATAAATTAATTTTGATTAGAAGTAAGACGATCGTTATCTTATTTTGTTACGTCTTTTCGCCTGTAAAAGTAAGCTAGTTTTTTATAATGATATGTTAATAATATGTGAGTATTTAAGAACAAGAATCCTGAATTTGTTAATTGGATTCAGATTTGCTTTTCAATGATGATAAAATTGTATTTTTAGGGATATTAAAAAAATCAACAAATGAACTTTCTGAAGCATCTCATCCCATTTTTTTTATTTTTTATTGCACTTAATTTAACAGCGCAAGATTATTTTTTCAAAGACAAAGTTCCATTCGATTCTAAAATCCCATCACCTGAAGAATTCTTAGGATACGCAATAGGAGATCAGCATACAAGACATGATCAGATTGTTGCGTATTTATACAAACTAGCAGAGCTTTCAGATAGAGCTGAAATTGAAGTTTACGGATATACACATGAAAGAAGAAAATTGGTGATGTTGCGAGTGTCGACTTCTCAGAATTTATCAAATTTAGTAAACATCAAACAACAACATTTAAAATTTGTTGATCCAAATCAGAATCCAAAGAACTATAATGAGTTACCCATATTTGTTCAATTGGGATATAATGTACACGGAAATGAACCTTCTAGCTCCGAGGCAGCCCTTTTGATGGCTTATACCTTAGTAGCTTCCAATAGTGCAGAAGTTGAAAAATACAGACAAAATGCTGTCATCTTTATTGATCCAACAATTAATCCAGATGGAAGAGATCGTCATACACAATGGACAAATCAATACAAGGGAAGTCCGTTGGTTTCAGATGAGAATGATGCAGAACATAATGAAATGTGGCCAAGAGGAAGAACCAATCATTTTTGGTTTGATTTAAATAGAGATTGGTTGCTGGCTGTTCATCCAGAGAGTCAAGGAAAATTAAAATGGTATCACAATTGGTATCCGAATGTTGTAACAGATTTTCATGAAATGGGAACGAATAGTAATTATTTCTTTGAACCGATGAAACCGATTGGTTCTCAGGATCCAATTATGCCAAAGGAGAATTATGAAGATTTAAACAATTTATTTGCTCCGTATTATTCAAAAGCATTAGATAATATAGGAT
>TARA_R110000787_G_scaffold201935_2_pt1 | contig 15100 bp, 11 predicted proteins | sample TARA_R110000787 | Tara Oceans TARA_R110000787 (sample SAMEA4397920) | marine metagenome | biome: Polar Biome; feature: [DCM] deep chlorophyll maximum layer (ENVO:01000326); material: water (ENVO:00002006), including particulate matter (ENVO:01000060) such as... | depth 35 m
ACATTAGAACCTCTTTGCCTTGCGTAATTACAAAGCGATATTTCCGATTGTTATCATAATCAAAAACAGAAAGTGGTTGGGTGATGTCGTCTCTAAATTTCTTAGGGAAAGGATCAACATCTCTCCCTGTTCTATCTAAAACGTAAAAATTATTTTTGGTTGTAAATGCCAATTGCTTTTTTCCATTTCGTAAAAGGTCAATTTCTTTAATTTTTCCTAAAATGGGATTTTTAAGTTTCTTTGTCCATAAAACTTTACCTCCAGAAGAAATAAAATACAACTTGTTTGTTACATCTTGTGCAACAATATCTTTTCCACCAGTTCTGTGATTACTAAAAAAAGTAGGATCGTTTAGTAATTCGTTTTCTAATTGAATGCTTTTAATTTGTGTTACTTTTCCTGTAACCGCATTGCTACTTGAAGTATTTGCCTCTTTACAAACCAAATTTACATGTGCAAAATCACGATCATAATTAAACTGGATTATGACTAAAGGATATTTTTTAAAAGAAACAGTTTCTATTTCAGTTTTTAAAAGGTTGGAAATTGCTCCTGAATAATTTCCGTTTAGCTTCATAATTAATAAGGAAGACTCATCACTAAGTTGAGAGAGCGCATCTTTGTAATAGGAAGTGGATGACAGGCAATTATTGGTTAAATAAGAATTGATAATGTTTTGAGTAACTTCTTCATTTTCAGAAAAAATAAAGAAATTATCTAAAATAAATACTTCTTTAGGAGCAGTCTTATTTGTGAAAGTTAAAAAATGATTGACAAATAAATTTGACTCATTAAAGTCATGAATCATTACTCCTTTAAAAGGCCCTTTTGGGCTGCTATAATTACTTAAAGCTTCGTTGGTAAGGTCTGGGTCAATACTCTTTAAAACAATGGCGTTTCCTTTTGGTAAACTTATTTTACTCACTTCACTAATCGCATCAAATAGAATAGTTTCTTCGTTATTGATATTTTTAATACCTCTAAAATTCTGAAGGTTGCTTTCAAATAATGCAAAATCATCAAATGTTAATGAAACTACCGTATTAGCATTGGTTGGAGTAACTTTTGCAATATCATTTTGTTGAGGATTTAAACCCTTAAAAACAGATATTAATTGAGGAACTGAATCATTTGCTAATACAACTCCTGAGGCAGTTATTGCATCCGGCAAAACTTCAATATCAAGTGCCGCCCAAGAAGCAAAATTAAATAGTAAAGTTTGATTTACTAAAATCTCATTAGCAGGAATAATAGCTGTTAAGTCTTGATGATTGCTTAGTGTTGTTATCTTTCTGAAAACTGCATCGTTTTCAATGTTTCCGCTTAGGATATGTTCTAGAACCTTTTGTGAATTCGATGCAACAAATATACTGTCTTCAACTGTCGTAAAAATAGCTTGCTTGTTGATGATAGTTTTTTGAAAAGTATAAGATTTAAACGAAATGTTTTCAGTAGTTTTATTAGGTATGGAATCTAAATTAAAGAGTCCCTTACTTAGTTTCGTAATAAAGGTAAATGATGATGTATCGTTTTCTTCAGTAATACAAAGTATGCTTTTTGAACTAGGATTTAAGTAATTAAAAATCTCTTTATTCTCAACATAAAAATAGGGTTGAGTGTTCTTTAATTTAGTGAGGAAACTATTATTTTTAAGATCAGATTTTAAAGCTTCAAAATCATTGATACTTATCACCACTGAAGGATTCTTGGGAATAAAATCGCTAAGCTCTTTTAATTTTGAAGGTGCTGGATCACAGCTTATAAAAAAACTGCATAAGAATACCGATACTATGGATTGAATAAAAACCTTCATATCACAAAAATAATAAGGAAAATAACAGAATCACTTAGAAATTAAAAAGATTATTGACGGGTTTTTAACAATGAAATTTAAATATCTAAATTTATTGCAGATTGTTCGGGTAACAACCGAAAACTTTTGCGATGATACTTAGTAATCCCGTATTTTCTAATAGCTTCTCGATGCTCTTTAGTGGGGTAGCCTTTGTTTTGTTTCCAATTATACATTGGATATTCTTTGTCAATTTCTTCCATATATGCATCTCGATACGTTTTTGCTAATATGGATGCTGCGGCTATATGCAAATATTTTCCGTCTCCTTTTATAATAGTTTGATGTGGTATGTCTAAAAAAGGTTTAAAACGGTTGCCATCAACAGCTATAAGTTCAGGTTTTTTGGAAAGCTTTTCAATAGATTTATGCATTGCTAATATCGATGCGTTTAAAATATTTATTTCATCAATTTTCTCCATCATTATGTGAGAAACTCCGAAGCAAATTGCCTGTTCTTCAATGATAAGTTTTAAAAACGCTCGTTTTTTTTCTGAAAGTTGTTTTGAATCTGTTAAGGTTTTGTTTTTGAAATTATCAGGTAGAATGACTGCAGCTGCTGTTACAGGACCTGCAAGACAACCTCGGCCAGCTTCATCAGTGCCGCATTCTATTAATTGTTTATTGATTTTTAGTTTTAACACATTTAACGGAATTCATTATTTAAATATTCCATTCAAAAGTATACCTTTGCTAGGTAAGTTAAAAATAGATGCGCAAAACGTTTTTTTTATTTCTTCTATTATGCTCTTCAGCAATAGTATTTTCTCAAAATGAAGGTGGAATCCCTAAAAAAAAGAAGAAGGAAAAGCCTTCCGTAACCCTGTACAAAATTATTTCAGCCAAACGGGATACTACCTTTTTAGATACCTCGCTTACGATTCAAAGAGCATATAAATTCAACTATTTACGAAAGGATAATTTTGAATTGCAAGAATTTGCAAACGTCGGTCAACCCTATAATAACCTAGCGTATGACTTTGATAATGTGAATTTAAAACCATTATTTGTGGCTCAATCTCACCATTTTGGCTATCGTGAAATTGAAGATATGGAGTATTATAATTTACCCACCCCTTTAACGGAATTGTATTTTAAAACAGCATTTAAACAAGGGCAGCAATTGGATGCTTTTTTTTCAATAAATACTTCAGAGCAATTTAATTTTTCTATAGCATATAAGGGAGTACGATCTTTAGGTGCTTATCAACATGCGTTGACGAGTACAGGAGATTTTAGGTTTACTACAAATTACCACACAAAAAATAATCGGTATCATATTTTAGCCCATATAATGGCCTTGGATCTAATTAATGAAGAAAATGGAGGACTTACAGATGCATCTGTTTTATTGTTTCAGAGTAATGCTAGTGATTTTAATGATCGTGGTAGGTTAGAAGTTAAATTTCAAAATGCAGAAAATGAATTAAAAGGGTTTCGTGTTTATGGAAAACAAGAATTTGAGCTAATCACCAAAAAAGACAGCACCGATCAAAACAAGCTTGTTATTGGTAATGTAATAAGTTTTGAAGATAAATCATATGCCTTTGAGCAAGATAGTCCCTTTGATGAATATGGTGAGTCTTATAAAACTTCTGCTTTGTATAAAAAAGGAAAGCTTGAAGATTTTAATGTTCAGGGATATACTCGTTTTGAAAATAACTATATAGGAAGTCTAACTGCTTTTGTTGGGTATACAGATTATAATTATGGATATAATAGTGTAATTATATTTGATGAAGGTAGCATCGCAAATAGATTAAAAGGTAATTTAGTTCAAGCGGGCGCTTCCTACAAAAAAATATATAAGGGATTTGAGTTATTTGGTGAAGGAGCTATTAATATTTCGGGAGATTATGATGGTAATTTTTTAAAGGCCGGAGCTTCTTACCTTATTAAAAACGATCATAAAATTAGTGCAGAAATTAAAACACATTCTGCTGCACCAAACTTTAATTTCTTATTGAACCAAAGTGATTATATTAATTATAATTGGCAAAATAATTTTGATAACGTAAAAACACAGCAGTTAAAAATAGATTTTGAATCTCATAAAATTGCTAACCTGTCGCTTAGTTATACAGGTATTGATAAATACACATATTTTACTATTAAAGAAAATGATATTACTCCTACGCCGCATCAATATGGGGAACGAGTGGATTATGTGAAAGTTAAATTGCAAAAGGAATTTAAATATAAGAAGTTTGGATTAGAGAATACGCTTTTGTATCAAAATGCTTTAAGTGGTGAAGAGGTTTTAAAATTGCCTCAATTTATTACAAGAAATACATTGTACTTTGAAGATCAATGGTTTAAAAAAGCGTTGTTTATGCAAACAGGAGTTACCTTTAAATATTATTCCAACTATATGATGAATGGGTATGACCCTGTATTAGCAGAGTTTTATGTTCAAGATGATATAGAACTTGGAGGGTATCCTCAATTTGATATTTTCTTTAATGCAAGAGTACAACAAGTTCGTTTTTATTTTAAATATGAAAATTTTAACGCATTATTTTCAGGGACCAATGATTATTTTTCGGCACCTGGATATCCATACCGTGATGCGGTGATTCGCTTTGGGATTGTATGGAATTTCTTGATGTAATTTATGCTTTACCTATTAAATTAAATAAATTTTTTTAAAATAAAAAAGCCCTGACAGTTTTGCTGTCAGGGCTTTAATTATATTGATTTTATAGAAGGACTATTTATCTAGTTTTCTTAAACTTTCTGCTATTTTTTCAGTGTATTTATCTGCAGCTTTTACCGCATCTTTTGGGTTTTCTATTTCAGTAGTTGTAGCAGCTAAAAGTTGCTCACCATCTTCATTATTTAAATTATAAAATAATGTTTCAAGTACATACTTTTTGTTTGTAGTTGTATAAGAACCGCCAGAACCATAATAATTACCAAACGTAGAATATGAATAAGGGTTTCTATAATAACTATTAAAACCTCCATAATAAGAAGGGTAATAAGAAGAGTAAGGTCCCATCATACCCATACCGCCACCATAATAATCATTATAATAATTAGTGGTTTTAGTTTCCGAATAATCTTTAAGTACACTTATACATACTGCATCATATCCTTCGTAACCTAAAATATCAAGTGTAAGTTTTTGTTGTTCTTCTGTTCTTTCCTTGTCGTGATCCATTTTAGGGAATCTAGTAAAACTTTCAGTCGCTTTATAACCAGCACTTCTTAATTTATTAGCGATACTACTTTCAAAATCAGCACGAACTCCAGGATCTCCTGTTCTTGCAATTACCAATATGTTTCTATCTTTCATCTTGTCTACATCTTTGCTTTTCCATGCACTTAATACTTTTACAGAAGTATTACATCCAGTGAACATTAAAAGGACAATAGCGATTAATAGGTAGTGGTTTCTTTTCATTTTATAGTTTTTTTAATTTGATTAGTCTTTTAATAATCCTCTAGAAATTACAATTTTTTGTATTTCTGACGTTCCTTCGTATATCTGAGTGATTTTAGCATCACGCATTAAACGCTCTACATGATAATCTTTAACATATCCATTTCCGCCATGAACTTGAACAGCTTCTATCGTAACATCCATTGCAACTTGTGAAGCAAATACCTTTGCCATTGCGCTACTCATATCGTAGTTATTTCCTTGGTCTTTATCCCAAGCAGATTTATGAACTAATAATCTAGCTGCTTCAATATTGGTATGCATATCGGCTAATTTGAATGCGATTGCTTGATGGTTGCAAATTTCAGTACCAAAAGCTTTTCTTACTTTAGAATAATCTCTAGCTAATTCATACGCGCCAGCTGCAATTCCTAGGGCTTGTGATGCAATTCCTATTCTACCTCCAGATAGTGTTTTCATAGCAAATGAAAATCCAAAACCTTCTACACCAATTCTATTTTCTTTAGGAACCTTTACGTCGTTAAACATTAAGGAGTGAGTATCACTTCCTCTAATACCTAATTTATCTTCTTTAGCTCCTATTTCAAAACCATCCCAAGTTTTTTCAACAATAAAAGCATTGATTCCTTTATGTCTTTTTTCTCTATCTGTTTGAGCGATTACAATGTAATAGTCTGCAGAATTTCCATTAGTAATCCAGTTTTTTGTTCCATTTAACAAATAATGATCTCCTTTGTCAATAGCAGTAGTTTTTTGTGAAGTTGCATCAGATCCTGCTTCAGGTTCACTCAAACAAAAAGCACCTAGTTTTTTACCAGTAGCTAATTGAGTAAGGTATTTTTGTTTTTGATCTTCATTAGCGTATTTTTCTAATCCATAACACACTAAAGAGTTATTTACGGACATCACTACACTTGCAGAAGCATCAATTTTTGAAATCTCCTCCATAGCCAATGAATAAGAAAGAGTATCCATTCCGCCTCCACCATATTTTGGATCTACCATCATACCAAGAAAACCCATTTCTCCCATCATTTTTATTTGTTGGGCAGGAAATTCTTGTTTGTTATCTCGTTCTATTACGCCGGGTAATAATTCAGTTTTTGCAAAATCACGAGCTGCGTCGCGAATCATAATTTGTTCTTCAGTAAGCTTAAAATCCATTGAAAACAGTGTTAAATAGTTTGAAAAATAGGATGCAAAGATACCTTTTTAAATCTCAATTGTCAAATTAGAAATGGTTTCGGTAGTTGTATAATTTAATTGTTATTAGTTTTGAAGAAACCATAAGGGTCTTGTATATTTAAACTCTAAATAAGTACCTGTTTTGAAAAAATTAAAATATCATGTTTTAGGTGTAATGAGTGGAACATCATTAGATGGGATTGACTTAGCTGAAATCATTTTTAATTTATCAGAAAATGGAACGTGGGATTATAAAATAATAACATCCGAAACGATCTCGTACACTAAAGACTGGAAAGATAAGTTGCAGCAAGCAATATCGTTTTCTCAAAAGGAGTTAACAGAATTAAATTCTGAATACACCATTTATTTGGCTAAAATTATTTTAGAATTCATATCAAGAAAAAAAATCACCGAATTAGATGTCGTTTGTAGTCATGGGCATACAATTTTGCATCAACCTCAAAAAGGAGTCACTTTACAAATTGGTAATTTACCGGAGATAGCTTTATTAATAAACCAAAAAGTAGTTTGTGATTTTAGAGTTCAAGATGTAGATTTAGGTGGTAATGGTGCTCCATTGGTTCCAATTGGAGATCGATTACTGTTTAGTGAATATGATTATTGTTTAAACTTGGGCGGATTTGCAAATGTTTCTTTTGAAGAAAAAATAAAAGAACACAAATCACATAGAGTAGCTTATGACGTTTGCCCAGTAAATATTGTGCTTAATTATTTAGCAGAACAATTAGGGTTTTTATTTGATGAAAGTGGAAATTTGGCACGAAGCGGAAAATTATCCGAGGAATTGTTTCAACAATTAAACGATTTGCCTTTTTATAAAATATCTCCACCAAAATCGTTAGGATTGGAATGGGTGAAAAAAGAAGTATTTCCATTATTGAAACTTTCAACTATTTCAATTGAAGATCAATTGCAAACCATAACGGAGCATGTTGCACTTCAGCTATCGAATCAATTTAATGAAGATTCAAATGTTTTAGTTACAGGAGGTGGAGCATATAACTCCTATTTGATGGAGCGTATTAATAATTATAAAACAATAAATTTAATTATCCCATCACCAGAATTGATTGAATACAAAGAGGCTTTAATTTTTGCTTTGTTAGGAATATTGAAATTAAGGAACGAGAATAATTGTTTAAAGAGTGTAACTGGAGCAAAAAAAGATCATTCATCGGGAGCAATATATTTTCCTAAAAATCAATTGGAAAAAGAGTAATTTCATATATATTTACGGGATTATTTTAAACCCTAAATATTAATTGTATTTTTTATTTTGGGGAGTTAATTTTCTTAAAAATTTTATTATATGACTTCTATAATTATATTAATTTTTGTTATAGGTTACCTTTCAATTACCTTAGAACATCCTTTAAAGTTAGATAAAACAGTACCAGCATTAATAATGGCTTCACTTATTTGGGCATTACTTGCTATTGGCTTTCATGCCGGTTGGTTTGATGTTATCGATACTCATGAAAACGTTTTTAACTTTCTATCTGGTGGAGAAACTGCATCTCATGGATTTGATAATACCTTATTACATCATTTAGGAAAAACTGCCGAAATACTTATCTTTTTAATAGGAGCGATGACCATCGTTGAAATTATAGATTTACATCGAGGTTTTGAGGTGTTAAAAGGTGCCGTAAAAACAAAAAGTAAAGTAAGACTGTTATGGATTATTGGGATTTTAGCTTTTATTCTTTCAGCAATAATCGATAATTTAACAGCAACTATTGTATTGATTACATTGTTGCGTAAACTAATTCAAAAAAGAGACGAACGTCTTTGGTACACTGCTATGGTAGTGATAGCTGCTAACGCTGGTGGAGCTTGGTCTCCTATTGGAGATGTTACCACCACCATGCTTTGGATTGCAGATAATGTTACTGCTATGGGCTTAATAGAGTTTGTGATTTTACCATCCATTGTTTGTTTTGTAGTGCCTTTCTTTATCGCTAGTAAAATGAAAGTTTTTAAAGGTAATATTACTGTAGATGATACGGAAGATGTTATTACCGGAAAATTATTAAGTAGTAAAACTATGCTGTTTTTAGGTTTAGGGATGATTGTTTCAGTTCCTATTTTTAAAACCATAACGCATTTGCCTCCGTATATTGGGATGATGCTTGCTTTGGGTATTGTTTGGTTGGTTTCAGAGTATATTCATCCAGAAGAAGATTTTAATGACGAAAGAAAACATTTATATTCTACACATAAAGCGCTTTCAAGAATTGAAATTTCAAGTATCTTATTTTTCTTAGGAATTTTGATGGCTGTAGCAGGATTAGAATCATTAGTTTATGGTTCTGTAAACGGCGTAGATGTAGGAACACTTCGTTATTTAGCTGAAATGTTACAAGGCGCAATTCCAAATCAAGATGTAGTTGTAATATTACTAGGAATCTTATCTGCAATTATAGATAATGTGCCGTTAGTAGCTGCTTCTATAGGAATGTATGATTCGCCAACAGACTCTGTACTTTGGCATTTTATTGCTTATTCTGCTGGAACAGGTGGTAGTATGTTAATCATTGGTTCTGCGGCTGGAGTTGCAGCAATGGGAATGGAAAAAATTGATTTTATATGGTATCTTAAGAAAATAACTTGGTTAGCATTTGCAGGATTTATTGCTGGTGCTGCTGTCTTTTTACTTTTCGAAAGAGTGTTATTTCCACATGTATAACAATTTCTGAAACACATTACCGTTATTCATTTTAAACCTATTAATACATGTTAAGTATATTTATAAAAGACGGTTCTCAAACTGCAGAGAACCTAGAACCTTTAGTTGAAGAAAAAACACTATCTATCATGGAATTGTTGATGGATGGAGGTATGGCAGGGCAAATTATTATAGGAGTCCTATTTGTACTTTTGTTTGTTGCTGTTTATCTTTATTTTGAAAGATTATTTGCCATAAAAGCTGCTACTGATTACGATGTTAATTTCATGAATCAGATTAGAACTAATGTAAGTTCTGGTAATCTAGATGCGGCAAAAGTATTATGTGCTCAAAAAAACACGCCAGTTTCAAGATTAACAGAAAAAGGGATTTCACGAATTGGAAGCCCATTAGAAGATATCAATACTGCAATTGAAAATGCAGGAAAGTTAGAAGTATACAAGCTAGAGAAAAATGTAAGTATACTAGCTACCATCGCTGGTGCTGCACCAATGATTGGGTTTTTAGGAACTGTAATTGGTATGGTATTGGCATTTCATACCTTGGCAACAAGTAGTGGTCAGGCAGAAATGGGAACTCTTGCTGAAGGTATTTATACAGCTATGACAACAACCGTTGCTGGGCTTATTGTAGGTATTGTTGCTTATATAGGATACAATCATTTGGTCGTAAAAACAGATAAAGTAGTTCATCAAATGGAAGCGACTGCTGTAGACTTTTTGGATCTTTTAAATGAACCTGCTTAATGAATTTAAGAGGAAGAAATAAAGTAAGTGCAGAGTTTAGTATGAGCTCTATGACGGACATAGTATTTCTATTGTTGGTGTTTTTTCTATTAACATCACCTTCAATAACACCAGATGCTTTGGATTTAATTTTACCAAAAGCGAAAGGGAAATCTACCAACAAGCAAAATGCTTCAGTTAGTATTACAAAAGACGGTGCTTACTATGTTAACAAAGAACGAGTAAGTGAATTTAATATTGAAACTGAATTAAAAAAAGTATTTGCTGGAGAAGATAAACCGACTTTAATTCTACGAGCAGAAGAAGGAGTGCCAATTGAAGATGCTGTTTTTGTAATGGATATTGCAAACAAGAATAACTATAAAGTTGTTTTAGCGGTTCGGCCTCATTAAGATGTTTTCTATTTTTAGCACAGTTTTTGTCATATAAATTATAATGAGCATTCTAGATACCAAACATAAAAAAAAGAGTATGGCGATCACAGTAGTTTTACATGTGATTATTCTGCTATTGTTGTTTTATGTTGGATTATCTTATTTAGATCCACCTCCAGAAAATGGCATTGCCGTAAATTTTGGTACGATGGATACAGGTAGTGGTGATGTGCAACCAAAAGAAAAAATAAAAACGGCTCCTAAACAAACAACTCCAGAACCAGTTGAACAGCAAAAAGCAGAGATAAAAGAAGAAGTTGTCACTCAAGATACTGAAGAAGCTCCGGTGATTAAAAAGGAAGAAAAAAAGGAAGTAGTCAAAGAGGTGGTTAAAGTAGTTCCAAAAAAAGAGCCGAAAAAAGAAATAGAGAAAAAACCAGATCCTAAACCAGACCAATCAACTTCAGATGCACTTTCCAGTTTAATTAATGGTCCAAAATCTGATGGAATTGAAGCAGCAGGAGAGGGTGATGATAAAAAACCTGGTGATAAAGGAGACCCTAATGGAGATCCAAATGCAAAGAGTTATTATGGCAATGGAAAAGGATTGGATGGTGACGGGAATTATTTATTAGGTGGACGAAAAGCTTTAAATAAAAAGAAGTTTGTGCAAGATTGTAATGAAGCAGGAACGGTTGTAGTAAGTATTGAAGTAGACCGAAACGGAAATGTAATCAGTGCAACTCCTGGAGTTCGTGGTACCACCAATAATTCTAAATGCCTTTTAGAACCTGCAAAAAGAGCTGCCTTGGCTACTAAATTCAATAGAGACGCTAAAGCACCTTCCAAACAAATAGGTAAAATTATTTACCGATTTAGTCTTTCTGAATAATTATAAAAAATTCATTTTTAAAAATTCATTTTCAATATCTTTATAGCAATTAAAAAAATTGCTATGTTTCGCTATACCTTATTACTATTAATTTCAATAGTTTCATTATCTAGTTGTAATAATTCTACAAAAACAACTACGGTAGCAACTGAAGATTTCAAAAAATCACCTAACGACTTTATGTTTATGCAACGTGCATATCCTACAGGTGAAATAAAAACGGATGCTTATTCAAAAGCCATACAGTGGAAAAAACAACAAGTTCATAGAAATAGTGCTGTACTTCCTGTTTGGGAATTTTCAGGACCTTTAAATGTTGGTGGTCGTATTTCAGATATTGAAATTCCAATAGATGATGCAGAAACCTATTATGTTGGAGCTGCTTCAGGAGGGATTTTTAAAACTACCGATGCAGGAGCTAATTGGATTCCTATTTTCGATGACCAAGAAATGCTTTCTATTGGTGATATCGAAATTTCAAAAAATAATACCAATATCATTTGGGTTGGTACCGGTGAAGTAAATGCCGGGGGAGGTTCGTTAGCCTATGATGGAAATGGTATTTATAAAAGTGAAGACGCTGGTTTAACTTGGGAAGCAAAAGGATTACCTGCTTCAGGAAGTGTTGGTAAAGTATTAATCGATCCAAATGATGATGAAACTATTTTTGTTGGAGCAATGGGGCCATTATTCAGAAAAGACACCAATAGAGGAGTCTATCGTTCGACCGATGGAGGAACTACTTGGGAACAACGATTGTTAGTGAGTGATTCTACAGGAATTATAGATATGGCGATTCATCCAAATAATGGTGATATTGTTTATGCAGCAAGTTGGGAGCGAATAAGACGACCTACTAACCGTCAATATGGAGGTGAAACCTCTAGGATTTATCGCTCTGAAGATGGTGGAGATACTTGGAATGAACTTACTAATGGACTGCCAAGTGATCCAAACTCTAAGGGGAGAATAAGTATCGATATTTCTCAATCCAACCCGGACGTACTTTATGCATTTTATACTGATAAAGTTGGTAATGTAGAAGGTACATTTAAAACAATAGATGGTGGAGATACTTGGACTGAGGTGAATTCAATAACTACTGGAACATCCTACCATTGGTGGTTTGGAGGGGTATTTGTGGATCCTACCGATGAAAATGTAATTTATAATTCAGGTTTTGTAATGGATAAATCTGTAGATGGAGGAATGACTTGGAGCTCCACTTTTCCAAATGTTCATGTAGATCAACATGCAATGGCTTTTAATCCTTTAGTTCCTGGAGAAGTTTTGGTAGGAAATGATGGTGGACTATATGTAAGTAGTAATAACGGTAATACATCTTTAAAAAATAATACCTTACCGATCACACAGTTTTATCGATTTTATGTAGATGCTCAAAATCCAGATAAAGTTTATGGCGGTACACAGGATAATAATACAATAAGAACACAAACAGGAGGTTTAAGCGATTGGCAAGCTATTTATGGAGGTGATGGATTTCAGCCAATAGTAGATCCTTCAAATACCAATGTTATTTATGCATTGTCACAAAGAGGGAACTTAGGGAAGTCAAGTAATAATGGAAATTCATTTAACGGAGCATTAAGTGGGATTCCTTCAGGTGACACCAATAACTGGGATACTGCTTTAGTTCTTGATCCAAACGATTCTCAAACGCTTTACTATGGAACCCAAAAAGTGTATAAAACTACAAATGCTGCTGGAAACTGGACCGCTATAAGTCCAGATTTAAGCAATGGACCTCATACAGGAAATCTTGATTTTGGTACGGTAACTTCTATTAGTGTTTCGCCTATAGATAGCAATGTTATTTATGCTGGAACAGATGATGGGAATGTATGGGAAACCAATGATGGAGGTTCTGCTTGGACGAAAGTTTCTGATGCATTACCAAACAGATGGGTTACTAAAGTTTTGGCGTCTAGGGACGATTTAAATACCGTATATGTTACCTTTTCTGGATATCGATATGGGGAAGATAATGGACATGTGTATAGAAGTACAGATTCTGGAGCAAACTGGTCCGATATTTCTGCAACCTTACCAGATATTCCAATTAATGATATTGAATTAGATCGATATGGAAACTTATTTTTAGGTACTGATATTGGTGTGTTATCTTCCTTAGATGATGGCGATAACTGGGAGCCATTTGGTGAAAATATGCCGTCTGTAGTGATAACCGATTTGTTTATTCACGAGGCTTCAGAATATATGTATGCTGCAACTTACGGGCGTTCTAGTTATAAAATGGATATTAGTGAAGATATATTAGGGATTGAAAATAATTATTCAATTTCTACATTTAGTATGTATCCCAATCCAGCATCAAACGTGGTGTCTATTTCACTTGATAACTCTTCGGAAAATATTTCAATAATTATATATGATCAATTAGGAAGAAGAGTTTTAAATAAAGATTTTGAAAATGTAAATAATAAAGTTCAAATTTCTTTAAATGAATTAAATAAAGGGGTTTATTATGTTCAGGTTGTTTCTGAAACGACGAAATTCACGAAAAAGTTAATCATAAAATAATTAATTATCAATTATAACGAGACCATAACTTGGCTTTTTAATCAGTTGCCAATGTACCAACGTATTGGTGCTGCTGCTTATAAAATAGATTTATCCAATACTATCAAGTTAATTAATTATTTAAATAATCCGCAAGACAGTTTTAAAGCAGTACATGTTGCAGGAACCAATGGGAAAGGATCTACGAGTCATATGTTGGCTTCGGTGTTACAAGAAGCTGGTTATAAAGTAGGTTTGTATACGTCACCCCACTTAAAAGATTTTCGGGAGCGAATTAAACTCAACGGTAAAATGATGCCCGAGCAGAAAGTCGTTGATTTTGTTGAAAGTCATCGTTCTTTTTTTGAAGAAAATCAATTGTCTTTTTTTGAAATGACGGTAGGTTTGGCTTTCGATTTTTTTAAAAATGAAAAGGTTGACATTGCAATTATTGAAGTAGGACTTGGAGGTAGATTGGATAGTACTAATGTAATTAACCCTGAAGTTTCAGTAATAACAAATATAGGTTTGGATCACACTCAGTTTTTAGGAACAACTTTAGCTGAGATTGCTTCGGAAAAAGCAGGAATTATAAAACCAAATATTCCGGTGGTGATAGGTGAAACGAAACCGGAGACAAAGTCCGTTTTTCTAAATAAGGCAAAAAAGGAAACAAGCCCAATACTGTTTGTTGAAGAAGAAGCGATACCTGTATTTAAAACCGATCTATTAGGGAACTATCAAATTAAAAACTACAAAACAGCCTATACCACATTAAATGTTTTACAGCAAAAGGGCTGGAGTATTACCAATAAAAATATTGAAAATGGTTTTTTAAATGTTGTTAAAAACACAGGGCTGCAGGGTAGGTGGCAGCTTTTAAATAAAATTCCAAAGGTAATTTGTGAAACTGCTCATAATGTAGAAGGACTTAGTTTGGTGTTGGAGCAGCTGAAAAAAGAAAGTTTTGATACGTTGCATATTGTTTTAGGAGTAGTAGATGATAAAAATTTAGATACTGTTTTACCACTGTTTCCAAAAAATGCTATGTATTATTTCTGTAAACCAAATGTTATTCGTGGTTTAGATGTAGATGAGTTACGACAAAAAGCAACGGCTTATGGGCTTTCTGGAGAGGCGTATATAACAGTAAGTGAGGCATATAAAAACGCAATGACTGCAGCTAATGCTAAAGACATGATTTATATTGGAGGAAGTACTTTTGTGGTAGCAGAAATTTTATGATATTTTTTCAAATAAATGTTTGTGTAAATTAAAAACAGTCTTATATTTGCCACCGCTAACAAGAGGGCAATTAGCTCAGTTGGTTCAGAGCACCTCGTTTACACCGAGGGGGTCGGGGGTTCGAATCCCTCATTGCCCACTTCTTT
>TARA_R110000787_G_scaffold15038_5_pt1 | contig 15098 bp, 16 predicted proteins | sample TARA_R110000787 | Tara Oceans TARA_R110000787 (sample SAMEA4397920) | marine metagenome | biome: Polar Biome; feature: [DCM] deep chlorophyll maximum layer (ENVO:01000326); material: water (ENVO:00002006), including particulate matter (ENVO:01000060) such as... | depth 35 m
CACAAGGAGTTAAACTTAAATATTGGGGTAGAATTATTCCTTTGTCGTATGAAATCTCCATAAAAGATATTATTATATATGATAAAGATGATCTTCCTAAAAACGGTCAAGGAATCTACAACAGAAAAGCTCAAAAATGGGAATTCAGTGATGCAATTAAAGCCGAAATAAGCACATCTGTTATAGTTGGAGTTAACATTAACGACGAAGAAATTTTCTTGAATATGGCCGACAGAAATAAGAGTGAAGGGAAATTAATTTTCGGAAGAGTTTTACCAAATATTGATGCCGCTATAAAGAACACATGTAAATTAATGGATGCGCAAGATTACATCTCGGGTCAGGCTTCAGATTTTGATAGATACTTTAGAGACCAACTAGAAAACGGAATGTATCAAGTAGAACAATATTACGAAGCTGAAAATGTTAGTGAAGTTGTTGGAGACACCTCCACCATAAGAAAAATTAAAGTTGGAAAATCTAGCAAACAAAAGAAGTTTAGAATAAAAAGAGATGCAGATGGAACCATTGTTAGAGATGATTCTAATTCGTTAAAGCAATATGGATTAAAAATTTACCAAGCTCAAGTAACTGGTATTGATTGGGAAAGTTCTTTTGATGAACGATTAGACTTACAAAAGAATGAAGTAGCACAAACGCAGTTAGAAAAACAACAAGCAGAACGTGAGTACTACAGAGCTAAAAAAGAAGTTGCAAAAGGTGAATCTGAAAAAGCAAAAGAAAGAGCTAGATTAGAAAAAATCCAAATCCAACAAACTATTGAAGCAGAAACAGAAGCAAAAGTAGCTGGGTTTAACTTAATCAAAGAGAAGAAGCAATATGAAGTTGAACTTTATAAAGCTAAAAGTAAAAAAGTTGCTGCTGATGCTCAATACTATGAGAATGCAAAACTAGTAAGTGCTGGTTTAACACCTCAAGAAAAAGCTGAATGGGATTTTAAAACAGCAGTGGGTGTTGCAGGACAGTTAAAGGAGCTTAAATTACCTCAAACCTATATTGAAGGCAGTAAAAACGGAAGTGGTGGAAACTTGCTAGAATCATTAATTGGAGCAGAATTAGCCAAAAGTATGATTAAGAAAAAGGACTAGAATACTAACCAACAAAGTCAAAATGAACGAGGCTAACAACCTCGTTCTAATTGACAATTCTTTTTTCGCTATATTTGATTAACAAGCAACTATAATGAAGAAATCATTTTTTAAATTCTTAGCCAAACTTAATAAAGTACTATTCCCTTCTTTTACCAAAAGAAGACTGGATCTTACAAAAGCTTCAAAAATTCAGTTAGTAATTATAGGCTGGAGGGCTTTTGTTACCTTAAACGCATTAGATTAAAAATAGACTTATGGAAACTACACATGTTAAAATTTTTTCAGGAACTATCATCTTAGTCAATAGATTAAGATCATTATTAGAAGAGCAGAATATTGGAGCTCTTATTAAAGATTATCACGAATCTGCACGTTTAGGAGGGTTTGGAGCCCCTATAAACGCCGTAGATCTTTTTATAATTGACAGTGATTTAGAAAAAGCTAGTAAAATTGTAGAAGATTTTAAAAAAGAAATCTCTTCTTAAAAAAAAGACATCTTAGTCTTTCTAAATCAGAAAAACTCTATTATATTTGCACCCGCAAAAAGGCCATGTGGCGCAACTGAATAGCGCACTTGATTACGGCTCAAGAGGTTGCTGGTTTGAATCCAGCCATGGTCACGAATGAATAGAAAAGCAAGCTAAATAATTTAGCTTGCTTTTTTTATTTAGCGGTTTTCTATTCTCAAAGCGGAGCTTTGTATGGAAAGACGAAGTCAATCCAGCCATGGTCACAAAAACAAAAAAGCTTACCAAATCGGTAAGCTTTTTTTTATGTAAAAACTTTAATTAATATTCTTCAAACCACTTAAAGTCTTCATTAATAATCCTATCCTTTTCATTATTTATGTATTTCAAAAAAGCTTCTGCTGTAGGTGACAGTTTTTTTGATTTCAACCAAACTAAATTCCAATGAGTAACAATCGGCAAATCATTTACAGGAATAATTCTTAAATCATTATTCTTTAAAGAATTCTTAATCCCTATTAAAGGCATAATAGAATAACCTAGTCCGGCTGTAATTGCCTGCTTTAAAGCTTCGTTAGATGTTAATTCAATTTTCTTTTTGGTAGAATACTTATTCTTTTTCATATAATTCTCCATGGAATTCCTGGTAGCAGAACCCTCTTCCCTAAAGATCATTGGATATTCTTCAAATATCTTTCTCTTTGTAGCTGATTTAGGAATTTCTCTTTTTGTGTTTCCAATTAAAAAAAGTTTATTTTTCATTAACTCTATTCTCTCTAATTTTAAATGTTTTGGTATCACAGACACTAAAGCAAAATCAACCTCATTTTTTTCTAAGCTTTTTATAACTTGTGACTTATTAGTAACGTCCATTATAAGATCTACTCCATTATAAGTATCCATAAAACCAGCTAAAAAATAAGGCATTACATATTTCCCTGTTGAAACCACAGATAGTTTCAACCTTCCAGCTAAGACACCTTTGTATGCTAATGTTTTATAATTAACAGCTTCCGCAGCTTCTAATATTTTTTCAGAGGCTTCTGCGATCTCTTTTCCAAAGTCAGTAACATACAATCTTCTACCAACAACTTCTGTAAGCGGAATTGGAAATTGATCTTGAAAATTTCTTAATTGAATAGAAACAGCTGGTTGTGACAAAAAAAGCTCTTCCGCCGCTTTCGTAATACTCTGTTTTTGAGCAACTTTAAGGAATACCTGTAACTGGTGAAATGTATAGTTCATAAAATATGTTTATAATAAACATGATAAATATAAATAAAAATAAATAAACTATTTACCACACCTTTGCAATGATAAAAGAAAACACCATGCCAAAAACAATTAAAATTAATCAATACCTAGAAGCAGAAGGAAGAGCTGCTACTTATTCTAAAGAAGCTTTTAGAATAAATTCTATTACTACAAAGAATATACTTACTAAGTTCTTTAGTGCTATGCTAACATTGGGAATTATTGCTATAACCATCCTTTCTTATTATTCTGAAAGTATTTATTTCACAAACATTATCATTGGACTTTCAATAGTCGGATTAACCATGTTAATCAAAAAGATGAGTGAACAAAAAACTAGTATCAAAAGAGATTAACATTAATTAAAAAATTAAAAACATCTATTATGACTGAGGTTATTCAAAAAGTACAATTAGTAGAAGGGAAATTTACACCTTCAGAAGCATCAGATATTATTTCTTCATTAATTACAGAAAAAATAAACTTTCACAAGCTTCAAAGACTAGGGAGAAGTGAAGGGAATATTAATGCAGATTGCGAATACCCTGACAATCGTGTTCAAGAATTAGAAAACGAAAGAATGATCGCAAAAGAGTTTATAAAAATTGCTAGACTGGAAGGTCGCAACGTTACAATCAATGGGACTCTAGAAATTTCTTTTGATCAATAAGATTAGAAAAACAAACAACATACGTTCTTTTACATATAAAAATTCGGTTACATGGATTTACATCTTTTAGTTAATAATATAACGAACCCTGCGCTTTTATTTTTTTTCTTAGGAATAATTGCAGTTCAATTAAAGAGTGATTTAAAGATCCCTGAAAACTCATCGAAGTTTATTTCATTCTATCTATTATTATCGATTGGGTTTAAAGGAGGTCAAGAATTAGCTCACAGTGATCTAGACATGCAAATCCTATGGTCTTTATTATTTGGAATATTATTAGCTACTGTAGTACCAGTATATTCATTCTTTATTCTTAGAAGAAAGTTTGATGTGTATAATTCTGGAGCAATTGCAGCAGCTTACGGATCTGTTAGTGCAGTAACTTTTGTGACCGCAATTTCTTTTCTAGAAATAGAACAGATTCCTTTTAGTGGTCATATGGTCGCGGTAATGGCATTAATGGAAGCACCTTCTATTATAGTTGGTGTCTCATTAATATCTATTTATAATAAAAATAAAAGCGAGAAACAAAAGCTGGGCACACTGGTAAAACATTCCCTCACTAATGGAAGTGTTTTATTAATTATTGGAAGTTTGCTTATTGGAATTTTAGCTAGTGAACAACAGGCTGAAGGAATAAAACCTTTTACAACGGATATTTTTAAAGGATTTTTAGCGGTCTTTTTACTAGACATGGGAATTACAAGTGGACAAAAATTGGGTGCACTCATCAAAAAAGGATGGTTTGCATTACTTTTTGCCATCATTATACCAGTTATTAACGGAAGTATTGTAGCTTTTATTAGTCAAGGATTTATAGATGGAGAAGGAAATAGATTATTATTTGCAATTTTGGCGGCAAGTGCGTCTTATATCGCTGTTCCAGCAGCAATGCGCATTGCCGTTCCAAAAGCCAATCCAAGTTTATACTTGCCAATGGCCTTAGCTATTACCTTCCCATTTAACATTACATTGGGTATGCCACTTTACTTGTGGATTATTCAATATTTTTAAGCATGTAGAACGAGAAGCGCATCAAATTTTGATGCGCTTTTTTATTAGCCTAAATATCTTCGGATAGCAACTCTATGCTCTGATTTACTTTTGTCGTAATCCTTCACTAAGAGTTCTAAAATCTCTGGAGATTTAGTTCCTATTTCTTTTTCACTTTTATATTTTGAAACATACAGGTTATACCTGTTTTCTTCTTTTTCAAAAACAAGAAAATGCTCAGAGTTTAGTTCTGTATATGAAATTTCATTTCCGTTAAATGAGTTTGAAATGTCTTTTTTGAATGGTGAAAAATCAAAGTACTTAAATACATTTTCCATATTATATCAATTCAGCTGAAAGACCTAGACTTAATAATTTCGAACAGCGAGGCTCTAAATCTTTAAACTCGCCAGTTTTTACGGTACACTTTCCTTTATAATGAACTAACCAAGTACACTGCTCAGCTTGTTCAACTGTATGTTCACAAACATCAATTAAAGAATCTATTACAAAATCAAACGAGTTTACCTCGTCATTATGCAATACAATTTCATGCTGATTTACTTCTTTCTCAAGTATATCGACTTCTTCTTGAATCTTTTCTTTTGTACTCATAATTAAGAATTTATGAAAAGTTTTTTACTTCAAATATTTTAAAGCAACCCAGTTATTACGTTTAATCTTCTTATCAAAAATCAATCCGTATTTAATTACTTCTGCTTCTATTATTGAAATGTCTTGCTCGTAAAAACCACTTAACAACAATATTCCATCTTCATTTAAACAATCTGTATATGTTTTCATGTCCGCTAAAAGAATATTACGATTAATGTTTGCAATAATTACGTCGTAGCTTTTACCCTCTAACATTGAAGCTTCTCCTTCATAAACAGAAATATGATGACAATTATTTCTCTGAACATTTTCAAGAGAATTCTCGTAACACCAAGTATCAATATCAATAGCATCCAAAGGTTTCGCTCCTTTCATTTCAGCAAAAATTGCTAAAATTCCAGTTCCACAACCCATATCTAACACTTTTTTATTCTCTAGATCTAATTCTAATAAGTGCTGAATCATCATATGAGTGGTCTCATGATGACCCGTTCCAAAACTCATTTTTGGTTCAATAACAATATCATATTGAAGGTTTGGATTCTCATGAAATGGTGCTCTAATACTAACCAAATCATTCACTTGAATAGGATTGAAATTCTTTTCCCATTCTTTATTCCAATTAGTTTGCGCTACTTCATTTTGCTTGAATGATATTTTGAATTCATCAGAATTTAAAATAAAAACATCTTCTAAAATTTCAGAACTCCAATCTTGCTTTTGAATATATGCCGTAACACCATTATCGTTTTCTACAAAACTTTCAAACCCTACAAAACCCAATTGAGCAATCAAAATTTCAGTTGCTGGCTCTTTGGGTGAAACTTCAAAAAGATATTCTATATAAATAGCATCCATAGTTGAATAATATATTAAAATGCAGTTATAATTCCTGTGAAATCAGTTGCATTTAATGAAGCTCCGCCTATTAAACCACCATCTACATCTTCTTTAGAAAAAATCTCTACTGCATTTGATGGCTTTACACTTCCACCATATAAAATAGAAACATTTTCAGCGACTTCTTTCGTATATTTTTTCTCTACAATTCTTCTTATAAATGCGTGCATTTCTTGCGCTTGCTCTGGACTTGCAGTTTCTCCTGTACCAATAGCCCAAACCGGCTCATACGCTAGGATAATGTTTTTCCAAGCATCTTCAGGTAAGTGAAAAAGCGACTTTTTAATTTGACTTCCAACTTCTAAGAATTCATTCTCAAGTTTTCTATCATTTAAAGACTCTCCAAAACAAAAGATTATTTCTAATCCTTTTTCTAAAGCTGCGTTTACTTTATCAGCTAAAAGCTCATCTTCTTCATTAAAAAGTGTTCTTCTTTCAGAATGACCTAAGATGACGGTTTTAACACCAACATCTAATAACATATCTGCAGAAATTTCTCCAGTAAAAGCTCCGTTTGTAGCTTCATGCATATTTTGTGCAGAAACTTCAATCACTGAACCTTGACTTTCTTGTACCGCCAAACTTAAGTTAATTGATGTAGGAGAAATGATGACTCTACAATTAGTTTTCACATCGCTTAAAGCTACTTTTAAATCTTTAATTAACGTTTTGGTTTGAGTAGCGTTATTATTCATTTTCCAGTTTCCTGCTACTATTTTATTTCTCATGCTGTTTATTTTTTATTTAATGATGCAAAAATACTTATTTTTTGAGGGCTTCAAGAATCTTTTTATCGGTAATTTTCGTTGCTTTAAATAAAGTAATATGCCCTAATTCGTTGACAACTATATATCTTGGAATCCACCAAAGGTTTAAAAAATCTCCTAATTTGCCTTTTTTTCCTTCCTTCATAAAATAATGGTCTCCTTGCATTTGAAAACGATCAATCCCTTTTTTCCAACTATGAACAGTTCTATCTAGGGATAAAAAAACATAACTTACTTCTGAATTTTTACTTTGTAGGTTTTTTAAATCTTGCAAACTTACGACACAGTCTCTGCACCAAGAAGCCCAGACATCAATCAATATTTTTTTTCCTTTATGTTTATCAAGTATCTTCTGAAAAATGATTTCATCTTGATTAAGGTTTGTGAATTTTTCTTGTAAGGCTTCAGAAGTAAATTCAGTTGGTTTTTCGCAGCTAATCAATACTAAAAAGACTAAAAGGAGCAATTTTTTCATATTTATTGCAATCTAATTCTAGGGTCTAGCCAGCTATACATTATATCTACCAAAATATTTATGATGATAAATAGTGTTGCTATCACCAACACACTTCCCATTATAATGGGTAAATCCAACGTGTTTAATGCATTCACAATTTCCTTTCCTAATCCATTCCAATTAAAAATATATTCTACAAAAACAGCCCCGGCCAACATAGAAGCAAACCATCCTGAAATTGCAGTAACCACTGGATTCAATGCGTTTTTTAATGCATGTTTTTTAATTACTTGAGATTTACTTAGTCCTTTTGCTTTGGCAGTTCTTACATAATCTAGATTTAAAATTTCTAATAAAGAATTCCGCATTAATTGAATGATAACAGCCAACGGACGAATACCTAAAACAATAGCAGGCAATATCAAATTTTTCCATTGTATATGAACTCCTTCTCCAAAATCATCAACAACATATAAACTTCCTGTCATTTCTAAGCCAGTAAATTCTTGCAACACAAACCCGAAGAACCAGGCAAATAAAATGGCTGAAAAAAATGAAGGAATACTCATTCCAAACGTACTAATTACAGCAATAATTCGATCGAACCAAGTATCTTTATACACAGCTGAGAGCACACCAAACAAAATTCCAAACACAATAGCTATCACGATAGCAAAGAGTGCTAATATGGCAGTATTAGGTAATGTTTCTGTGATGACTTCGGATACCTTTTTTCCGTTTTTCTGAAATGATTCTCTTAAATAAGGATACTTTAAAACCAGGGTAGTTCCTCCTATAGAAAATAAGGCTTGATGTGAATATTTCCCTTTGGTTAAAAAAGTATAATCTGTTGATTTTTTTGAATGGAATGACAGTGGAGAAACATCATTCAAATAATAAAAATACTGAGTAGTTATTGATTGATCGAATCCATATTTCTTACGAATATTTTCTAATTGTTGTGAATCTTCACGTTGGTCTAACATCATTCTTGCTGGATCTCCAGGCAATACATTAAACAGCAAAAAAATTACAGTAACAACTCCAAAAAGTGTTAGAATTCCATAGAAGATTTTGTTTACTATAAATTGTATCATGTAGAGCGACTCTAAAACAAAGATAACAGAAAGTCTTAAAAATATGTACCTTTGTTCAACTTTTAAAAAGACAGATGACTACAGCAGAAATTGTAACTCAGATTCAAAAAAAGAAATCATTTTTATGTATTGGTTTAGATGTTGATCTCAACAAAATTCCAACTTTTTTATTAGAAAAGGAAGATCCAATTTTTGAATTTAATAAAGCAATTATTGATGCCACACATCATTTATGTGTTGCCTACAAACCAAATACTGCGTTTTATGAAGCTTATGGCATTAAAGGGTGGAGATCTCTAGAGAAAACCATCAATTATATCAATAAAAAACATCCTGAAATTTTCACAATTGCAGATGCCAAACGTGGCGATATTGGAAATACCTCTACCATGTATGCGAAAGCTTTCTTTGAAGATTTATCTTTTGATAGCGTAACTGTTGCTCCATATATGGGAAAAGATTCTGTTGAACCTTTTTTAGCTTTTGAGAACAAGCATACTATTTTACTAGCATTAACTTCAAATGTAGGTGCTTTTGATTTCCAAACGAAAGAAATCGATGGAAAAGAAGTCTATAAACAGGTATTGGAAACTTCTAAATCTTGGAAAAATGCTGAGAATTTGATGTATGTTGTTGGTGCAACAAAAGCAGCATATTTGGCTGACATCAGAAAAATTATTCCTGATTCTTTTTTATTGGTTCCTGGTGTTGGTGCACAAGGCGGAAATTTACAAGAGGTTTGCAAATACGGCATGAACGATCAAGTTGGATTGTTAATCAATTCTTCGAGAGGAATTATTTACGCATCTAATGGTGAAGATTTTGCAGAGGCTGCAAGTCAAAAAGCTACTGAATTACAACAGCAAATGGCTGAAATCTTATCTTAAAAGATGCAAGTAACAGATCATATTGGTCGCGTGTTTCAAATAGATTCTACTCCAAAGAGAATTATTTCTTTAGTTCCAAGTCAGACAGAACTATTATACGATTTAGGATTAGAAGATCAAGTTATTGGACTCACAAAATTTTGCGTACATCCTGAAAGAGCGAAGCAAAAGACTCAAATCGTAGGTGGAACAAAAAACATTAAGTTAGAAAAAATACGAGATTTAAAACCTGATATTATTCTTTGTAATAAAGAAGAAAACACAAAAGAGATTGTTGAAATATGTCAAGAAATTTGTCCAGTACACGTTTCTGACATCTTTACGTTAGATGATACAAAAAAAATGATTGAAGACTATGGTGAAATTTTCAATAGAAGAACTGAAGCGGAAGTTATTACTGAAAAACTAACTTACAAACTCAATGATTTTCTTTCCTATATAAAAAACAAACCAAGACTAAAAGTTGCTTACTTTATTTGGAGAAATCCATGGATGGTTGCAGCAAATAACACATTCATCAATCATTTATTAACCTTAAATAAGTTTGAAAACATCTATTCAAACAAAGAGCGTTACCCAGAAGTTGAGTTGGGGAAAATTCGCTTAGAAGGTGATCCTGATTTGATGTTACTTTCTTCTGAACCGTATCCGTTCAAAGAAGAACATGTCTTTGAAATTGAACGCTTTACAGATCATGCAAAAACTATTTTTGTTGATGGTGAATTGTTTAGCTGGTACGGAACTAGATTATTACACTCTTTTAATTATTTCAAAAAACTACGTGAACGAGTTGAGTAATTTATCTAAACGTATCAGTTTTCTTATCATATCCGTATGGACAATGTTTGCAACCACTTTTACAACAATGACCTCTCTTTAAATGATATTTTTCTGTAAAAACCTTAAACCCTTGTTCATTTAGGTAAAAGTCTTCTTCAGTAAGCTCTATTCTTTTATTATACATCCTTGCAAAAATAACACAATAAAAAAAAGCGCTCTATATTGAGCGCTTCTAATTTTTATTTTTCTGATCCCGGAGGATAGCTTAAAAGAATCTCTCTTACAAATTCTTTTATTCGTTCTTCTTTTTTCTCTACACTTTTCATTTTCATAGCACCAGAACCAATTCCTTGCCAGACCAATTCGTTACTTTTTTTATCTATAAAATCGATAAATAAAGTTCCTTCAGTATATTGATTTACATTAATATTGCTTCTCCCATTAAACCAAGGATTGTATCCCCAACCAAAACCCCAACCAAAATTATTATTATCAGTAACATTTACACGTTCTCTTGATTTTGTAAAAATGCTAACTAAAATATCTGGATTGTCTGACTTTGTAAAGCCTTTAGCTACTAATTCTGCTTCAATAGAACGCATGATTCTTTTTTTATCTAAATCAGAAACAGAAGCTTTGTCTATTCCTTTTTTATAAAAAGCAAATGTTTTGTATTGCGTAAAGTTCGCTTTAGTGTCATAATCTGAAACTACTTTTACTGTAGAGCAAGAAGTAAGAGTCACAATAAGGATAACGGCAAATAATTTTAACAACTTCATAGTTTTTTATTTTATTAAAGGTTAATAAATAAAGATGAATCAACTTTATTAGGAATGGTAACTTTTAATTCTTTCTTATTTTTCATAGCTCGTTTTATGGCAAAAATTGCCTCATCATTTCTTGCCCAACTTCGTCTTGCTATTCCATTATTTACATCCCAAAAAAGCATTGATTCTAAACGCTTTTTAGCTGCTTTAGTACCATCAAGAAGCATGCCAAATCCGCCATTAACAACTTCTCCCCAGCCAACACCACCGCCGTTATGAATAGAAACCCAAGTAGCTCCTCGGAAGCTATCTCCAATTACATTCTGAATCGCCATATCTGCTGTAAACCTAGATCCATCGTATATGTTAGAAGTCTCTCTGTAAGGTGAATCTGTCCCTGAAACATCATGATGATCTCTCCCTAAAACTACGGGTCCTATTTTACCTTTCTTGATTGCTTTATTGAACGCTTTTGCAATTTTAATTCTTCCTTCTGTATCAGCATACAAGATTCTTGCCTGCGAACCTACTACCAATTTATTTTCTTGTGCTCCTTTGATCCATGTAATATTATCCTCCATTTGTTGCTGAATTTCTTCTGGAGAATTTTTCTTGATCTCTTCTAAAACATCACAAGCTATTTGATCTGTTTTCGTTAAATCTTCGGAATTCCCTGAAGCACAAACCCAACGAAAAGGCCCGAAACCATAATCGAAACACATGGGACCCATAATATCTTGCACATAACTCGGATAGGCAAAAACATCAGGTACAGTTATTGAATCATTTACATTGCAAAAATTTCCGTTACTGTCTTTATATACCGTTGCTCCAGCTCTACTAGCTTCAAGCAAAAAAGCATTCCCATAATCAAAGAAGTAGGTTCCTTTAGCTGAATGATTATTAATGGCTTTTGCATGTCTTCGTAAAGTTTCTTGTACTTTTTCTTTAAACAATGGAGGGTTTTCAGCCATCATTATATTAGCATCTTCAAAAGAAATATCAACTGGATAATATCCTCCAGCCCAAGGATTGTGTAGTGATGTTTGATCAGAACCTAAATCGACATGAACATTCTCAACATCAAACTTCTCCCAGACATCTACGATGTTTCCTAAATAAGCAATGGAAACTGTTTCTTTGCCTGACTTTGCTTTCTGAACTCTTGAAACTAGCTCATCTAAATCTTCTATTTTTTCATCAATCCAACCTTGATTTAAACGCACTTGTGTAATCTTAGGATTCACCTCAGCACACACCGTAATACAACCTGCTATATTTCCTGCTTTTGGTTGCGCACCACTCATTCCACCCAAACCAGCGGTTAAAAATAAATTTCCTTGTGGTGATTTTTTAATTTTTCGAAAACCATTTAAAACAGTAATAGTTGTTCCATGTACGATTCCTTGCGGACCAATGTACATATAACTTCCTGCTGTCATTTGTCCGTATTGCGTAACCCCTAGCGCATTAAATTTCTCCCAATCATCTGGTTTTGAATAATTCGGAATCATCATTCCGTTGGTAACTACAACTCGTGGAGCATTTTTATTTGACGGAAACAATCCCATCGGATGACCAGAATACATGGCTAATGTTTGTTTATCAGTCATTTCTGACAGATATTTCATAGTCAATAAATATTGTGCCCAATTCTGAAAAACACCCCCATTTCCACCGTACGTAATTAATTCTTGTGGATGCTGTGCAACTGCATCATCCAAATTATTCTGAATCATTAACATGATAGATTTCGCCTGCTCACATTTCCCAGGATACTCAGCTATTGGTCTTGCATATATTTTGTAATCAGGAAGAAAACGATACATATAAATACGACCATATTTCTCTAACTCTTCAGCAAATTCGGGTAACAACTCTGCATGGTGTTTTGGATCAAAATACCGCAGAGCATTTCTTAATGCTAACTCTTTCTCTTCATTAGATAAAATCTCTTTTCTTTTCGGAGCATGATTTATAGAAGTATCATATTCTCTTTTAAAAGGTAATCTATCTGGAATCCCTTGTTGTATTTGCTTTTGAAATGTCATAAGTCAATTAAAAAAATTATTGATATCACAAATATAATCGATTTTTAAAATGATTGATTTTTATACCTTCATAAAAATCGTCTATTTTTTGAAAATTCCGTAAATTGCGCTTCCAAAACATACATTTTTTACGAATGGTACAAATAGCTCCTTACAAACCAACATATAAAGTCCGAATAGTAACTGCCGCATCTCTTTTTGATGGACATGATGCTGCCATTAACATTATGCGCAGAATCATTCAATCTACCGGTGTAGAAGTGATTCATTTAGGTCATGATAGAAGTGTAGAAGAAGTCGTGAATTGCGCTATTCAAGAAGATGCAAATGCGATTGCTATGACATCCTATCAAGGTGGTCATAACGAGTATTTTAAATATATGTGTGATTTGTTGAAAGAAAAAGGAGCGAGTCACATCAAAATTTTTGGTGGCGGTGGTGGAGTAATTCTTCCTGAAGAAATCAAAGAACTAATGGACTATGGTGTTACTCGTATTTATTCTCCAGATGACGGCCGAGAATTAGGTTTGCAAGGAATGATTAATGATTTGGTGCAACAATCTGATTTTGCTGTTGGCGATGTTTTAAATGGAGAAATAGATCGTTTGGGTCAAAAAGAAATTGGAAGTATTGCTCGTATCATTTCTTCTGCTGAAAATTTCCCTGAAGTAGCTAAAGAAACTTTAGTTAAAATTCACGAGAAAAATAAAGATTCAAAAACTCCGGTTTTAGGAATCACCGGAACTGGTGGTTCTGGAAAATCGAGTTTGGTTGATGAATTGGTAAGACGATTCTTAGTTGACTTCCCTGAAAAAACTATCGGATTAATTTCTGTAGATCCATCTAAAAGAAAAACAGGTGGTGCTTTGTTAGGAGATCGTATTCGTATGAATTCTATCAATAACGACCGTGTTTATATGCGTTCATTAGCTACTCGCCAATCTAATTTAGCCTTATCAAAATATGTCAATGAAGCAGTTCAAGTATTAAAAGCTGCTGAGTTTGATTTAATCATTTTAGAAACTTCAGGTATCGGACAATCAGATACTGAAATTATAGAACACTCAGACACTTCCTTATATGTGATGACTCCAGAATTTGGAGCGGCAACTCAATTAGAGAAAATCGATATGTTAGATTTTGCTGATTTAGTCGCTATTAACAAATTCGACAAACGTGGTGCTTTAGATGCGCTACGTGATGTGAAAAAACAATATATGCGTAACAATAATTTGTGGCATATACATATGGATGACATGCCAGTTTATGGCACAATCGCTTCTCAATTTAATGATCCAGGAATGAATTCGCTTTACAAAGCCATCATGGATAAATTGGTTGAAAAAACTGGAGTTGATTTAAAATCCGACATCGAAATCACCAAAGAAATGTCTGAAAAGATTTTTGTGATTCCTCCTGCTAGAGTTCGCTATTTATCTGAAATTGCTGAAAGCAATAGAGCCTATGATAAAAAAGCTGATGATCAGGTAAATGTTGCTCAGAAGTTATTCGGAATTTATAAAACAATAGAGTCACTTCTAAATACTTCAATCGAACTGATTAAAACTGGATTGAATGAAGATGAAATCCTGAAGCAAGTGAAGGATGATGAACTCCCATTTGTAAAGTTATTACTAGCTCAGTTTGACAAAGTAAAAATGGACTTTGATCCTTATAACTGGGAAGTTATTTTAAACTGGAAAGAAAAAGTACAACGATATAAAGACCCAATCTATTCATTTAAAGTAAGAGATAAAGAAATTAAGATAGAAACACATAGCGAGTCATTATCTCATTCACAGATCCCTAAAGTTGCGTTGCCTAAATATGAAGCTTGGGGTGATTTATTAAAATGGAATTTACAAGAAAATGTACCTGGGGAATTTCCTTTTACTTCTGGATTGTATCCTTTTAAAAGAACTGGTGAAGATCCAACAAGGATGTTTGCAGGTGAAGGCGGACCAGAAAGAACAAATCGTAGATTTCACTATGTAAGTTTAGGAATGGATGCAAAGCGTTTATCAACTGCTTTTGATTCTGTTACGTTATACGGAAATGATCCTGGCATCAGACCTGATATTTATGGGAAAATTGGAAACGCAGGAGTTTCTATTTGCTGCTTAGACGATGCTAAGAAATTATATTCCGGATTTGATTTAAGTCATCATATGACTTCTGTTTCGATGACAATTAACGGTCCTGCTCCAATGTTATTAGGATTCTTTATGAATGCTGCCATTGATCAGAATTGTGAGAAATACATCAAAGAACACAAACTTGA
>TARA_R110000787_G_scaffold191660_1_pt1 | contig 15080 bp, 14 predicted proteins | sample TARA_R110000787 | Tara Oceans TARA_R110000787 (sample SAMEA4397920) | marine metagenome | biome: Polar Biome; feature: [DCM] deep chlorophyll maximum layer (ENVO:01000326); material: water (ENVO:00002006), including particulate matter (ENVO:01000060) such as... | depth 35 m
CTTCGCTACCCTCAAAACCTACACCACGCGCCGGGACACGACCGAAAAGCGCGGACGAAGAAGTATGATTCGAAAAAAGATTTTTACAAGGCTTGATCATCCTCGCCACCTGATTCACATTCGCCTCGTGGACGGGCGAAGGACGAGAGTTCCCAAGCGGGCCACGCGGGCTTCAACATAGCGAAAGGAGGTGATCCGATGTCTCATGGTTCAGCAATGGGGTCGGTCAAGTCCATTCGGGAAATGCGCCGCTGAGCGACGCTGTGACGTCGGTCCTCCCTGAAGACGGGATTTCAAGCGCCAATAGACAGGCCATCCCCGTACAGGCAGGATAGCGCGACCATCATTTCCCCTGGGCGGCACTTTCGGCCGCTGACCATGTCAATGATGGGCCGTCGAACCCTTGGTTCGGCGGCCCCTCTCATGCCTATCGTTCCCGGCCCTTCGCCTTTCCCCAGGCGCGGGCGGCGGTATAGCCGAGATAGCCTGTGCCAAAGAGCGCATAGAGCGGTTCGGGCAGAGCGTTGAAATAGGCGCGCATCCCGCAGATGATCGCGCCCGCCACCGCCGGTCGCCAGCCTGCGATCAGGCCCATCGGCACCGACCAGAGCAGCAGGGCATAGATGACATAGAGGAAAGTCGGCCGCGCCCGCCGCGTCCACGGATCAGCCGCATCAATCGTCTCGCTAACCTGCGTCATGCGTCCCTCTTTAACCGATCCGGTTGGCCAACCAACCATAGAGGAACGCCTCATTGGCCGGGCGGCTTTCGGCGAGCGCGATATAGCGTTCGCCCTGCATCGCCTCGATCGCCGCGAGCAGCACGCGGTCGCCCGTGGTCCCACGCAGCACGCGGAAGGCCTGTAGAGCGGCCAATGTTCGGGCGCCGATCACCCGATCCACCTTGAGGTCGGGATAGTCCTTCTGATTGCGGTTGAGGGCGTTGAGTGCGCGCTGAAGAAAGCCGGTGGCCGTCCCCACCCCCATGTTGACAGCCGTGTCGAAAAGTTCGGCGGCTATGGCGGGGGCCAGTTCGGCGACGAAGCCATAGCCTGGCTGATCCCAATATAAGCGTCGATAGATCGCCGCCGCCTGGGCACGGGGAAGCGCCTGCATAGGCCCGGCATAGCCGTTCGCCCGCGCCACGGCCTGGGTGATCCCCCAATTTGTCGGCCCGCCGCGGTCGGCCGGATGGTTGCTATAGCCACCCTCTCGCGCAATGACTTCGTCGATCAGATCTGCAACGTCCATGTCGGCCTCCTTACAATTAAGAGGCATGGCATTTATCCCATATGGTTAGTTGTAGGACAGCGAAAAATTGGGATGTGGATGGAATGATTGGCGTCGCTCCGCTTCGTCAAATGGCTGCGGTGCCATCCAGTCCCCCTGTTATTGCCCGGAAATTCGTCTTTCCGCTGTAGGCCAAGCCTTGCAAAAACCGCTATATCTAGGGCAATATGGACCAAAGGGTGCGGTTTTCGTCTCTGTTGCCCGCTCCCCTCATGTGAGTGCGTTTGTCCAAGCCTCTTTCCGATATGATCGCCAGCAGCGCCATTCCCGCCGTGATCAGCGACCCCCGCCTGCCCGACAATCCGATCGTCGATTGCAACGACGCCTTCATGGCGCTCACGGGCTATAGCCGCGCTGATATCATCGGACATAATTGCCGCTTCCTTAAAGGCCCGGCGACCGAAGCGGAGCGGACCGACGAACTGCGCCAAGCTGTCCGCGAAAAGCGTCCGGCGATCGTGGAACTGTGGAATTATCGCAAGGACGGTACGCCATTTCGCAACGCCGTGATGGTCGCGCCGATCTTCGGTGAGACAGGCGAGGTCGAATATTTCCTGGGATCGCAAATGGCGGTGGGCGAGCCGGACGGGCAGGCGACGCAAAGATCCGCCGACGCGCGCCTGCGGATCGATGCGTTGACCGCGCGCCAGCGCGACGTGTTGGTGGCGATGACGGCCGGCAAGCTCAACAAGCAAATCGCCTGGGACATGGGCCTGACCGAACGCACGGTGAAGATGCACCGCGCCGCGATGCTCAAGGCGCTGGGGGTGCGCACCGGTGCCGAAGCAATCCGGCTGGCGATCGAGGCCGGTTATTGAGCGACGCAGGCGGTCGGTCGGCACCCTGTCCGAGCACCGACCGGTTTTGGATCAGTCGCGCAACAACTCGTTGATGCCCGTCTTGGCCCGCGTCTGTCCGTCGACCCGCTTGACGATCACCGCGCAATAGAGGCTCGGCCCCGGCGTGCCGTCGGGCAATGGCTTGCCTGGCAGGCTCCCGGGCACGATCACCGAGTAAGGCGGCACTTGCCCCATGAAGATTTCGCCGGTGGTGCGGTCGATGATCTTGGTCGACTGGCCGATGAACACGCCCATCGACAGGACCGAACCCTTGCCGATGCGCACGCCTTCCACCACTTCGGATCGCGCGCCGATGAAGCAGTCGTCTTCGATGATGACGGGATCGGCCTGTAACGGCTCCAGCACGCCGCCGATGCCGACGCCGCCCGACAGATGGACATTCTTGCCGATCTGGGCGCAGCTGCCCACCGTTACCCAGGCATCGACCATCGTGCCTTCATCGACGAACGCGCCGATATTGACGAAACTTGGCATCAGAATGGCGTTCTTCGCGATATGTGCGCCCGCCCGCGCGAACGCACCTGGAACCGCGCGGAAACCGGCGGCGCGAAATTCCGCCTCGCCCCAGCCAGCGAACTTGCTAGGCACCTTGTCCCACCAAAAACCGCCACCGGGGCCGTTTTCGATCAGCGCATTGTCGTTCAGGCGGAAGGACAAAAGCACGGCCTTTTTGAGCCACTGATTGACCTGCCAGCCGTCCGCCGTGGGCTCGGCGACACGCCCTTTGCCGCTATCGAGCAGCGCCAGCGCTTGCGTAACGGCATCGCGAATGGCCCCCTGCGTGGTAAGGCTGACATTAGCCCGGTCTTCCCAAGCAGCGTCGATCGTGGCGATAAGGTCGGTCATGCGGTTTCCCCAAGGATGCTGGCCAGAAAAGGCCTCAAATGATCGGTTTCGAAATCAATGAAGTCGGGATGATGGTCGTGATTGCCCGCTTCCGATCCGTTATTGACCCAAATGGTCGCCATGCCGATCGCCTTGGCGGGGCGCAGGTTGCGCGCCATATCCTCGAAGAAGGCGGCGCGGGTCGGATCGACGCCATGGACCCGGCATAATTGCGCATAGCCCGACGGATCGGGCTTGGGCACATATTGGCAAGCGTGAATGTCGTGGATCAGCTCAAATGTGTCGCCCAGGCCGAGTTTGTCCAGCACCCGCCCCGCATAGGTCGCGTCGCCATTGGTGAAGATCAGCCGACGACCCGGCAGCGCCGCGATATGCGCATTGAGATCGGCGTCGACCTCCAGTCGATCCATTGAGATGTCATGGACATAGTCCAGGAAATCATGCGGCGCGATGCCATGATGATGCATCAGCCCCGACAATGTGGTGCCATGCTCCATGAAATAACGCTTCTGCGTTTCGCGGGCGAGGACAGGATCGCATCCCAGCAGGCCTTGGATGAACTCGCCCATCTTCACGTCGATCAGCGCGAACAGGTCCGCCTTCGCCGGATAGAGCGTGTTGTCCAGATCGAAGATCCAGGTGTCGACATGGTCCAGTGCGCCAAGCATGGCCGCGCCCTAATCTCGTGTGCGGGGAAGGGCAAGGGGCGAGGGGTGCTCAAACCTCTCGCTCATCGTCACCCCCGCGAGGGCGAGGATGCACCTCCCCATCTCTATTCTCACGACAATGGGTCAGCGGCTATCCAAGGTGAGCCGTCAACAGGCCAGCGGCTCGCTGTCATGATAGAAGGCTTGCACAGCGCGCCAGGCTTCATCAGCCGTCTCTACCCAGGTGATGAGGTCAAGGTCCGCGTGCGAAATCACCCCTTCATCAGCCAGTGCTTCGAAATCAACCACCCGGTTCCAGAAATCCTTGCCGAACAGCAGGATGGGGATGGGTTTCATCTTGCCAGTCTGGATCAGCGTGAGCAGCTCGAACATTTCGTCGAACGTGCCAAATCCACCGGGGAACACCGCCAGCGCCCGCGCGCGGAGCAGGAAATGCATCTTGCGCAGCGCGAAATAGTGGAATTGAAAACTCAGCTCCGGCGTGACGAACCGATTGGGCGCCTGTTCGTGCGGCAGGACGATGTTCATGCCGATCGTCGTCTGGCCGACATCGGTCGCGCCGCGATTGGCGGCCTCCATGATCGAGGGGCCACCGCCCGAACAGACTACGAAATGGCGACATCCCGCCTCGTTTACCGGATATTCTGCTGCGATCCGCGCCAGCGCGCGGGCTTCCTCATAATAGCGCGCCTTGGCCGCCAGATTTTCCGCAATTTTGCGCTGTTGCGGCGTAGTGGCCGCGTCGATGCGGGCCTGCGCTTGATCGGGTTCGGGAATCCGCGCCGACCCGTAAAAGACGAAGGTCGATTCGATCCGCGCCTCGTCCATCAACAACTGTGGCTTCAACAATTCCAGCTGGAACCGCACCGGACGCAAATCCTCGCGCAGCAGGAATTCAGTATCCTGAAAGGCGAGGCGATAGGCCGCGCTCTGGGTTTGGGGGGTGCCGGCTTGTTTGGCCGCATCGTCGGCCTCTTCGCGGGCTGGACGGAATTTACGTTCTTCAATCTCTTTTTTAGTCATCCCCACGATTTAAGGCGTGTCGATGACATTGCCAAGTCGGATCACCGGCAAAAGCCGCCACGCCCGCCCATGTCGAAATGAAAATGATCGTGATGGGCCGCATTATAATCGGGGCTCAGCACCGTATTGAACCGCTTGCACGCGCTGGCATGGACCGTTTTGAGGAACTGCCGCGTATCCCTGTCGCCCTGCCAGCCTTGCTGCACGGATATTTTGCGACCATCGGCCAGAACGAAGGCGGCGATGTCGATCGCATTGCTGTGGGCATGTTCGGATAATTTGCCGCTGCCTGCGATCGGGCGGCAATTATAGGTGCCGAACGTCTCGATCCGCACGATCTCCGCCCCCAATATGCTGCGCGCGGCGGGTTGCACACCATAGCGCGCCCAAGCGGCGAAATTGGCCGCCAAGTTGCACGTCATCGCCCCCAAATTGGTGGCGGGCACACCGATGTCGAGCAATTTGACGCTGTTCAGCGCGCTGCACCCGCCGCCGAACGTGCGGTCGGGCAGGGGGGTGAAGGCGACATCCTGCGATTGCAGTTTCGCGAAACATTGCCGCGCTTCCATCGTCGGCACTGCCGCGGCACGCACCGGCTTCGACACGCTCGCCACCCGTCCGCGCGGCACCAGGTTGCCGCCGCATGCACTCAGCATCGTCGCCAGGGCCACGGCCAGGGCCGCGTTGCGCAACAGAGTCATAGGTGTCGCCCGCTCTTCCATGAGTCGGCAGTGTAGCAGCCCAAATCTTTATGATAGTTAACGGCGCGATCAGTTCGTCCCATTTTCGCACCATCCTTGACAGGCCTGCCGAAATCTCTAGGGCGATCAGCGGGCCACGCGGTCCCAACGCCGCGCTGCTCTCTGTAAGGAGACGCTACATGACTGATTTGACTGCCGTTGACGCCACAATTGCGCGCGCTGAAAAGCCCGCCACCCGTCCGGCCCGCCCTTTCTTCTCTTCCGGTCCCTGCGCCAAGCCACCCGGCTGGAGCGCGGACAAGTTGGCAACCGACTCGCTTGGCCGGTCGCATCGCGCCAAAATCGGCAAGAGCCGCCTTGCTTATTGCATCGACCTGATGCGCGAACTGCTCGGCCTGCCCGACACCCACCGCATCGGCATCGTGCCTGGCTCCGACACCGGCGCTTTCGAAATGGCGATGTGGACGATGCTCGGCGCGCGCCCGGTCACGACACTGGCCTGGGAAAGCTTCGGCGAAGGCTGGGTCACCGATGCCGCCAAGCAGTTGAAGCTCGACCCCACCATCATCCGCGCCGACTATGGCCAGTTGCCCGACTTGGACGGTGTGAACTTCGCACACGACGTCTTGTTCACCTGGAACGGCACCACATCGGGCGTGCGCGTGCCCAATGCCGACTGGATCCCCGAAACCCGCGAGGGCCTGACCTTCGCCGACGCGACCAGCGCGGTGTTCGCCTATGACATTGACTGGGCCAAGATCGACGTAGCGACCTTCTCCTGGCAGAAGGTGCTGGGCGGCGAGGGCGGCCATGGCGTGCTGATTCTCGGCCCCCGCGCGGTCGAACGGCTCGAAACCCACACGCCTGCCTGGCCGCTGCCCAAGGTCTTCCGCCTGATGGCCAAGGGCAAGCTGGCCGAAGGCATTTTCAAGGGCGAGACGATCAACACCCCCTCCATGCTGGCGGTCGAAGATGCGATCTTCGCGCTGGAATGGGGCAAGTCGCTGGGTGGGTTGCAAGGTCTCATCGCCCGGTCCGACGCCAATGCTGCAGCGCTGGGCAAGATCGTAGCCGAACGCGACTGGCTCGGCCATCTCGCGCTCGATGAAGCGACGCGCTCGAAGACCAGCGTGTGCCTGACCGTCGCGGGTGCCGACGAAGCCTTCATCAAGGCCTTTGCCGCCCTCCTCGAAAAGGAAGGCGCGGCCTATGACATTGCGGGCTATCGCGATGCCCCGGCGGGCCTTCGCATCTGGTGCGGCGCGACCGTCGACACCGCCGACATCGAAGCGCTCGGCCCTTGGCTCGACTGGGCCTATGCCCAGACCAAGGCCGCCTGAACTCCACTAATTTCCCCGTCATTCCCGCGAAGGCGGGGATCCATCTCCCACCCTATCGACAGGTGCAATGTCGGGAGATGGATCCCCGCTTTCGCGGGGATGACGGACGTGATTTTTCCAAAAGGATCAAATCCATGCCCAAAGTCCTTATTTCCGACAAGATGGACCCCCGCGCTGCCGCGATCTTCCGTGAACGCGGCGTGGAAGTCGATGAAATCACCGGCAAGACCCCCGAAGAACTGATCGCCATCATCGGCGACTATGACGGCCTCGCCATCCGCTCCTCGACCAAGGTGACCAAGGCGATCCTCGACGCCGCCACCAACCTGAAGGTCATCGGTCGCGCCGGCATCGGCGTCGACAATGTCGACATCCCCTATGCCTCGGCCAAGGGCGTGATCGTCATGAACACGCCTTTTGGCAATTCGATCACCACCGCCGAACATGCCATCGCGCTGATGTTCGCGCTGGCGCGTCAGATCCCTGAAGCCAATGCGCAGACCCAGCAGGGCCTGTGGCCCAAAAATGGCTTTATGGGCGTGGAAGTCACCGGCAAGACGCTGGGCCTGATCGGCGCGGGCAATATCGGCTCGATCGTCGCCACCCGTGCATTGGGCCTCAAGATGAAGGTCGTCGCCTTCGATCCCTTCCTGACGCCCGAACGCGCGATCGAAATGGGCGTGGAAAAGGCCGATCTCGACACGCTGCTGGCACGCGCCGACTTCATCACGCTGCACACGCCGCTGACCGACCAGACCCGCAACATCCTGAGCCGCGAAAACCTGGCCAAGACCAAGAAGGGCGTGCGCATCATCAACTGCGCGCGCGGCGGCCTGATCGACGAAGCCGCGCTTAAGGATGCGCTCGACAGTGGCCAGGTGGCTGGTGCCGCGCTCGACGTGTTCCAGACCGAACCGGCCAAGGATTCGCCGCTGTTTGGCACGCCCAACTTCATCTGCACCCCGCATCTGGGCGCATCGACCGATGAAGCGCAGGTCAATGTCGCGCTGCAGGTCGCCGATCAGCTCTCCGACTATCTGCTCGACGGCGGCATCACCAATGCGCTCAACGTGCCGTCGCTGTCGGCTGAGGAAGCCCCTAAGCTCAAGCCCTATATGGCGATCGCCGAAAAGCTGGGCAGCCTGGTCGGCCAGCTCGAAGGCGACCAGATCACTGGCGTTGCGGTAGAGGTCGAAGGCCATGCCGCCGAACTCAACCAGAAGCCGATCACGGCTGCGGTTCTGGCAGGCCTGATGCGCGTCTATTCGGACACGGTGAACATGGTCAACGCCCCCTTCCTGGCGAAGGAACGCGGCCTCGACGTGCGCGAAGTGCGCCATGATCGCGAAGGCGATTATCAGACGCTGGTGCGCGTCACCGTCACCACCGAAAATGGCGAGCGCTCGGTTGCAGGCACCCTGTTCGGCGCAGCCAGCCCGCGCCTGGTCGAACTGTTCGGCATCAAGGTGGAGGCCGATCTCGACGGCACCATGCTCTACATCGTTAACCAGGACGCACCCGGCTTCATCGGTCGTCTGGGATCGACGCTGGGCGAAGCCAATGTCAATGTCGGCACCTTCCACCTGGGTCGCCGCAATCAAGGCGGCGAAGCCGTGCTGCTGCTCTCGGTCGATGGCACCGTCACCGAACCGCTGCGCTGGGAAATCTGCAACCTGACCGGCGTGAAGCAGGTCAAGCTGCTGCGCTTTGCTTAAGGGGTAATCCCTGAACCGTTCGTCCTGAGCCTGTCGAAGGACTGTTCTTAAAAAGGACAGGGGGGCTTCGACAGGCTCAGCCCGAACGGCGGATGGGGATGGCCTAGCGCCAATTTTCCGCTAAAGGCGCAAGCCATGACCATGATCCCGCCAAGCCTCCTCCCGGAGGGTCTATCCGATCGCCTGCCGCCGCAGGCCGAAGCCTCCGCCCGCCTCGCGCGCCGCGTGCTCGATACGGTGGCGACCCATGGCTATGAACGGGTCATGCCCCCACTCGCGGAGTTCGAAGATACGCTCACCCAGCGTCTGAAATCGATGCGCGCGCAGGATCTGGTCCGCGCGGTTGATCCCGTGTCGCAGCGTAGCTTGGCGCTGCGCCCGGACATGACGGCGCAGGTCGGCCGTATCGCCGCCACGCGCCTCGCCGCCGCGCCGCGTCCCTTGCGCCTCTCCTATGCCGGGCCGGTCATCCGCCTCAAGGCCAACCAGTTGCGCCCCGAGCGCGAGAAATTGCAGGTCGGCGCCGAATTGATCGGCACTGACAGCGTCGCTGCCGCCGTGGAGATCGTCAATGTCGCGATCGAAGCCTTGCAGGCGGCGGGCGTCACTGGCCTCACCATCGACTTCACCCTGCCCGACCTGATCGACATGCTGGCCGCCGGGCCACTGCCTTTGGCGGCGGGCGAGTTGGAAGCGGTGCGCACCGAACTCGACGCGAAGGATGCAGGGGCGCTGGTCGCGCTTGGCCCGCAGGCCGCCGCCTATCTGCCCCTCATTGAAGCGACCGGCCCGTTCCACGCCGCGATGGAGCGCCTGGAAGCCTTCAATGCAAGCCTGGGCGGCGCGATCGACAGCCGTATCGCGGGCCTGCGCGCCATCGCCAAGCCGATCGGCTGGGACATCACCCTGACGCTCGACCCGACCGAACGCCACGGCTTTGAATATCAAAACTGGTTTGGCTTTTCGATCTTCGCTGAGGGCTTTATCGGCGAAATCGGCCGGGGCGGCAGCTACGCGATCTGCCACGCCAATGGGCAGGACGAACCGGCGATGGGCTTTTCGCTCTATCCCGATCCGCTGATAGACGCAGGCTTTGGCGGCGAAACCCCCAAGCGCCTGTTCCTGCCGCTGGGCGCCGATGCGACCCGCGCCGCCGAACTGCGCGGCGAAGGCTGGCACACCGTCGCCGCGCTGGTCGGCGACGAGGATGGCGCGACCTTGCGCTGTTCGCACTGGCTCGACGGCATGGAGCTTCGCCCCTTCTGACTTGACTTGGAGGCTGCCGCGCGGCTAACCGCCGCGTGAATAGGGTGCCATTGCGCCCGCTTGATCCCACCGGCATGCCGAGTCCCGTCGAAGGGCATGGCCGGTCCGCGCGGCGGGCGGAGGACTGTATCTGTGGCAAATGTAACCGTAATCGGCGCCCAATGGGGTGACGAGGGCAAGGGCAAGATTGTCGATTGGCTCTCGGAGCGCGCCGATGTCGTCGCCCGCTTCCAGGGCGGTCATAATGCGGGCCACACGCTCGTTGTCGGCGAGAAGGTCTATAAGCTCTCGCTACTGCCTTCGGGTATCGTGCGCGGCACGCTCAGCGTCATCGGCAATGGCGTGGTGCTTGATCCCTGGCACTTCCGCGATGAAGTCGCCAAATTATCAGCGCAGGGCGTGACCATCACGCCCGACAATCTCCAGATCGCCGAAACCTGCCCGCTGATCCTGCCCTTCCACCGCGACCTCGACGGTCTGCGCGAAGATGCCAGCGGTGCCGGCAAGATTGGTACGACGAGGCGCGGCATCGGCCCGGCCTATGAGGACAAGGTTGGCCGTCGCGCCATCCGCGTGTGCGACCTCGCGCATCTCGACGACCTCGGCCCGCAGCTTGATCGCCTGACCGCCCATCATGACGCGCTGCGCACGGGCTTTGGCGAACCGCCGATCGACCGCGCCGCGCTGATGGCCGAATTGACCGAAATCGCCGACTTCATCCTGCCCTTCGTCAAGCCGGTCTGGCTGACACTCAACCGCGCCAAGGCGGCAGGCAAGCGCATCCTGTTCGAAGGGGCGCAGGGCACGTTGCTTGACATCGACCATGGCACCTATCCCTTCGTCACCTCGTCCAACACGGTGGCGGGCACGGCGGCGAGCGGCACCGGCCTTGGCCCCAATGCGGCTGGCTTCGTGCTGGGCATCGTCAAGGCCTATACCACGCGCGTCGGCTCCGGCCCGTTTCCAACCGAGCTGGAGGACGCCACCGGCCAGCGGCTGGGCGAGCGCGGCCATGAATTCGGCACCGTGACCGGGCGCAAGCGCCGCTGCGGCTGGTTCGACGCCGTGCTGGTGCGCCAGTCGGTCGCGGTATCGGGCGTCACCGGCATCGCGCTCACCAAGCTCGACGTGCTGGACGGCTTCGACACGCTGCAAATCTGCGTCGGCTACAAGATTGGCGAGCAGACGTTCGACTATCTGCCCGCCCATGCGCAGGATCAGGCCAAGGCACAGCCAATCTACGAAAGCATCGAAGGCTGGCACGACACCACGGCGGGCGCGCGCAGCTGGGCCGAACTGCCCGCGCAGGCGATCAAATATATTCGCCGGATCGAAGAGTTGATCGGCTGCCCGGTCACGCTCGTATCCACCAGTCCCGAGCGCGAGGATACCATCCTCGTGCGTGATCCCTTCGCGGATTAAAGGCGATGGCAGGCGAGAAGTTCGAACGGCACCGGCAGCCCTGGACCCAGGACGAAATCCAGAAGCTGCAAACGCTGGCCAAGAAGGGCATGGGGTTGAAGGCGATCGCCAAGGCGCTGACCCGAACCGAGGAATCGACCAAGGCCCGCGCCAAGGAAGACGGACTGAACATCGCCAAGCTCAGATAGAGACCGGCGCTTCCTCCTCGCCTGCCGCGATCACCGTCGCCGCGACCAGATCGCCGGTGACGTTGAGCGCGGTGCGGCACATGTCGAGCAATCGATCGACGCCCAGCACCAGCCCGATGCCTTCGGGCGGTATGCCCACCATTCCTAGAATCATTGCCACGACCGGCAGCGATCCGGCCGGCACGCCCGCGGTGCCGACGCCGCCCAGGATGCACATCATCATCACCATGACCTGCTGCGGGATGCTGAGGTCAATGCTGAAAAATTGGGCGAGGAAGATCACGGTGATCCCCTCGAACATCGCCGTACCATTCTGGTTGGCGGTTGCGCCGATCGTCAGGACGAAGCGTGCGATCCGCCGCGGCAGGTGCAATTTGTCCTCCGCGATGCGCAGCGCGGTCGGCAGCGTCGCGTTGGAGGAAGCAGTGGCAAAGGCCATGACCGTCGCCTCCTGCACATCGGCGAAGAAGCGTAGCGGCGAGCGTTTGGCGATGAAGGCGATCAGCAGCGAATAGACCCCGAACATCTGGATCGCGAGCGCCAGCAGCACGACGCCGACATAGGCCGACAACCGGATCAGCAAGTCCCAGCCAAATTGCGACGCCAGGTTGAACATGAAGCAGGCGATGGCGATCGGGGCGAGGCGGATGACCAGCCCCATAAGCCGCATCGTCACCGCCAGCACGCCCTCCATCGCCGTCAGCAACATCTGCGTCTGTGGCGTCCGCACCAGCACCAGCCCGATGCCGAAGAAGAGGTAAAAGACCATCACCGCCAATATGTCATTGCCTGCCATGGCTGCGACGACATTGTCGGGCACGATTGCGATGAAGGCGGCCATCCCCTGCGGCGCGTCATTGCCCCGGCTCAATATCGCCTGCGCGCCAGGCCCCGCATCGCTCAGCATCGCCCGCGCTGCCGCCGGGTCGATGCCTGCGCCCGGCTGCAACAGATCGACCACCAGCAGGCTGACGGCCACCGCGATGGCCGACACGACAAACGTGTAGATCAGGGTGCGAAGCCCTATGCGCCGCAACGCCCGGATTTCGCCCATTTCGGCGATCCCCACGATCAGTGCCGATACCAGCAGCGGGATCACCAGCATGAACAACAGCCGTAGAAAAATCTGCCCGATCGGCGCGGTCACATAGGTGACGACGCCATCGACCCATCGTGCATCGGGCGCGACCATGTAAACGACCAGCCCCGACAGCAGTCCGATGCCGAACCCGGCCAGCATTTGCCATTGCAACGACACAGCGGCCGTTTTCTGACCGGTTTCAGTTCTTGTTTCAGGCGTCGTGCCGGTCAATGGTGGTTCCTTCTGGCTACCCTTCCCAGCAACGGTCCGACAAGGCTGCAAGTTTCACGATCCTTTACCACCGACGGAGCCTTTGCACGTGTCTCGCGTTGGCCCGGTCCAATCTCCCGGAGACCTGCATGATCGTCGACCCCGTTCCCTCGATGCGCCGCATCGCATCCGAAGTGTGGAAACCGCTGACACTCTTGTTCATCTGGGACTGCGTCGTCACGCTCACTTATTATGTCCTGCCGTTCCGAGCACCCTCGTTGCCGCTCACCATTTTCGGGTCTGCGTTGGCGCTGTTCCTGGGGTTCCGCTCCAACTCGGCCTATGAACGTTGGTGGGAGGGCCGCACTCTATGGGGTGCGATGATCAACGCGTCGCGCAGCCTCGCGCGCGCAACCCGCAATTTCCTGCCCGATCCCGAGGCGCGCGATCTCAAGCGCGAGATCGTGAAGCGGCAGATCGCCTATGTGAATGCGCTACGCTGCCAATTGCGGCGGCAGCCTCTCGACGACGTAACCCGCTTCCTGGAGAAAAAGGATAAGGAACTGGCCCTCGCGCGCATCAATGTCGCCAACGGCCTTCTCGACAGCACCGGTCGCCGGATCGACATCGCGCGGCGCGCAGGCTGGATCGACACGATCCAGCAAACGCAGATGGAGGCGGTGCTGGTGGACATCGCCAATGCGCAAGGGGGGATGGAGCGACTGAAGAACACGCCACTGCCGGTCCAATATCGCTATCTGCCGACGCTGTTCGCCCACATTTTCTGCATCTTTCTGCCGATCGGTCTGGTCGAGACGCTGGGCCTCGCGACGCCGCTTGGTTCGACCATGGCGGGCCTCATGTTCCTGGCGGTCCTGCGCATCGGCGACGATCTGGTCGACCCCTTCGCCAACACCGTTCATGACGTATCGATGAGCGCCATGTGCCGCACGATCGAAATCGACCTGCTCCAGTCGATCGGCGACCCCGCACCGGACCCGTTAAAGCCCGCGCGCGGTGTTCTGTGGTAGGAAAACCTACCGTTGCGCATGACGCCTCTGTTCGCTCGGTTATCGGAACGGTGCCGGGCCAATCGACGCACTGATCATTCGATCGGGCGACGATCGTCCAGTAAATCGCCAGCCTTGGCTTCGGCACGTTCTTCATCAACCAGTTTTGCGACATGCGCGTCGGGTAGCGTGTCCTGCGCGACCCGGTCGCGCGGCGGACGGACGGGTGTTGCGATATCGCGCTCGACCGGCTTTGCCGTTTGCGGCGCTGCAAAGGGCGAGGCCTGATCGAAGCGCAGGCGATAGATTGGCTCCGGCAACGCGAAGCCCGCATCTTCAAGGGCGCGCTTGGCGGTATCGAGCGCCAGGCTCCGGCCGCTGAGAAAATCGGTTTTCGTCTGATCGACCCAGCCGAAGAAGCGCAGCACGATATTCGAATCGCCTACTTCGCAAATGATCGCGGTGGGGGCGGGCGTATCGAGGAGGAAGCCAATGTCGCGTATCCCCGCCAGGCCGACGGCCATGCCATCGACAGGATCGTCTTCGGCGTCGATGCCCAGATCAAATTCGAACCGGCGTTCGGGGTTGCGCGTGTAGTTCAGGATCACCGCTTTGAAGACGGTCGAATTCGGAATGCGCAGATGATTGCCATCAAGCGTCATCAGGATCGTCGCGCGGCTGGTCAGGCGGACCACCCGGCCTTCATTGCCCTCGATCACGACATGGTCGTTGGCGCGAAACGGTTGGCGCAGGCTGAGCATCAGGCTGGAGACATAATTATCCACCGTGTCGCGAACGGCAAATCCGATCGCGATGCCGATCACCCCCGCGCCGCCCAATACCGCACCAAGCAGCGCGGTCGCGCCGAGCACTTCCAATCCCGACACCAGGCCCAGCACGATGAAGACGAAGCGGATCAGTGTGGCCAGCAATTCGGCAAGAAAAACGTTGGGGGTAATTTTGCGCCATAAGGCCCCAAAGGATGCCAGCATATAGCCAAATGCGCCGATCAGTAGGGCGATGGCGAGCGCGACCCCGATAAGCGGCAGGCCGCGCACCAGGCCGCGAAGATCATTACCAAATTTATCGAGGACTGGCGTCAGGTTACTGTCGACCTGCAGATCGCGCGTCACCTCATTCTGGACCGTGACGACGCCTGCAACCCGCGCGGCAATCGCGCCCGCACTCTCGACATCATCGGTTGTCGCGACTGATCCGGTCAAGGTCACAACGCCGGCCGAAACGCGGACGCCGATGGTCCGCAAACCCCCGACTTCGGAGAATATGCTGCGGATACGCTCTCGAATGTCGGCGTCCGACGTTACATCTGCGCGCGTCGCGATCGACATTTGCGGCTGCGGCGCTTCTGCCGCAGGTGGGGATACGCTGATCTGGGCACCGGCAGGGATTGGCAGGAGAAGCCCGCAAAGCAGCAGCGCAAAGCAAAGGATCGATGCGCGC
>TARA_R110000787_G_scaffold67744_4_pt1 | contig 15079 bp, 12 predicted proteins | sample TARA_R110000787 | Tara Oceans TARA_R110000787 (sample SAMEA4397920) | marine metagenome | biome: Polar Biome; feature: [DCM] deep chlorophyll maximum layer (ENVO:01000326); material: water (ENVO:00002006), including particulate matter (ENVO:01000060) such as... | depth 35 m
CAACAGCAGGCAAGGCTGGAGGGGTGGATACTCGGTGTGGGGTGAGGTCGTCAGGGCGTGTGTAATGCATGAATGAGGGGAAACGCCGACCGATTGGTGCGCCGCGATATTTTGTACATTGGTCGATTTACCACAGCAGTCATTAAAGGGGGTTTGCAATGAAAATAGACAGTAGTTTTAGTTTTGGTGATCAGCTTGATGATATCGACGAGATTAAGGGTCGATATCAACTGTTTGAGGCGCAGGGTTTTGACGGCGTGGTGACCGCTGAAATCCAGAATGACCCCTTCCTGGTGGTCGGCATGGGCGCAGATGCTACCGATCGGGTTGAACTGCGCACCGGCATCGCGGTGGCGTTTGCGCGAAGCCCGATGACGACTGCCTATACGGCCCACGATTTAAATGCTTTTTCAAAGGGACGTTTTACCCTCGGCCTGGGTTCGCAAATTCAGGCCCATATCACCAGGCGTTTTGGTATGCCCTGGCATGGCCCGGCGAAACAGATGAGGGAGTTTATTCGTGCCATGCATGCGATATGGGACAGCTGGTACGAGGGGCAACCACTTAACTTCCGCGGTGATTGCTATAAGCACACGCTCATGACGCCCGATTTTAGTCCAAAGAACATTGAATACGGCCGCCCCAAGGTGGTGATGGCGGCGGTCGGGCCGCTGATGATCAGAACCGCTGCTGAAGTCGCCGATGGCATTATTATTCATACCTTTGGCACGCAAAAATACATTGAGGAAAAGATTCTGCCCGGCATAGACAAAACCCTGGCGGCTGAGGGTAGAAACCGAAAGGACTTTGATGTCTCTTTCCCGCCTTTTGTGATTACCGGCCAAACGGAAGAAGAATTTGAAGCCGCTAAAGCTCAGGTGCGTTATCGAATTTCGTTTTATGCGTCAACGCCCGCCTACAAGCCCGTTCTTGAATGTCACGACTGGCAGGATTTGCAGCCGAAACTGAATCATTTATCCAAAAACAATGGCTGGGAAAAAATGCCGGAATTGATCAGTGACGAAATGCTGGAAACGTTCGCCGTGGTGGGCGAGCCCCTGCAGGTGGCGGCGCAGATAAAGCGTCGTTACGGCCAACTGGTGGATCGCATTACGCTGGAAAACCGCCTGCCCACAGATGTGTTAAAGCAGCAAATGGCCGTCATTAAGGGTTAGCGTACCGGCAATGCCTTGATGGGGAGAATAAAAAAAGCCGACCTGTAAAGTCGGCTTTTTTTTATTGGCTAGATGTGCCGTATATCAGCCATCGCCGTGGCGCAGTAATTTTCCGGAATAGTTATGGGTTTCTTCATCGTGGTCGATGGTGACTTCACCGTTTACCAGGATGTAGTTATAACCCTTTGCCCGTTGTACGCGACGCCACTCATTGCCCGGCATATCGTGTACCACTTCGCCGTCGAGGATTTCCAGGTTCTCGTAATCATAGACAACGACGTCGGCAGGCGCGCCTTCACGTAAGGTGCCGCGATTGTTAAACCCGGCCAGGGCTGCAGGCAGGGCGCTTAAGCGCCAGTGGACTTCTTCCAGCGTCAACATGTTGTGTTCGCGAACATATTTGGCGATGGCTTCGGTTGGGTAGCGACCGGCGGTGAGAAAGCGCGTGTGTGCGCCGCCATCGGAAACCCCGAAGGTGATAAAGGGATCATCAATAATCTCTTTCATGTATTCGAGGTTGCCGCCATTAGGTAGCATGGCAAAAAATTCCGCTTTAAGGTTGGTGCCCACCGCTATATCGAGCATGGCGTCTACCGGGTGTTTGCCCGTCTTCTCTGCAATAAGGCCTACTTTGTGATCCTTAAATTCTGCAAATTTATCTGAGTTAGGGCGGACCAGCACCACATCCTCAATGGCGCCGGTGGCAGATATTCCGGGCGGGTTATCCTTAAGCCCCTGGCGTCTGGCGGGATCCCCCATTTTCTGTAGCCGCTCTTCGAAAGTGCCTGTGGTCGCCTCGCGCCATGCTTCCGAGTCATCCCAAAGGTTCCACTCGTCCAGGGCAAAGGTGAAACCGCAATCTGTGGTGAGGCCCTGGCCATAAACCTTGTTGCCACGGGCGTGACATTCGCTGAGCCACTTCAGTGTATCGCGATGCACGCTAGGGTCGTCGGCGACAGCCTGAACGACGTTATATAGCAGCGGTCGACCACTCACTTCGGCCAGCTTTTCCATGTGTGCGCGGTCTTTCGCAGGATCATTGCCGCTGAGCATGGTGACCTGCATAAAACCTTCGTTACGTCTGGCCAGTACTTTTGCCAGGGCAATACAGGTTTCGTCGTGCATGACATCGGTGGCCATGGGGGTGCCATCGTAATCGCGCTGTAAATCTGCGCCACAGCCTGGGGCAAGGCGCTGCGCGGACCAGCCGCAACCGCCAGCATCCATGGATTCTTCAAGGAGGCGGACGATTTCGGCTTCCTCTTCCGGTGTTGGCATTGCGCCCGCTTTGGCGCGCTCCAGACCCATCACCCAGACCAGAAGTGGTGCCAGGGGTACATAGGGCAGGATATTGATGGCCTTGGGAGTGCGGTCAATGCTGTCGAGGTAGTCGGGGAAAGTTACCCAGTCCCAGGGCATGCCTTCCTTCATGGAATCAAAGGGAATGGCTTCTACCCGCGTCATTGACATCATTGAGCGCTCACGCATCTCCGGCGCGACGGGGGCGAAACCAAACCCGCAATTACCGATTACCACGGACGTGATGCCGTGCCAGCTCGACAGCGAGCAATAGGGATCCCAGAATAATTGGGCGTCATAATGGGTGTGCAGGTCGATAAAGCCGGGGCACACGTGCTTACCCTCGGCATCAATCACTTTATCCGCGTCGGCACCATCGAGGCGACCAATTTTGGCAATTAAGCCGTCCCTGATGCCAATATCAGCCTTGTAGCGCGGAATTCTGGTGCCGTCGAATATGGTGCCGTTTTTGATAATTGTGTCGTAGGTAGCCATCTGTCTTCCTCCTGTGTTCGGTGTTCCGGTGTCGCGGCGACCGGGTTGCATCACCCATTACTGGCCCTGTGGTTAGACGTAAGCGGGTGGGTCGCCGTAATACTGAGAAATCCCGTACCTGTATTTGAGTTTGAATAGTTTTAGGTCAATTAAAGGTACTGCTTTGCGTCTGGCGGTACAAGCACAAGTTGTTTATGCCGCTATGGGATTTTAGAACAGATTGCTGAATTGAGTCGGTAATCTCACAGCCAGGGGTTCCGTGCTGGCCGTGCGGGGTGGTGTGCCAGGATGATGCGGAAGATTTTTTGGAGGCTACCTAGATACCCTTTAGTATTCCGGAATCGATGCCCTGTAGCGGGCCGAGCGGATTCTTGCGAATTTTTTCACCACTGACAAAAGGCTGCCCACTCCAAACCTTGTAAACGACGATCCCGTCATTGATAAGAATAAGCGCATAGAAGGACCAGCCAGATTCCAGCGTCCGCCGTCTGAAAGTCATTATATCCAGGGCGACGTTGCCGACGCGTTTACTTTTTGTGCTTTGGGGTTGGGCTTCATAGGCGACGCACTGGGCACGTGATGATATGCAAAAGCTTACGGCGGGGTCGAGGTCATCGAGCGTGATAGATTGATTGGGCATAAAACGCTGGATGATATCCAGATACGAAAGGATATGGATGTTGGGTTGTGCATAAGGATCAAAACCGAGCTCTTTTAGTTCCTCGGTGGTTGTTTCATAGGGTTTGATTTTTTCATAGTCCTGCATTGCCTCTTCGAAACTGCCCCAGCGTGACCGGACATTGTTTTCCTCTCGGGGTAAGGCGTTGCCGCAGGCTGTGATCAGCGACGTTAAAGTAATTAGCGTCAGGAGGCTAGCGAGGGTAAATCGTTTGCCTGGGAAGCGTTTTGCTGATGAACTCATATTGCCTTCGGGAGTAGTCGTCAATAACTGAACAGGGGTAAATGCAGGCGACGGCTAACGTCTCAGTTGCAACAGTCCGGTTCCTGGCGAGATGATTTTTATTGCACCATCGTAATGCATGTGGGCCTGGTCAGGCGGCCATACCGTAAGCCATGGCCGATTGCAGCAACGCCAGGCGATCCGCCGGTTCAACCGCCAGAATCTGGCATCCGGTACTTTGTTGGCGGGGTTTCTGTGCGTCTTTGGTTTGCCAGGCTATGCGTATGCCAGCCTGCACAGTTACCATGCCCCGGGTCGGATGGGGAAGACTCAGAGAAACGAGGCGACGCGAACGGTAGGGAAATTCCCTGTTCGCAAAAAGCATAAAACCGCCGGTAGAAATATTGCCGATATAGCCTATATCGGTGTTGCTTGCCAGGTCGCGAACCTTGGCAAGGGCCACAAACACTGTTCGCGGAGAGCGTTTAACGTTAGGCAAAATTATTGTTCTAGTCGCTGCAATTGAGTTGCACGGATGATAACGAACCTGACTATATCTGCCAAGTTTTTTGTCAGGCGGTCAGCCATTTGCCGTCGGCAGTCTAAGGCTGATTGTTTATCGCTAGCAGCGCCTTGCGAGATGTCTGATTGAGTCGTGTGCCAGCCAGGCAGGAGATCAGTATCAGGGTAATCACCATACCGACCCAGAAGCCTTCGACCCCCAGCGGCGTGCCCCAGAACTCGGTTAGCGCAAGAGAGTAGGACAACGGGAACCCGATAATCCAGTAGCCTGTGAAGGCGAGTATGACCGTAATGCGGGTGTCCTTATAGCCGCGCAACGCACCATTGGCACCGACATTTATGGCGTCGAATACCCGAAACGCGGCCGCGTAAATCAGTAAGTGAGAGGCCAGTTCCCGCACCGCCGGATCCGCTGAAAACAGCGCGGCTATCGGGTCGCGGAAAATAATAACGAAAGCGGCCTGAATCAGGGCGATACAGGCCGTTAACCCTAAACCGGTAAAGCATATACGTCGAGCAATGGCCGGATTTTGGCGACCCATTTCATGGGCACAGAGCACGGAAATTGCCTGAGATATACCCATCGGAATCATAAACATGGCCCAGTCAAAGGAAATGGCCACGGTATGGCCGCTGACCACCACTGCACCCATGTGGGCGATTAACAGGGGGATCAGCATAAAAAACCCACCCTCCGAGAGGATTGCGCCACCGACGGGCAGGCCGATGCGTAGGGTTTCCTTGATCATGTCCAGGTCGATGCGCCCGCTGGGTATCAACAGGCGATAGTTGCGCAGGGCATTGGCGTAGCGAGCGTACCAGGCTTCACCAGCAACAATAAACAGGCAGACTATAAAAGAGGCCCAGCCGCAACCCGCACCGCCGAGCGCGGGTAAACCCCATTTCCCCAGGACCAGCGCATAATCCAGGGGGATATTGGCCAGGAAGCCAATCAGGTTGAAGGCCATGGCCGGGCGCGCCTGTCCCATGCCTTCAAAGGTCGTCCTGAGGGCCATCATAAAGGGCAGTAAGAGAGCCGTGCCGAGCATTGGTAAAAGGTAGCGAACCGTGACGTTCGCGACATGCTCGTTTATATCGAGTCGCGGCAGGGCTAGCATGCCAATACTAACAAGCGATGTGCACAGTAAACCGAGAGGCAGGCACAGCCACAGGCAGTTTTGCAATTGTCGCCGCACTGCCCCGAAGTTTCCGGCGCCGTAAAGTTGGCCGATGATGGGTCCGTTGCCCAGTACAATGCCCACTACCAGCATGATCGCGAGGTTGACGATGGTGCCGCCCAGAGCTACACCGGCCAGGTCATCTGTGCTGGTTCGTCCGGCGATGATGATGTCGGTAATGGTCATCCCGACAATGGCCAGCTGGCCCACGGTAATGGGCAGCGCCAGGCGCACGAGACGCCTGATATCCTGACCGAGGACGTGCCGCTGCAGCAAAGGAGTTGGCACAGTGATATTTTCGCGGTTGATGGAAAGACGCTGTATTTTCAATTATTTTAATGACGGCCACTAGGCGAATCTGCAACTTTAGCGAGGCAATTTGATGGGAGAGACATGGGTGTCACTGTTAATACTGGTGCTGGAACTTTTCGCGGCACTGGTACTGGCGTTGTTTGTCGCCGGTTTAATCGCATTGGTGTGGATGTATATTGTGGATGTTCGGCAGAAGCAGCATGCCATTCGCCGGAATTACCCGGTGATCGGCAGGTTTCGATATATTTTTGAACGTCTGGGGCAATTTTTTCGGCAATATTTTTTCGCCCAGGATCAGGAGGAAATGCCGTTTAATCGCGCGCAACGCTCCTGGGTTTATCGTGCAGCCAAAAATGTTGACGGTACGCTGGCCTTTGGTTCCACGAAAAACACCCATCAGCCGGGCACCGTGTTGTTTGCCTCACACCCTTTCCCTACCCTGGAAGAAGATTGTGTCGAACCTGGCGAGTTCGTCGTTGGGCCCCATTGTCGGCAGCCGTACCGCAGCCGATCCTTTTTCAATATATCGGCGATGAGCTTCGGTGCAATTTCTCGCCCCGCAGTAATAGCTCTGTCGAAGGGTGCGGCCAGGGCGGGTTGCTGGTTGAATACCGGTGAAGGTGGGCTTTCCAGTTATCATCTGGAAGGTGGCTGTGACATCGTTTTTCAGATTGGCACCGCAAAATTTGGGGTGCGTAATGAAACCGGTCTGCTGGACGACGCCAAATTGCTCGGTGTGGCGGCGCTGCCTCAGGTAAAAATGATTGAAATTAAAATCAGTCAGGGCGCTAAACCCGGCAAGGGTGGTATTTTGCCGGGGATCAAGGTTACCGAAGAAATAGCCCGTATACGCAGTATTCCGGTGGGAGAAGACGCGATCAGTCCCAACGGTCATCCAGAGATTCGCAATGTTGATCAGTTACTTGACAGTATCGTGCACATCCGCGAATTAACCGGCAAGCCTGTTGGTTTCAAAATGGTGGTTGGTGGTACCAGCTTCTTTGATGATCTGTGCAGCGCGATTAAGCGTCGGGGCATCAAGGAATCAGCGCCAGATTTCATCACCATCGATAGTGGTGACGGGGGCACTGGTGCGGCACCGCAGAGCTTGCTGGATCATGTTGGCCTAAATATCAGCGAAACGCTGCCGCTAGTGATTGATAAACTTCGTCAAGAAGGGCTGAAGGACAGGATTGCCGTGGTCGCCAGCGGCAAGTTAATCACGCCGGTTGATGTTTCATGGGCGCTGTGTGTGGGTGCGGATTTCGTCGTTTCAGCACGTGGCCATATGTTTGCCCTCGGATGTATCCAGGCTATGCAGTGCAATAAAAATACCTGCCCAACCGGGGTGACTACACATGACCCGGATCTACAAAAGGGTCTGGACCCTACCAATAAGGCTGAACGTGTCGCGCACTATGTGGCCAATATGCAAAAGGAAGTGGGTGTCATTGCCCACTCCTGTGGCGTTCGTGAGCCGAGAGAATTGAATCGCAAGCATGCGCGTATCGTCACCGAGTTTGGCCAATCAGTACCTATGGATGTGTTCTATACCAAAGCCGCGCAGCAGAACCCGCTTTTCCCGCGCGCCTGAATCCCTTGATCTTCCGTTTGTACAATAGCTGGGAATTATTTGCCTGATCAGTTCTCTAATGCCTCGGTATCGATAAGCCTGCCTGTCCAGAAGGGTGAGTTCAGGTGGCAGTCCCCGGGCGGCTGAGGTGACCGGCTGGCGTGGCCGAGGAGCACAGCCGCAGTTCCGCTGACATGATTTTTTTAGGGGAAGCTTGCAATGAACACTTTAGTGGCGTGTTACACGACTTTTCATCGCGCGATCCGAAAGCGCTTCACGCATTTGGACGGTATAGCCCCGTTGCTGCTCCGATTGTATCTGGCCCCGGTGATGATCGCAGCTGGTTGGCATAAGTTTCAGAATTTTGATGACATGGTGTCCTGGTTTGGTAACGATGACTGGGGTTTGGGCTTGCCAGCACCGGCATTGATGGTTTTTCTTGCCGCATTTACTGAGTTTGTCGGGGGGTTGGCGTTGTTGATTGGGTTGGCCGTGCGGTGGTTCGCAGTGCCACTAATGATCTCCATGGTTGTTGCTGCACTTACTGTGCACTGGCAGCACGGTTGGTTTGCTATTGCACCCGGCAGTCCCGATACCAGCACCGCCAAAGTACTGGCCAGTATCGGCGTGCCGGCGGCGCGCAGGAGTCTTGAGAACAGTGTTGAGGTCGGCAAGCGTGTCAGCGCAGCCAAGGAGGTGCTTCGAGAGCATGCGAATTACAGCTGGCTGACTGAAAAAGGTAATTTTGTCGTGCTAAATAATGGGATTGAATTTGCGGCCACCTATTTTGTCATGTTGTTGAGTTTGCTGTTTATGGGGGGCGGGCGTTATGTCAGCGTTGATGATTGGCTGAAGCGTATTTTCTGGGAGGCTGGCGATTAGCGCCCATCACCGCATCCATTCTGTCAGCGTTCCCTGCAAAGTGGGTTATTTCACGACTGTGTTACAATCCGCCCCTTTTAAATTTTGTGGTGGCTCGCTAGCGTAGGCTGGTGGGTGCCCGACAAGCGGGTTCGGCATGAGTGAAGAGCAGCAGGAAAGTGTAGAGCAGGTTACAGAAAAGCCCCGAACGGCGCCCAGAAGGGGGCGGCGAGGTGGCCGCAGCCGTGGTGGCCGTGGCAAAACCGCGAATGGATGGACGCCGGCACAATTTGTTGTAGAGGCGGAACCCGGCAAGGTTCGTTTTCATGATCTTGATCTTCCAGATGAGCTGATGCATGGCATCGCCGATCTGGGTTTCAAATATTGTTCGCCGATCCAGGCCCGTTCGCTACCCTTCACGCTGCGCGGTCATGATGTGGTTGGCAAGGCGCAGACCGGAACCGGTAAGACAGCCGCTTTTCTGTTAACCATTATTGATGATCAGCTAAAAAATCCGATCACGGTTGAGCGTTTTGCCGGTGAGGCCAGGTCACTGATTATCGCACCTACCCGCGAACTGGTGATGCAGATCGCCGAAGACGCGCGGGATTTGACTCGCCACACCGACTTGACCGTGCATACCCTGGTTGGCGGCATGGACTACGACAAACAGCGTCGTCATTTACACGAAAACCTGTGCGATATCCTGGTTGCGACCCCGGGTCGTTTGCTCGACTTCTGCGGCAGTAACGATGTCTACCTCGATCAGGTAGAAGTGCTGGTGATCGATGAGGCAGACCGTATGCTCGATATGGGATTTATCCCCCAGGTACGGCGCATTGTCCGCCAGGCACCGAAGAAGGACTGCCGTCAGACGCTGCTTTTTTCAGCGACGTTCACACCAGAGGTGATCAGTCTCGCCGAGCAATGGACTCACGAGGCGGTAACCCTGGAAATTAAGCCTGAGCGAGTTGCAACCGATTCGGTAACCCAGAAAGTCTACATCACCGAAACCCGGCAGAAGTTAGATTTATTACTGAATATTCTGCGCAGTGATGAGGTTGAAAGTGTCATCGTTTTCGCCAATCGCCGTGATCAGTGCCGGCGCCTGCAGGAGCGTTTGGCGCGGCTCGGTTTTGATGTCGGCCTGCTGTCCGGTGAGGTGGCCCAGAACCGGCGGGTCAGAACCCTGGATGATTTTAAATCGGGAAAAATTAAGGTGTTGGTGGCCACTGACGTCGCCGGGCGCGGCATCCATATAGACGGCATCAGTCACGTCATCAACTTCACCTTGCCGGAAGAGCCGGAAGACTATGTGCATCGCATCGGGCGCACCGGTCGCGCTGGCAAAACCGGCACCTCTATCAGCTTTGCCTGTGAAGACGACGCCTTCCTGCTGGAGCCAATTGAGAAGCTGTTGGGTGAAAAGCTTGATTGCGGCCGTCCGCCACAGGAGTTGTTGGCTGCTCAGCCCGAACGTCAGGCGTCCAGCCAGAAGTGACTCCCTGGAGGGTGACTCCCGGGGTTAGTCAGTAGGTTTAATGGACGGATTTTGTCGACACCGGTGCCGGGTGTTGCGTAGCAAACTCCCCCAACCAGAGGGAGGTGGCGCCGGTTACCGCTGCAGGTAGCACCAGCAGATTGATCAGTGGTATAGATGTCCCCAGTAACACGAATCCCCCAAAAGTGGTTGTCAGTTGCCGCTTTTTTTTGACCTCTTCACGAAGTTTATCGAAGGTGACCTGATTGTTGTCGGCTGGATAATCAAGATACTGCAGGGACAGCGACCACGCGCCCCATAAAAATGCGATAAATGGTGCGAGCAGATTCAGGCCGGGAAGCAACGATAGCACCAGGCACAGCAACAAAACGGCGATAATTCGCGGCGTAAAATACAACAGTTTGCGGAGTTCCCGGACAAAAGCGCGACCCGCAATCAGTCTGGCGTCTTGCCATGTTAGTGGTTGTTCGTTGATCGTCCCTGTCAATACTTGCTGAGTACGCTCCGCTAGCAGGCCATAAAATGGCGACGCGATGAGATTGGCGATGAAGGCAAAGGTATAGCCGTAGACCAGTATCAGCAGCAGCGCGAACAGCGCCCACACCAGCCACACGATAAAGCCCAGCCAGTCCGGCAGCCAACCGGTGAGGCCGCTAAGCAGGCCGTTAAACTGCTCAGTAGCGACAAAAGTAATCCCGACAAAGAGCAGGATGTTGATCAGTAAGGGAATAATGACCCACACCCTGATCCCCGGCCTGGTCAACAGGGTAAAACCTTTGAAAAAGTGATTGAGTCCTGTCATGGGTTGATTTTACTGCCTCTGCAACGATGCTTTTTCGACAATGACTTTGCTTAGTGGGATGACGGGTGACAGAATACGCTCCCATCAAATTTCTGGTAACCCATTACATCATGAATAAGGCATTGGCCGGACTGCGAATTCTCGATCTCACCCACATGTTATCGGGCCCGTTCGGCACCATGACGTTGGCAGACCTGGGCGCTGAAGTGATCAAGGTGGAGCCTCTGGAAGGTGAGCGTACCCGTCGCCTCCTCGCCGAGGACCCGAGGTATTCCATAGACGGTATGGGCGCCTATATGATCAATCTCAACCGTAATAAGAAGAGTGTGGTCATTGATCTAAAAAGTGAGCGGGGTCGGCAGCTTTTTTATGAGCTGGTCAAAAAGGCCGATATGGTTTTCGACAATTTCAGCGTCGGTGTTACGGTCAAACTCGGTATTGATTATGAGCGCCTAAGCGCCGTTAACCCGCGTATCATCACTTGTTCGGTCACCGGTTTTGGCTCCCAGGGCCCTGGCAAAAACCGCACTGCATTCGATCAGGTGGTGCAGGCCTATGGCGGCAATATGTCGATTACCGGCGATGACGCAGATCACCCGATGCGCGCCGGTTTACCCATCGGTGATCTTGGTGGCGCGCTATTTGCCATGGTCGGTGTGTTAACTGCGTTATATGAACGCGAGCGTAGCGGGCGGGGCCAACATGTGGATATTTCCATGCTCGACGGTCAGATTGCCATGCTCAGTTATATGGCGACGATGTATTTTATGTCCGGGGAGGATCCAGAACCAATTGGCAATTCTCATTTTGTTCACGTGCCCTATAACAGCTTTAAAACCAGTGACGGTTTTATCGTGATTGCCGTTATTTTCGATCATTTCTGGCAGGGTTTGCTCAAGGTGCTGGATTGTCATGACCTGGTTAAACCGGCGTATGACCATCAGCCGGGCCGTCTTGCCGACAAAGCCTATATTGAACGACGGGTTGGCGATATATTCGCCACCAACACCTCTGCCCACTGGTTGGCGCTACTGGAAGCCGAGCGTATACCCTGTGCCCCGGTCAATACCTTTAGTCAGGCGCTGGCGGACAGCCAGGTGAAATACCGCAATATGGTGGTCGATGTCAGTCACCCAAACGGCAAAATCACCCAGGCCCCAGGTAACCCGGTAAAGTTATCCCGCAGTAATGAAGAGCATTTCGCACCCGCCCCGCTGCTGGGTCAACACACTGATGCGGTGCTTGGCGAACTGCTCGACCTGGACGGCGCCGAGCTGGCCCGCTTACGCGCTGAGAAGATCATTGCTTAGCTTCCAGTCTCAATGATCTAGCGGTTGGATCCCCGCAGCGCTGTTCACAACGCTGGACCGGACAATTTTCCAGGTATCGCTGGCACCTCGGCGCATTTGATTTTCGGCTGGTACTCCGTTGTGGGCAGGCCTGCCTGGGAAAGCAGACCTCACGTCACGGCGATACCCTGTGCCGTCCGTGCTATAACTAAAACAAGTCCGTAGGGTATTGCTGCAGAAGCAGTAAGCTGCGGAATTGTTTTTAGCCTGATAAAGTTTGTCGGCGAACCAAATATCGGGCAGGATTACTTTAAAACTGGACAGTGGGGGATGGTGATGAGAGTACAGCAGAAGTTCTATATTAACGGCAAGTGGGTTGATCCGGTTGGCACTGAAACCCTTGAAGTAGTCAACGCCTCGACGGAAGAGGTGATGGGAACCGTACCTGCCGGCGCGGTAGAAGATGCTAACCGTGCGGTGGAAGCGGCGGCGGCAGCCTTTGAAACCTGGGGTATGACCACGCCGCAGGAACGGCAGGGTTATTTGAAAAAGTTGCATGCAGCCATGTCAGCGCGACAGGATGAGCTGGGCGAAGTCATGGCCGGAGAAGTCGGCATGCCCCTTGGCATGGCCAGGGCTATCCAGGCGGGATTGCCTGTTCAGAGCGTCGCCAATTTCATAAAAATACTGGATACCTACCAGTTTGAAGACAGGATAGATAATTCCGATATCATCAAGGAGCCGGTCGGGGTGGTGGCCTGCATCACCCCCTGGAACTATCCCCTGCACCAGATTATGGCCAAGGTAAGCCCGGCATTGGCGGCGGGTTGTACGGTGATAGTTAAACCCAGCGAAGTCGCGCCGCTCACTGCTTTCATGCTGGCCGAGATGGTCGATGAAGCCGGTTTTCCACCGGGGGTGGTTAACATCATTACTGGCGTTGGCGCTGTGGTCGGCGAGGCGCTGGCAAGCCACCCAAAGGTCGACATGGTGTCGTTTACCGGCTCCACCCGCGCCGGTAAGCGCGTTGCTCAGCTGGCCGCCGATACGGTAAAACGCGTAGTGGTAGAGCTTGGCGGCAAGTCTGCTTCGGTGATTCTTGATGATGCCGACCTGGACAACGCGGTGCGCGGGACTGTCAATGATTGCTACTTTAACAGTGGCCAGACCTGCGCCGCCCATACCCGCATGCTGGTGCCTGAAGCTCAGTACGAAAGGGCTGCCAAACGTGCAGTCGAAGTGGCGCAAAGCCTGGCCCTTGGCGCGTCCGATGACCCCGCTGCCAAACTGGGGCCGCTGATCTCTAAAGTTCAGCAGGAGCGAGTGCGTAGCTACATCAGCAAAGGCGTCGAAGAAGGTGCGGAGCTGTTGTGTGGTGGGCCAGAACAACCAGAAAACCTGCCGAAAGGGTTTTTCGTGAAACCAACCGTATTTGGCCGAGTCAGGGAAGATATGACCATCGCTCAGGAGGAAATCTTTGGGCCGGTGCTGAGCATTATTCCTTACAAAGACGAAGAAGACGCTATTCGTATCGCCAATGGTACAGTCTATGGCCTGTCCAGCGGCGTGTGGTCGAATGATAAGGATCACGCCAGAAAAGTTGCCCGACGCCTGCGTAGCGGTAATGTCATTATTAATGGTGGCGGTTTTAATATGATGGCCCCGTTCGGGGGTTACAAACAGTCCGGTAACGGCCGTGAACATGGGCCTTATGCCCTGGACGACTATCTGGAAGTTAAAGCGCTACAAATGTAACGCGGCTTCGGTCGGGTCACGCCGTGCATGCAGTCAAATCCTACGTGCAGTCAAACCCTGTATGAGGTCAAACTCCCATATGGGGTCAGTCCTGCGTGCGGCCAGGTCCTGAAATACCGCGCCGCGACTTGTCGGACAGAAGCGTGTGATTCAGGGGGCAGCCGAGTTGGCGGCGTAAAACTGTTTGCCAGTTCGGTCGGCGCTTGCGCTACGGCGTGTTACCGCTATGAACGGGGCAGGGCGAGACGCCAACAATAACCAATAAAGCTTGTGAGAACTGTATGACTACAAAATCCCAGTTGTTTTGTGCCTGGTGCGGCGTTGGCTTTGTGGCCTTATTTACCCTGGGGTGGTGGCTTATCGCCAACTACGTGCCGCCGATGTCGCCGACCCTGACCGCCGCCGAAGTGGCGGCTTTCTACCAGAACAATACCAACACCATTCGCTTCGGGTTAATGTTAACCATGATCAGTGCGGCGCTCACTGCGCCCTGGGTGGCCGTTATCGCCGTGCAGTTGCAGCGTATCGAGGGCGAGTTCCCGGTGCTGACCTACGCCCAACTGGTCGCTGGTGCCGTTGGTATTGTCGTGCTGTTACTGCCCCCGTTAATCTGGACCACGGTGGCATTCCGTCCAGATCGGGACCCCGAGTTAATGTTACTGATGAACGATTTTGGCTGGCTACTGTTTATCATGACGTTCTCGCCAGCATTTATTCAAAACCTGGTGATTGCCCTGGCGATTTTTTCCGACCAGGGCGCGGTGCCCGTATTCCCCCGCTGGATTGCTTACTTCAATATCTGGGTCGCCATTTTGTTCATCCCCGGCGGCTTGATTACTTTTTTTAAAGCGGGTCCCTTTGCCTGGAACGGTTTATTGGCATTCTGGTTACCGCTGATTATTTTTTTCGCCTGGTTTTTGGTGATGTTTTTGGCGCTACTCAAGACTATAAAGGCGCATTCTAATACGGCGCAGACGGCCTGATGCCAACCTGCCTGTCCAGGTAGGCGCCAGGCGTTCTATCGTGTCGTCCGCAAAACATCATGTGCCCGGAGAAGTGGGTGTCTGGGTATTGATCCTCGGCGATATGGTGGTGTTCGGCCTGTTTTTTCTAGTGTTTGTTTACTATCGCGGGCTCGATATAGAACTTTATACGCAGTCGCAAAAGGCGCTTAACCAGAACTATGGGGCGCTTAACACACTGCTCTTGCTGGCCAGCTCGTGGTTTGTGGTCATGGCTGTAGAGCGCGCTCGAGCCGATCATGGTCGACGGGCAGCGACGTTTTTTGCGCTAGCCTTACTCTGTGGCAGCGGCTTTTCTGTCGTTAAATTTGTTGAGTACAGGGAAAAACTTACGGCGGGTTTAACCATCACCAGCAACGAATTTTTCATGTATTACTATATTTTTACCGGGCTG
>TARA_R110000787_G_scaffold179702_3_pt1 | contig 15069 bp, 33 predicted proteins | sample TARA_R110000787 | Tara Oceans TARA_R110000787 (sample SAMEA4397920) | marine metagenome | biome: Polar Biome; feature: [DCM] deep chlorophyll maximum layer (ENVO:01000326); material: water (ENVO:00002006), including particulate matter (ENVO:01000060) such as... | depth 35 m
ACCAGAAGGCATTCCATTCCAAGAGAAAGAAATAATATTTCCATCCTTCACAATAATACAACCTACCTGCAATCTCACCGCCCTAGACATTGCGGCACCCTGTTCCGCCACGGACATATAGAAATTTTTCATTCTAGTGTTCATCATTTATACCGTTTATCCCATTCACCATTGCGTTTCATTCTTTGTATAGCCATCCGTATAGTAGACTTCCACCTTCGCCCACCATAAGTACATTTGATGTATTTCAATTTATTCCCAAAAAAGAAAGCGGGAACGTAAAAGGTATTTTTCCAGTGCCAGATAATATATGGTACTCGGTAAGGCCTATATCCACTTATCATTCCAAAAGAAATAGGTCCTAACTTAATACCAATAAATCTTGAAATTTTATAATGTGAGTTTATATACCAGCCGCGCTCTGAACAACGCTTACGTACAATCCCACATGGATGCATCTGATTGTAATTCCCCGTAGGAACATGCTCAGATGAAAAATAATAATAACGTTTAACTTGACTCAACATACATCTCCGACAAAAAGGGGCAGGCTTTTACACCTGCCCCGCCGAGGTTTACCCTACTATCTATCCGGCCGCAAGTGCCTTATATCCTGCCGCAATAACTGAGCGAGGCGCAGTACCCAAACGATACCGAGAAGCCTTAACTCGACCACGGACATCCTTGGATCCGGTATTCAAGTACACTGGGTAGCCTGCCATGCGAAGACTTGAGGTCATTGCACGGGCATTCTTCACACCGAATCGAGATGACATTTCACCGGCAGTCAAATGCTCTCCACTTAATAGCGCAGTAAGTACACGCTCTTTTTTTGTAAAAGTTACTGTATTCGTCATAATATATTTCCTAGGTTAAGTTTAAGTTTTACTACAGTTACACTATACAACAATACCACATCATTGTCAAGCGTTCATTCGGCGGATTGATCCAAAAGCTCTACATCAATACCGCTCCAAATATTGTATTCGTTATCTATACCGTCAAAATTATTTTCAGAAAGAACTTCATACCAATCATTGTATTCGTTTTCATCAATTGCGGTAATTAAAGCCTCTCGCTCTTCATCTGAAAACTCGGATGAAAAATGAAAGTCACATGCACATTCGTCAGAAGTATAATCCAATTCCCATTCTTCAAAATTGTCTAATGCAAATTCATCTTTATCATCTACCACTTCCATTGAACTTTGCTCAAGCCACTCAAGTTCATTAATCGTAGGAGTAACATAAAAGGATCCACCTCGCCAAGTACGCTGTACCGTGACAAGTTTCTTTGAAAACTTGTTATGTTGAAATATTTCTAACTCCTCAATACACTTCTTGAAACGAGGAGTTACTACATAAGTTTTACCTTCTTCAAACGACATCGGATGACACTCCTATAATATCATAATCATTCTCATCATGGGTGTGACCGTCCCAGGTTTCTGAACTATCTATGAGGTCAGCATAGCCGTAAACAAGTTCAATAAATATATCTCTACCTTCAGTTAAGTTGGGATCTACGAGATGCTCTGTAAAATGCTCAACAGACATTCCCATATCTTCAATACACTCAGCCGTAATAACTAATTCTCTAGCAACTGCAACCCGGTGATATTCTACCTGTGTAAATTTAATTTCAGTCATTCTAAATCCCTTTTAACATTTGTAAATCATGCAATGCCGATAGCATTACGCTCTTCTCTAAGTTATATGCCTCATGTTCCCACGGTGCATCCTCATATGCAATATTAGTATAGGTTTTACCTAACCATGTTTGCGCCATTTCAAAAATCATTATGCCCTTAGGAGTGCTGGCGGCAATACGAATTCCGTGATCTTTCAACCTACCCTCAAGTAATTGTTTTGCATGAATCATCTCATGTGCGATGTATAGTCGCACCTCCGCAATCGGACACCTCTCACCCTGTACATGTGTAGCAATCTCGATCTGTATAGATTCACTATCACCAAAACAATATCCGCCAGCATCTCCATCTAGCTTCTTTTTAAAATCAACAACTATATCAGCAGTATCATTCAATCCAAGTACAGCAGAAACTGCCTCAACATACGGGGCAAACATCTTACGGCTACAAAAAATATTACTCACTTGTATTCCTCCTAACTATGCAACTATTATACAACAAAACAGAATTAAAGTCAAGCACTATCTGACCGTTTCAGAAGTATTCATATGATGAAACCATTGGCTCTGTACTTACACGCACAATCTTATTCTCCTGATACAGTTCACCAAAAGGAACATTTATAAATGTATCATTGGTTGTGATATAGTCATGTAAATCAGGCAGTGTTAACTGGGCATTACCCTTACCTGACTGTTGCCAAATACGCCCAGTGCCTCTGGAATTATCCCAGTTACGATCTAGGTAAGTATTCATTAAGAAACACCGATCCATCTCATCTGAGAATTTAAACAAAATTACATATCCGTATTTCTCATTTGCAGTCGTCCAGCCAGTGTTAAGAGTTGTCTTGACTTCTAGGGTATTTACAAGTTCACCGTCGGCGTAGAAGTGTACATCATACCGACCACCATTCTCGACCGCAGTTGCGGTAAAGGGTGATGTGATAGAACAGAACTGTTCCACAAAACTGTGTACAATCATGTGATGTGACGCGGCACTTTTAAAGTTTCGATCTGGTACACTAGCAAACCACGGTCGCTTTCGCATATAAGAAAGTTCTTGACTCACTGTTCTAGTTAGGACTCTCCAGTCAAATGCCGATAAGACCTGTTCTAAATACTCATCCCTGCTATAGAATTTTTTCTTAGGATCATACAACAGTGCGTGATCTGACATGAAGGCCTTGTATTGTCCCTCAACAGTTTTTGCTTCTTTCTGTTCCTGCAATTCTTTAAGCAAGTCTAAACGAGGATTGACAAACCCGAGTGTCCGATGTTCGTACCCATATTCAAGTTGGTACATCATCTTAAACGTATTAATTGACATTCCACATGTCTTAACATCTGACCGCAATTCAGAACCGGTTTGCTCTCGTCCCATATCGCGCTCAAAGGCTGCAATGAAACTTTTGACCGTCTCATACTTTGCAAACGAAGATTGTGATACTGTCTGGTTATCTACTGAGAGACCATGCAACACATAATAGTTGGACGGATCAATTTCCCCGTCATCACCAAACAGTTCTTTAATTTTTGCTGACCGAGGAATCTCTGTCACTGGTGCATAGTCACACCTTAACTCAGTTAATGAATTATGTCGGTTGTGTCCACCCACAATAGTCATTGAATTTTCATATACTAGAATAGGATTACGCAATCCGTCTTTTGCTATGGTTACTGCCAACTCAGCCTTTTCTGCATCTTGCACTTCACCTTGGTGATTGCGAATAGTTTCTTTATTGATCTTGTTGTGTATTAGATCACTAATATTTACAAGGTACGAACATTCACCTACAAAATAGACGGGAGTATCCGCTCCCGGATTTAAAAGTTGTTGCATCAGTGTTTCCTCTCTGATATTGGAGTGTAAGAGATTGCCGAGTCTTTCTCAGCAGTCTCAACATAATACATATTAACCTTTTCTATTTTTGAGTATTGATGGGGCAAGGATTCAAATATTTGCTCACCCTCAATCGCTAACATCTCAACCATTGCCTTCACATCATTAATTTCACAATTGATAGCATTAAGATGTGACTGTGAACCAAAGCGGTTATACTTACTAATCGCCATAATTAGTTCTGCACATTCTTCCTGCAAAACGCCGTACAGGTGTTTAACATAATGTTCTTTACTCATTACAGTGCCTCACCTAAAGTCCAAGTTTGTGGAGGAAACGCTCCCAGGTAATGTTCCTTGGATGCAATAAACTTACCACCCTCAGATGAAACCATGATGGGCTTTTCCCACGTTTCAATATGGTTAGATAGTTTGAAATCCACCTCGTCAACAAGGACCGTACCGAGTACATACTCTTCCCAATATTCGTCACGGATATTGATTAGGTCAATCAGGGTGTCGTAGAACTCCTCGGAACTAGCATCTTCAATACCGACGCCATCAACGATGTATGTGTTACCACCTTTCATTTTCCAGTGCTGAGGACATTCACCCTCACCGTTCCAATCATGTGCGCCGTAGTTCTCACAAACCTGAGTTTCCATAATTACTTTCATTATACATTCTCCACGGTGAAGTATTCAGAAGTTAAACGAGTGACCTCGACTTGGGCAAACCCAGTGGCAGTCTCACTAGAAGGAGTTAACAGGCGACAAACCTCCCCAATCTCCATGCAATCTGCGCCATCGAACATGTTTGCTATAACACCTTTGCTTAAAGTCATACTATTACTCCGGCTTCAACAATTATTTTAATTACCCCTGTTCCCAACAAAATAGTCATAATGACATTGAGAATTATAAGGGCTCTATCTTGCCATAGTATGGCTACCCATAACCACAGTACCGTACCTACTAATCCACATATCATATCAAAGAAGTGATAGTCAACTCCAGCTAACCGAAACATGACGGATATGAGAACAAACATTGTTGCCACCCATTTCACATACCAATCCAATGTCTTCATAATCTAATCTCTTTTTTAGTTTGTTTTTTCAGTTTATACACGTATTATACGCTCTAAAGAGACCAAAGTCAAGCACTTGAGGAAATCTTTTCTTCAATGAAATCAATGACTTACGAAATAGTTGGAAATCTTTTTCCTCAATGAAATCAATGACTTACTTTGTTCCGAATTCACGGGCAATGTTTTGTGCTAACACTCTACTAAGATTCTCCATACGAATCTCATGCAACTGGTGAATGCCTAGCATAGCATTTTGAATGTTGTCCTCACTCATACCTTCAGTTGCATGGTACAGGTCTATTATATCCGTACTTGTCTGCCATACACGATGAACATGTGTCTCTAGGTCGTGTAGCGTGTTTTCCTGGGAACGTAACTTATCACTCATTATCTTTCTCCTTACTTAAAGCCTGGTATCTCTAATACCTCAGGGATCCACTCAAATGTACCTGTCGTGGGATTGAACTGGGCGCAGTCGGTTTGTGCCGCATCAAAATACGCGGTAGACTGTACAGCCGTAGCGGCTAAAGCGGCACCGATTATCATACCGACGGAGATGCCTATCAAACATGTTACTAACGGGTTTTCTGTTGGACTTTCTAAATTCATCATACTTATTAACCTTCAAGTTTAGTTTATCAAAAACACTACAGAGCTATTATAACATCGCACATATCCTATGTCAAGCACTATCTCTAATAGCGTAGCTCTTTAACGGAGTAGACGCGGCTCACTTTCCAATATGTTTTACGTCACCCTTAGAGATAACTTGGTACGCACCTTTGTTGTACGCGGGCGCGACCGTGAAGTTTCTCGACTCAGCAACACGCCAAGCACCATCACCCACAGGTGCCGACACTTCTACGTTTCTGGCGCGCGGTGCCGAGGCATACGTCTTAGTTTCTCGGATGTAATTATCACTCGGTCGCAACGGCTCAAATGCGGTGGCGGCAGGCCTGGGTGTTTTCTTCCAAGCAATTGTCTTACGTTTACGTCCGTACTGATCGTGCTGTAATGATCCATATAACATATAATGTTCCTCAATTAGATGCCTTACAAAGAGAAGTCTACTGTGCGTACAATCGTAGTCTCTAGCTGTCCCCATTTATTGTAATAGTAGAATGTCTCTGAAATGGAGTTGCCTTGATTCGTTATCTTCTCTGACGTTTTCATTGTCTGATAATACTCACCCCCTACTCTCTCCCATAGGCTAGGCAATTGCAGAGTACTAGTGATTGGTGCAATGGGTGTAGACATTCGGTTTTTCCTCGCGTAAAATTTTCTGTAAAATTTTTTGTATTTAAGATTCGGATCCCAGATTCGGATTTAGACATCAAAGTAAGTGGGTCGGTATATGCCCTTGTATGACATGGATCCTGACTAGGATTCCATAGTCCAGTTCCCACTCAGGCCATGGCTGCCTCAGACCCCCCGATAGTTTGTCCCTCTAGCTTCTGCCATCCAAATGAGTCGCACATAAGCACATCACCCTCAGGCCCTACTAGTACATCACCAACACTCATGGTGTGCTGTGGGGCATAGCGAATCATGCTGTCCTCTTCTTGGAAGTTGTGTATACGGAAGGCTTCTTCTGGACTGTCGCATTTGATGTCACATACCTTGACAAAGTACTCGGCGAATCGTGACTCCATAGCCTCTGATCCCTTACACTGTAGATTCTGTCTCGCTTCAACTATAGGATACTTCTCGAAGGCCTTGGCCCACCCTACTTGGTTGACGTAATCATATGCCTCACGGACCATTGGTATCTGATATAGACTGTATATACTCATTATGCTGTTACCTCGCGCTCAGACAGTAGAGACATCACTACCTCTGGGCGGTCATTGACATCAACCCACACCACTCCACGTTCAAAGTTCTCCCAAACATAGTTCAGGGCATCCACTCGGGTAGGCCATGTCATATGGGTCTGAACTTGATTGTCGTTAACGCAGTTTCTTAGTATATAATTCATGTCTTTTCTATCTCTTTTTTCAGTTTATACATGTATTATACGCTCTAAAGAGACCAAAGTCAACCTTTTTATCAAATCTTATTCCTATATAGATCAATGACTTACGAGATTTATCAAGATATCTCAAAATACCTTACCTATCCCCGAGCGGCACCGAATAGGAAGGGGTCTTAAGGGTCGGTTACGCTCAAAACCCCATCATATAATCCGTACTCAGCCTTGTTGGTTACGAGTGTATGACCCTCAAAAGAGACTATTATCTCCTTCTTTCTACCCTTTGTTGCCTCATTGTTCCTCTCTATAGTTGCTTTAAGGTCTGTGAGACTGTTCCAACTCTTATCAGTATATGCTTTATTCATCCTTCCCTCCTAACGCTACAGAGCTATTATACTGCATCGTGGGCTGTATGTCAAGAGACGATGTGACCAAAACTCTACGGCAGCCTTGGGCAAACCGCTGTCAAGAGCCCCTAGGACCGTACTTCCGAAATATTTTGCTTGACAGGGGGTGTGGGTTGTGCTATAATATGCGCCGGGATTTAAATCTGGGGCGTTGCGCCTGTCAACTATGATCTACTTGTTTACGCTATAATCGTGCCCTGAGGATCCAAGTACAGAACTCCTCTGCTATGTTACTGGGTGTTGTTATATCGTGTTGCCCCTGCTTCTTTTTGTCTCTCTCTCGTTCTCTCTCTCGCTCTGTATGTTGCGTATACATGTTAATAGTTGCGTATAGTGTAATGCACTGTTTGTTTATGTTGTTTACTAGACTGTTTAGACTGTTACCAATATAAGGATTATTGTTAGTTTTGTCGGAAGGGGTCTGCCTGTTTAAGATTAGGTTCGGTTCTCTACAATGCCGTCTATCATATTTGTTGATTCACCTGACTGTTTTGATCCGTCATCGCGGATGGTGCCTGCTTCTTTATTTCGGATCTCGGTTAGAATCTCACTCGGAGTTAGGTGAGAGTCAGATGGCTTTTGTGGAGCGTTGTCCGAATATCTAAGTGGATTTGTGTCATTTCTTTTCTCCTTTAGCATTCTAGCAACCACAGTGAAATGCTTTCTGCCTGGGTGCAATAGATCACGGGCACGGGGAAGGGGTAGAACTTTACTCCTTGTTATCTTCACTGCGACCTCTTCCGCCGTCACCATAACAAGTTTAGTATCGTATAAAGAACATAATCCTATCAACCCGTATATCGCTCTTTTTCTAGCCATAGCATAATCATCGTCCTCTAGAACAGCATTCCAGGCTTCTGGGTTAAGAAATGTGGGCATATGAGCAGTTATTGACTGCCAAGATGAAGGAACAAATCCACCATGGGGGCTTTCCTTTGCCTTACGTTCGGCATCGCGGGGATTGTATATCTCTCTACGTCTACCCGGATTCTCGTATAGGTAAACCACCTTAGACTGTATTATCGGTAACCACTCACTGAGTACTCGGAATGCTGCCTCTATACCTGTACCACCCTGCCCTAAGTTATAATACGGAAGATCTAATTGCTCGGCTAACTGAGCAGGCCATGTGTCTTTCTCATGTATGCCTATGCCGATTGTGTTGGAACATCCTAACGCTATAAAGCTCTCACGATGTGGCTCTACGGGGAATTCAGGCGATCTAAAGCCGAACGAATTCAGATTGTAATCAATGGGAACATGGGGATACCAACCATTGGCTTTTAACAACTCAAGTCTATCAGATCTTTTACAATTATCCTCGTATCTTTCAATAGTGTCAGATGGTAACCAGCCTACGAGCTTGGGACCTTCACAACAATTAGCACCGGATGAAAAAGCGCCGTGGTACATTGTCTCAGTGCGTGGGTCTTTTGAACTAGACTTTTTCTCTAGTTCATGTTCATTTTCATTCATGGATGTATCCCTACGTGTTTTAACATTAGATAAGATATATATGCATGCTGTTTTCTACCAGGAGACATTAGATCCCTAGCCTTATCCAACTTGTCATTTGTCATTATTAGTTCAGTTGTTGCAGTATCTTGCCAGTTGTGCGGGAGCATATAAAACTTAGATCCGAATCTACCACATAACTGTTTCATTGCTAGGATGTTCTTCTCTCGGTTGATCACATAGTCTGGATCTACGGCTTCGTGCATCATTGGTTCAAGGCAGAATACCCACTCGGACTTTAACTTGGGGAGCCAGGCAATTAAATGTTTAAAGCAGTCGTCCAGAGTTGCCGCTGTCTTTGCTAGGTTAATTGATCTATATTGGAGCGTAGAAGCCACTAGTGTAGGCCAAGCCAGTGACTCAGGCATGCCTATTCCTAGCGTAATAGAACAACCTAAAGCGATAACGGTCCTGGGCGTTTCTTCAATTGGGAATGGCACTCCTCTGAACCCATGCTCGTTTATTCTGTATCGGACATTAACTGTGTCTGACTTCTCAATATTATGGGGATTATGCCAGTACTCACCATTAGGAGCAATTGCCCAGCCCTGTGCATCTAACTCATCTTGTCGGTCCAGTAAGTTTGCTTTGTGATTTTCTTCAGTATCATAGTCGTAAAAGGACACTCCATACGGTTCTACTTCACTGCCGTTAGCATAAAAATATTTTCTATCTAGCAACTGAAAAACTCTCCAGGTATTTGTAAGTTCTTGTAATATCCATACCAGACGAATACTGCTCTAGTAGAACATCCCTACAGTGCCGATGCCATGAATAGCCCGGATGTTGTAGATCTCTAGCAAGCTGTTGTTCATTGTCTTTTGGATTTACTTTACTATTAGATGATTCAAAAATGTATAACTGGGCATCGTATCTACTACATAGTGCCAAGATAGCATATAGTACACGTTTCTTATTTATTGCTAATTCGGCATTCCTAAGTAAAGCCTCCGCAATGTTAGCGCGCTTGTTGCCGGATAATGTCCAGTGTCCCAGGTGCTCTACCTTCGCTGTGTCGTAAACTAACTCTCGCCTAAAGTCACTGGGGGTCTGTAGGAATACATGCTTTGCACCTGTGAATGCTAAATGTTCTTCCAATAGACGAAAGGCAGTTTCAAGTGATCCTCCTGAAACGCCCAAGTTCCATACCTTCCTATCAATGTCGCTCTCAATAAGTCTAACCCAAATATCATCATCAGGCATGCCCACTCCTAACGTACAAGAGCAACCTAAGGCTATCGCACTATCGGGGCTTTTGAATATTTCAGTATCTCGGAGGCCTGTGCTATTCAGATTATACTCTATCCGAGTCGGTTCACCTTGTGCGGATATCCAATCAAACTGTTTGAGTTGTGCAAGATTCCACGCTTTATTGTACCTGAACATATCAACTGAATCAGTGTCGAGCCATTCAAAACTGTTAGTCAAGGTCTTGCCTTTTTTTCAACATAGTAAGATAGCCTATCATTAGTTTCTCAGTCTCATCCTCACCTAATTCATCTGCAAGGAATTGGAAGACATCACTCATCATAGAAGCTAATGCATCTTGCGCCATCAATCGCACCGCAAAATATCTACCTACATAGAATGGAATAGCCAAACAGGCTATGACAAGGATTGTATGGGTAATTCCGTCCATTGTTCAGGTAACTCCGCATATCGTTGAATTAAGTAATCTGTGTTTGCCTGAACATACTCATCGTAAGTATATAACGGCTCTTTATTATCCGAGCGTTCACCGCAATTCTCGCGCCAGAGCATGTTGAAAAAGTTGTGCATTTCAGCGTTGAATAATTTCATTGTAAATACCTTCCCAATTTTTCATCAGTTTGAAGCCTGCACCAATAGTTTTACCTAAGTATTGACGAGGGGCTAAAGCATCCATGTTATACTTATGCTCCATCAAAAGAGTATCATATCCTAAATCTGCACCGACTATCGCATTTGCAGTCTTATCTTCTATCCAGTAGCATCCATCATATTCTGCCTTCAGTTCTAACAGGATCTCATCCTTATCCGCACCACAGTCCAGGCAAATAACTTCTAAGAACATGTCATCACCAAACAGTTTAGCCAAGTTCCGTTCACGGAGTTTCTTAGCATATGGGTCAGAACTGAGGCTAGTCACTGCTACGAACTTATAACCATGTTTCTCATGCAACTTCCGCATATAGTATTGTGCATCTCGCAACGGAGGGAGAAAACCCATTGCCGCAGAACTGTTGAATTGCTCAACCAGCGGTTTACTTGATGCCTTAGTAATACCAAACATCTCATTGACATTATAATAGTCTCTATAATTGTCAACCAGAGTGTGTCCACGGTGCTCCATCCAAATAATAAAGCCCTCTACCCAGTTAAGTACCACACCGTCAATATCAGTCAGTATCACTTTGTCTTTCATTTGTATCATCAATCCACCCATTTTTTCAGTTTATACAAGTATTATACATCCTTACATGGCGTAAGTCAAGCACTATTTCTCAAAAAGAGGGTGTATCCGAGCATCATCCGCCCTACCAAATTCAGCTAATAGCCTCTCCATAGTTTCATCATAGGACTTGTCGAATACTAACTGGAAGCAATAACGGTATTGGCTGTCATTATACACCGCATGGGGTTTACCTATATTCAGCAACACTGGAGTATCGTACTGGCAGACGTAACGAGGATCTTCATCCTCTAACTCTGTCCAAAAATGTGTGCCGGCATACCCAGTCTCTAAAGGTACCGATAGAACACATGGTCGGATACCCCGAAAATCAATATGTTTACTTATTTCTCCGTTGGGAAAGGTACAGAACACCATGGCAGTCTTGGCACCATATCGCTTAACCAGTGCATTAGCCACATCTTGATGAGGTTCAGACCATTGGGATACATGTGAGACATTTGAGTCGTGTAGTAATGGAATATTCACCTTATCGTACTTTTTATCCCACTGCTTTTTGAATATGCCGGTATGGCTCTGGGCATGTGTGTATTCAGCATCACGACATATTTGTGCGATCACTGCCATTTCAGCGGCAGTGATCTGATTAGATATCTCGATAAAATAAGACTCGCTGTCTATCATACTACCTCGTATCCCCTCTTGAAAGAACCTACATTAAAGTGAATGTAGAACGCTGTATCAAAATAATCTGTCATTGCATCGCTTCTATCATACCAAGCGTCACCTACCTTACCTGGAGCAGTCTTAATCACATCAACCACTTCAGAAAAAAACTTTTGTTTGTTACCATAGTTTCTAAGAAAATTCTCATTTATCGGAGCGTACCTAGAACCTTCTATTATGTCGCTCATGTCTTCAGGTCCCTTCATTAAATTTACCTGAACCGAATGACTACCGGCACCCATGCGAACACTGAATTTGCACTTAGGAAACTTAGCCTTCAGTTCTTGCCTAATCGCCTTTACTTCAATTGCATTTATATAAGCCATGATATATCCTCAATAATTATTTATGACGGGTAAATTTAATATCCAATGCCGCCTTTGCGTACATCCCAACAAATCGCTAATACTTCCGAATCAGTCATACCTAACTTAGATAACCCATTTATCAATCCTTCCCAATCAGGTATATCATCTTCAATATACCACTGAATCAACTTTTCAATTTTAGACTTCATACCATTTCTTCCTCAAGTGTTTCACAAAAAGTTTCCCAACCAGTCAGGAAAGCATTAATCTCTGCAATTGGAGTCATATCCAAGATTGACCTACCACCTACTACATTCGCCATGTACTGCTCTAAATCAGGACGAGTCTCAAACATTTCAGCCTTACTTTCAAAGTTGTAAATCACCATTCGACTCCTTCTTTACAGACCATTACCTTCCACTTCACAATAGATGGTGTACCCATTATATCTGCACCAACATCGAGATCACGGATAAACGCACATGCCTCGTCCATAGCCTGGGCCGAACTATCAGCATATAATACCTTGGCACCACTAGCACCACTCTCGTACACTACTTCCAATTCTGCTTTAAACATAATTCTATCTCTTTTTTCAGTTTATACACGTATTATACGCTCTTTATGAGCCAAAGTCAAGCACTATTTCACCTTTATCATGTAAGCTGGCTTAGAAGGATCAAGAATTAGGTCAGCATTAGTCACCTCAAACTCTTTGGCGAAGCGCATCCATACCTGATCAGTATTGGGTTCTGTTTGATAGATGAAAGAGAAGATATTGTCGGTCTCCTGTGATGTATTAGATGCATCAACAATAACAGCATCAACATCATCGGTCAACTCTAAGAACGTCATCTTGCTAACAAATGCATCGGCAACATGGTTATAGTAGAAAGTGTTAGTATCCTCGGTCTTAGCATAGTTATGTACATTCATAATCTTAAGCCTCGTAGCTAGGTGATTGGAGGAACTCTTCTAGGAGGTACGAATTTTCAGCTGCCTCCAGTAGGGTGTCGCCGTTACATATGATGACCTCAGAAGGATCAGCATTGTCCATAATATAGTTCTGGTAATTGTCGAAGTTTGTATCGTTCATATCGTATAAATTCATTATTTCTCACTTGTTTTTTCAGTTTATACATGTATTATACGCTTATTTTAGACCAAAGTCAAGCACTTGAAGAAATCTTTTCTTCAATGAAATCAAGCACTTAGCAATTAATTTGAAATTAGATTCCCTAAGGAAATCAATGACTTACGCGGGTTTGTACGGGTCATATGCTGTGCCCCATTGCCATGATTCTGGCAGGGACTCGGTGGCGGGGATCAAATGGCGTTCACCTGAGGGTTCAACGCACCATTTGCGGGGAGGTCTATCGAATGCTTTTTGTCTAATTTTGTCCTTTGTCGCTTGTTTATGTCTGCGTCCATACATGGGATTAAACTCACCTTCACGGGTACCCTTCATTGTCCTGGATATGTTGCTTCGGTGGGTATCACTCAGTCCAGCAGAGTTGGGATTGCGGTCACCCATTTTAGCCTGACGTATCGCTTCCCTACCTTCAGGTGTATGCCATGTTGTGCGATCACGGCATCGGTCAACAATAGGCATATCCGCTTTATTCTGTGTTATCACATATTGCCGGATCTGTTCAACCTGCGACTTTTTAACAATTAGCTCGCGTGGCTTAGGTACATCCTGGAGTGAATTTTCATCTACGATCCAAAACTCCTTGCGAGTTTTAAACAGAAAAAATCTAGTTGCTCTCGACATCTTCATTTAGTTCAATTGGTGTAGGTTCCAACGGAAGATCTTGTTGAATGTATTCAGATAGTTCCACACGTTCAGATATTGGTGCACCGTGATGGCGAACGTATACTGTATCTGTATCTGGATTGCGTTCATAAATCATTGGTTTATTCACTAGCAGTAACCTTCTTCTTTTTAGTGGCACGTTTCTTTTTAACTGGGATGGGTTTATTGTATTCAGTAATGCCTAACCCCGGAAGAAGTGCTTCTAGTGTAGGATAGAGGTCTAGTAGCTTACCATCTTTAACTGCGGTGAGTACTACAGCTTCTTTATGGTGCATACCCTCAAGGATCTGACACCAATTCATTTCACGTTTCCAATCCACGATCTTTTGCATGTTGCCATTAGGATCTACGAATGCCTTAATTCGACGCCACTCCATCTGAATTGAAGTATCACCCATCCCCTCAGGTATATCGGTTTGCTTCTTGATTGACTCAGGTTCACCGTCGGGCAACCCCCAAGTTTGTTTTTCAGCACCAACACCCCAACGCACCAAAGGCACTGCGGTCTGATTAGTTTTTGCCCACTGTTTCAAACGATCAATTTGTGCGGCAACACCATCAGCCTTCAGGACCCAATCGAATGCCTCATCCGCTTGTCTAAATTTCATTACAATACTCCATAATACAGGTTGTTTTAATATTCTTCATTAGTATATATAAGTCCTAATCAACTCTCATATATTTTACTGTAATATCACTTCCTAGTGCTGTACATATAAGTATTGACTCCGGTAACCCATTTTCGTTTCGATCACCCCCCTCACCACATATAAAATATGCACCCTTAAACCGCTCTGGATTTGAATGTAATAACAACTTTCTCAGTAATCTAAACTGCTCCATCTCAGCATTGCTTATCAAATGATTCATTGTGTCCATATTACACCCCTATTAATCCCCACCCATGATTCGCTATTGCATTAAGGATGATTGCTACACAAGTTGCCATGTGAGTGAACCACCATAGTGTACGGATACCAGCAACAGTGTTCGCTTGCTTATCAGTCTCACCGACTTTCTCTCCTAGGCTCTTAGCCCATATTCTCCACCAATTATGCATAGTCCTAATCCCATAAATTTTCATAATATTTTCCAAATAATCTAAAGCCGTTTGTGATACGTTCCTGGTATGCTGTACGACCTTCCCAATCAATTTCAAATGTATCGTTAGGTCCTTTAACCATTTCGCTCATGCCTTTATGCTCGCCTTCGGTTAGTTCGATCCAATGGGTGTCATGTTCGCCTGATTGAAACTGTTCTTCCCAATCGTTATGTTTGCTCTCAAAGGCAAAAATCATTTCGCCCATTACCCAATCCCAACGCTCAAAGAACTTAGGATCAGTATCACCATT
>TARA_R110000787_G_scaffold218908_1_pt1 | contig 15053 bp, 7 predicted proteins | sample TARA_R110000787 | Tara Oceans TARA_R110000787 (sample SAMEA4397920) | marine metagenome | biome: Polar Biome; feature: [DCM] deep chlorophyll maximum layer (ENVO:01000326); material: water (ENVO:00002006), including particulate matter (ENVO:01000060) such as... | depth 35 m
TAGCTTGGTTATTGTAAAAAAGTGGTTAAGGATGTCGGAAGCTGATTTCGTGCAAGCAGAACAGCGCTTTGTTAAATACGGCATGTTTTCGTTGTGTTTTGCCTGGGTTCCAATAATCGGTGATCCACTAACCGTTATGGCAGGTGTTTTGCGGATTCGCTTAAAGTGGTTTCTTATACTGGTGACTGCAGGTAAATTTCTGCGGTATGTCGTCATTAGCTACATGGTATTGAAAGTAAATTAAACTGATACCGTGCTTAACGATGCAAGAGGTCAGATTCAATTAAAAAACCACGATTATTTTATTATTTAAGAGATTGTTGGGTTTCGTAAACTCAACCCAACCTACCCTATTTTAAAAAAATCCAGAGTTCAGCTAACTTGAAATATTCCCCTTATCAAGCGGCATTTTTCTGCAAAGTCTTGATAATACGTTGGCGTTCTTCCTCTGCATAAAAATCCGGTGCATCAAACAGGTCAGGTTGCTTATCATCAAACATCATATTCAATGCCTGATCACTGGTTTGCACCATGGGTTCAAAATGGGCAGGCTTGCCAAAAACCAGGTCGATAACATGTCTGCGACGATAAAGGGCGAATGCCGCTAAACTGGCTAATACCACGGCGATATAAATCTGCAGACCAAATCCTCCAACCAATGTCATGATGCCACCCGACAACATCGGGGCAAACACGCAACCGATACCATGCAATACCAGCATATCGGAGGAGCCAGAGACAATTTCATCCGGATGCAATTGATCAATCAGCATGGCAACCGCTAGTGGATAAATGGCAAAGGCCAGACCACCCCACAGGAAATAGAGTCCATACATGATGGTTTGCGTTGGGGCTATGGGAATAATCGCCGCAATAATAGCTGCCAGGATTAATACACCGGTCAGCACTCTGGGGCGATCATATTTATCCGAAAACCGACCAATCGGTATTTGCAAGGCTGCCCCACCCAAAATAGCAACACTCATAATCATGGCTATGCCGCCGGTATCAAAGCCTATTTCTGCTGCATAGATAGGCGTCATTGACCAAAAGGCGCCCATCGCAAGACCCGACATTGCGGAAGCTGCTACGGCCAAAGGGGCAAAATGCATTAATGACTTGAGGCTACTTTTAGGGTGATCAGAAATAGTGGGTTGTGCACGCCGTGTCATCGCTAACGGCAATAATGCCGAACAAATCAAAATGGAAACCAGGGCAAATAAAAGGAAGTTATCTGGACTATCCAGTCGTAGCATTTGCTGCGCGACCGCCAGTGCTCCCAAATTTACCACCATGTAGAAAGCAAAGATGCGTCCACGTTCATGTGGGGCAGCTTGACTGTTTAACCAGCTTTCAATAACGGTCATTAAGGTAACAAAGGCAAGACCATAGATAAACCGCAACAACATCCAGGAAAACGCATCAATAAAAATAATGTGTAGTAGCGCTGAAGAAGCACAGAGCGAGGCACAGAAAGCGAAGGTGCGAATATGCCCCATGCGTTTGATGAGCAATGGACTCACCCATGTCCCACAAATAAAGCCGACAAAAAAACTCGACATAATCAGGCCAAGAATGAAACTGGAGAATCCCTCACTGACGCCACGCAGTGTTAGTAAAGTGTTGATGAGTCCATTCCCTAATAACAGGAGTGCCACGCCCCATAAAATGGCTTGGATTGGCCGCAATAATGCCAAAGAATGCATAATCAGCTTCCCTTAAAAGTGAACCAAGAGTTTGTTCAGGCGCTTCATTAAGCCTGTTTGGTGTTGAATGTTTGTCAGATAGTTTTGATTATCGCTAGCGCTGTCTGGATTGAGTAAATAAACAACGAGAGAGAGACAATTAATGCAGCTTCATTGATGCTTAATTGTTGTATATGCAGATTGAGCATTTTTTTTGATTTGTCTTAACCATAACAAAATTACTGCATTTTTTATATCAGTAGGGTCTGATTCGATTGAAATGCTAAATTTATTTTATTATTTAAGACATTGTTGGGTTTCGTAAACTCAACCCAACCTACCCTATTTTGAACACCTAGGGATCATCCAACTTGAAAAAAGGGGACGGATTTATTTAATCAAAATTCCGTCCCCTTTTTGTTCTTGAATCCGCCCAATCAGGTTCGCTGACGTTGATGCTTACCCTCGGCAAATTCTTCAATGGCTTTGCTGCAGAACGCTTCGAGGTCATCAGGTTTTCTGCTAGTCACCAGCCCCTGATCCACCACCACTTCCTGATCTACCCAGTTACCGCCTGCATTTTGAATATCGGTACGAAGGCTTGGCCAGGATGTTAGTTTTCTCCCTTTAAGTACGTCTGCTTCCACTAGCGTCCAAGGGGCGTGGCAGATCGCCGCCACAGGCTTATGTTCGCTGAAAAAACCACGGACAAACTTGACCGCATTTTCGTCGGTTCGCAGTGCGTCCGGGTTGGCTACACCACCAGGCAGTACTAAGCCATCATAATCGTCGGCCGATACATCAGCGACGCTTTTGTCCACCTGAAACGCATCACCTTTGTCGAGATGGTTAAAGCCATGAACTTTGCCTTCTTCGAGCGCTATCAACTCTGTTTCAGCACCCGCAAGCTTGATTTGCTCCCAAGGGGTCGTTAATTCGATTTGCTCAAAACCGTCGGTGACGAGAAACGCTATTTTTTTGCCCTGCAGGGATTTACTATTATTAGCTGAATTTTGCATTGGTTGTCCTCCTGATAAGTTGAGCGCTAACCTTACCTAAGGTTTAGCGCTGAAGATGTCTACAAACAATTAACGCAAAGACAATGCCAGATGAAAATATAACGCGGAGACGGTTACTGGCCGTGGGTATTAGTATTTAGCCCAACGTTTTGGCTTCTCAAAAAATGAACTTTTTACAAGCTCGCCAGAAAGATTTACAGCTTGAGTTCGTTCCCACCCAGGAGCGTGGGAACGAGAGTGTATGGTGGATACTCAGTCTGAAAAAACCGGCTTAATCACATCACGGTAGTTACGAATACGTTGTACGTAATGAACTGGTTCATAACCACGAGCGTAACCATAACGGGTGCTGGGGTAATAGCGTTTGTCCGCTTTCAGAGGCAGGACCTCACGCATGTCTGACCAGGAATCCGGGTTTTTACCTAAATCACGGGCCAGCTGCCGGGCATCTAATAAATGTCCTCGACCAATGTTATAGCTGGCCAGTGCCAGGTAAGTTCGATCGGGTTCAGGAATTGATTCAGGTAAGCGTTGATGGCGATCAGCGAGATAGCGTGCGCCCCCATCAATGGCTTCTTCAGGATCAGTACGATCTTCTACGCCCAGTTGTTCGGCTGTTGCCTGGGTGAGCATCATGATGCCACGTACTCCCGTTGGGGAGACCGCTTTTGGGTTCCAGTTTGATTCCTGATACGCCAGGGCGGCCAACAGGTCTGCAGGCATGCCAGTGTTTTCTTCTGCTGTTTCGAAGTCATCAATATAGTGTTTAAGGCGTTTCTCAATACTACGATTGAGCGCCCGTAAATCAACAAAATCAAACTCTCTTATGTAGCTGTAATAACGACTTTCCATACGACCAATGGCGTCATTACCTTCATCGCTATTCATCCACTCATGAGCATCGTCAGCAATGGCTCTAAATTTATTGGGGGAATACCATCCAAGATTACGTCCATCGGTAAGATCCATAGCCACTTCCAAATAGGGGAAATGCCGCTGCATAATATTGACGATATTGGCGTCAGCCACAGAGCATGGGATATCCTTTTCTGCCACAGCGGTCAGAATCAACTCACTGGTTCGTGAATCTTCACGAAAATTTATGTCAGCATAATCAGCATTAATATCTTTGAGAGTATCTACATAGCTGGAATCTTCCGTCACCACAATCTCAAAGTCACTTAAATCAGCGTATGAATCAGGTAATGGACGCAGTTCCCGATGACAGACCAGTTGTTCACTCACTTCGGTATGTGCTGGTCCTTTAGCGTATTTTGCATTACGGAGTGTGTTGAGGGTAAGGCCAGCTGCAGCCAGATGCGCTGAAGAACTGTCGAGTGCTTTAACTACCTCTGCGGTTGAGTCATACATTGTCCACTCCACTTCCCAACCTCGAGCGGCAGCATAATCTGTTATCAATGCATATTCGGGTCCGGCAGGATTTTCATGACGGTCTAAATAATACGTAGTTGAACCGTTACGGGTAGCAACGTGTAAAACACCGCTTTCAGATGGTGGTGCCAGGTTTTGGTTGGCACGTTGTGACTCGCTTGAGCAGGCAGGAATTAATGAAATGGTAATTACAGCAAAAAGCAGTGGACACAGATCCTTAATATACAAAATAACGCCTCTGATTGATTAGTCAGTTAATGTTTTGACACTAATTATGTAAATCGTTCAGAAATATTTAGGAATGGGTTTTCAACCTATCACGTAAGTTCATCTTTGGCCAATGGCTGTTAATGCTTGTGAGGTAGAAAACGTTCGTCCTTATGAATCGCCAATAAAAGTCCTTTTTAAAGCATGGTGTTATGCCGCTCTAGATAAATACTTTGGTAAATGCGCTCTTATATCATCAGTATCTATAGACAAAAAACCATTTGTTTGAAAAGTCAGCTCGAAGCAATGTGTCAATGATGTCCTATCACAGAAATCATAAACGATTGACTCTTTGAATTTATTTTCAATGGAACTTACATTCAAGTATTTTTAATTTTATATTGAGTATCAAGTAAAACCACATTCCACGCTAGGCAAGAATAAAACATTTTGTTTGGAAATATTTAAAAAGGCCACCGCAATAAATAATAGTGTCATGGTGACTGGCTTTTCTCCAGCTGATAAGGAGTTCACGTGAGTGACTTTAATTATCCCCATAGCATCTTGGTGTGTTGCAATTATTGAAACCATCGGAATTGCGACTGTTACTCTGTTTGCTTTATGCATTGTGTAACGTTGTAACGAGATTGCTCAAAAAGGATGACAGCGATTCAATTTTTCAAGAGCTACGTCAATTACTCGGTCTAGGTATTTTACTTGGTCTTGAATTTCTCATTTCCTCGGACATCATTTATACCATGGAAGTCGAGTTGACCTTTTAGACAATTGGAGTTTTGGCAATCCTTGTACTCATACGTACATTCCTGAGTTTAACTCTGGAAGTAGAAATGAACGGTAAATGGCTCTGGCAGGAGAAGCATTAGCAATTAATGGCTACGTTCGGAGTGGCACCATAATCTTGTCTCAACAGTTACTTTCTGAGACCGAGAAAAATTTCTTAACTTATCATGGCCTCAGTCCAAACAAGCTGATCTTGGAAAATTCACTATTTCGTATCAACCACCCGTGTTAACACCTGGTGCAATCATCGTCGCAACCCGCTCGGATTTGCAGTTGAGATAAGGTGAAGATGCTAACCAATGATCATCGGGGTAATAAGAAAAGATGAACTGGCCGTCCTTTAGTGTATCGACCACCTGGTCGGCAACTTGCCGGCTAACCGCAGGGCATCCATGACTGCGTCCTATTCGACCATGCCGTTCAATCCATTGATTGTTCACATAGTCAGCACCATGGATAACTATTGCTCGTTCCCGAGCGCGATCATTGATACCAGGTTCCAACCCATCCATACGCAGGGAATAACCGTGCCGGCCTACATAGCTCTCTGAAGCCCGAAACAGACCGATGCTGGACTGATGGCTGCCTTGCTCGTTGGAAAATTTGGTCGCTACATTGTCACCTGAGTTGCGACCATGGGCCACCAGCTCCTCGAGAATCAGTGAACGGCTGTTCAAATCGAATATCCACAAGCGCGGTTCGGTTGAAGGTAAAGAAAAGTCGATGACCGCCAGTCGGTCCGCCTGGTCAGCACCATGATTGACCGCACACCTCATCGCGGAAATGGCTTTGTCCAGTACGGAGCGATTCATGTTGGGGGCCTGAATGGCCAAGTCTTCCGTAAGTGGCGAAAGTGCTGGGGCAGTATCTGCTGCTAGAGATGGAATGGAAACAAGGAGCATCAGGCTAAAGACAAAGGCTGCCGCAAGGCGCCGGGATGTGGGCTTGTGCATCAATGTTTTCCCCTAATAGTGTTCTGGTGCCCTATCAGGGCCGAATCAATATGGCAGAACAGGAATAATGGTGCGAACAGCACAATTCGTTCGCATCCCGAATTAACAATGTTATGGTTAGGGGAATTCTAACAGGCTTGGAGAAGGGAGCAAGAAGGTTGTACATTTTGTTACCAAAGTGGTGTGCTTTGACTGCATGCTTTTTCGCCATCTCGGTATGGTCCTGTCAGGTGTTGGCGGTGAATAATTCCCCAGGAGATTTTGCCAGCGATCTTGCTCCGATTATGTCTGAGGGCGGACTTTGTCGTGTCCCGGATTCTAGCAAGTCACAATCCCAGGCGGTCTGGCTGCAAAGCTTATACGATAACAGTTTCTCAGCTCCACTCTGGTCCGATATTGAGCGCTATAATGACTTGCTTGCTGCCCTTGCGGATGTAAAATGGGATGGCCTGGATCCAAAGATGTATGGCCTCTTGCAGCTGGAAGAATGGCGATCAATGAGCAGTGCAGATGGCGAAACCTTGGCCTGCCGCGATCTATTGGCGTCTACGGCCTATCTGGCAGCGCTCTACCACTTGCAGTATGGTTTACTCGATCGTTCAGATATTGCCCCCCTCTGGCGACTCGTTGAGGATAAAAGCAGCGGGATCGAAGCCGCGTCTCTTGAGAACCTTGGTGTTGTGGCTCGCCGGGGGCTGCAGAACATCAGCGCGAGTTTTAATAGCGCCCGGCCCAAATTACCTGCATACCGAAAATTACGCTCAGCTTACAAGAACTGGCACGAGCTACATAGTGAGGTAAGTTGGCCTATCGTACCACCTGGCCCCCTGCTGAAACCCGGCATGGAGGATGTCAGAGTTTCTATTCTCCGCAAACGATTGGCATCACAGATCAACGGCGTCGTTCAGCAAAATGTTCGTCATTCTTATATCACTGCTCACTACGATGCAGAACTGGTGGAAATGGTGAAGGATTTTCAGGCCCGTCATCGCCTAAAGGTAGACGGAGTTGTGGGGCCCGAGACGCTGGCCGCTCTTAATCTGTCAAGTCATTTCCGTGAGGAGCAGTTAAAGATCAACTTGGAGCGTATGCGCTGGCTAGCGTGGGAAATCTCACCCACCCTTTTGCTGGTTGACATTGCCGGGGCAAAGGCTACCTATACTCATGAGGGAGAAATCGGCTGGCAAGGGAGGGTGCAGGTTGGGACTGCACGCCGCCCTACCCCCACCCTTCGATCCTCCATAACCCACCTTACCTTCAGTCCCACTTGGACAGTGCCCCCCACCATTTACCGTCAAGACAAGCTGCCCGAGATTCGGCGGAGCATAGCGTATCTAGCCAAAAATCGACTCAGAGTACTGGATCGGGATGGACGTGAATTAAATCCTGCCACTATTGACTGGCATAACCCAGGTCCTATTAAGCTTCGTCAGGATCCGGGGCCAAGCAATGCGCTTGGTCTGGTCGTATTCCGTTTTCCCAACCCTTTTTACGTATTCCTGCATGACACTCCCTATCAGAGTCTGTTTGACAGCCACAAGCGTACCTTTAGCTCCGGCTGTGTACGTGTAGAAGCGGCCAAACAACTGGCGGACAAACTTTTCGTTGGTGCAAGTCAGAAAACCCAAAACGCAATAAACGATGCCTTGCTTAATAAACAGACACGCAATATCCCCTTGCCTGCCAGCGTATCGATCTTGATGGACTACTGGACAGCTGAGGCTGATGAAGCTGGTGGGCTCAAATTCAGGCCAGATGTGTATCAACGTGATAATAAATTGATGGCCACCCTGAAAGCAGAGCAGAAAAAAATAATAATTAAATTGAATGAGTTATCTCTCTGAACAGCCTGTAATCAATGTCAGATTAAGTTAAATCGACTAAACCAAGCGTCTTCCCGAGCGGCAGAGCCCACCAAAAATACTTTAATCTGGTCTTTCAAGTGGCAGCATCCAAAACACGGTTTAAAACTTGATTGTTTTACCAGTCATGAAGGTGATAAAGTCAAAATTTAAGTGTGTAGAAAAGGACGCTCCGGGACGATTCAATTTTGAACATAAAAGTGAGCACTATTAATGACTCATGAATCTGCACAAAATGTTCAGCTTATAATTGATGGTCATTCTTTTTTGGCAAAAAAGGGTGAGTTACTCATAGAGGTTCTTTACCGGGAAGGCATCAAAACACCCTCTCTGTGTTACAGTCCCGGTCTTAGTTCGAACGCCTCGTGTCGTGCTTGTCTTGTGGAAATAAAAGGGGGCCGTGCCGCTATACCCGCATGCGAAATATCCGTCGAGAACAATATGCAGGTCATAGCGCAATCTCCGGCATTGGAGCAGCAACACCGCTCCATCCTGTCTATGATGCTGGAGCATTATGTCGACGATGATTTTGAGGCTACTCACGTTGACCAGACAGAGTTAGGTTATTGGCTTAGGCGGTATGACATCACCCCTGCATCAAAGTCGAGCCGAAATCCTCTCTTTTCTGCAGACAGCGACCCCCACCCTTCGATTCGGGTTGACTTGAATAAATGTATTTTATGCACACGCTGTATTCGTGCCTGCAATGAAGTACAGGGTCGTTTCGTCTGGGGCTTAGCAGAACGGTCTGAAAAAACCCAAATCACTGCCGGACTGGATGAGACTATGCTAGAGGCTGGGTGTGAGTCCTGTGGTGCCTGTGTAGCTTACTGTCCGACGAATGCATTGTCGGATCGTGATAGACCTGTTGATGCTGTAATTGATCAGAAGATGATGACGACATGCGCCTATTGTGGTGTGGGATGTAACCTGGACCTCAACATAAAGGACAAGCGGCTTCAGTATGTAACGTCCAATCCACATGCACCGGTGAACGGGATGCACTTGTGTGTGAAAGGCCGATACGGCTTTGACTTTGTGCATCATCCTGATCGCCTAACGCAACCTTTAGTCAGGGAGTGGGTTTTAAACGGGGCTGAGCGCCCACCTGTTGACGGTAGGGGGGAATGGGTAGCGGTCAACTGGGACCAGGCGCTGGATATTGTGGCAAACAGGTTGAGACGCATTATTGATGAATCAGGCCCGGATGCATTGGCATTATTTTCTTCTGCAAAATGTACAAATGAAGAAAACTATCTGATGCAGAAATTCGCCCGCCAGGTCATCGGCACTCACAATATTGATCATTGTGCGAGACTTTGTCATTCCTCGACGGTTGCCGGCCTTGCTGCGGCTTTTGGATCAGGCGCAATGTCCAACACCATGGAGGATATTGCTAAACAGTCTCAGGCTTTGCTGGTGATCGGTTCCAATACGACGGAACAACACCCTGTTTTCGGCTCAATGTTACGACAGGCCGTATATCAGCGCGGTGTCAAATTGATTGTGGCTGATCCTCGAAAGATTGATCTTGCTGATTTTGCCACACTGCATCTTCAGCACAAGCCGGGTACGGATATTGCCCTGGTGAATGGTCTGATGCATGTGATTATTAAACATGGCTGGCAAGATGATGATTTCATTAATGAACGTACCGAAGATTATGAAACACTTCGGGTATCTTTGGAGAAATACACGCCGGAGTTTGTCAGTGACATTACGGATGTACCTGCGGATGCAATCATTGAAGCCGCGACCATTCTGGGTACTACGAAACCAATGGCAGCGATTTGGGCAATGGGGATTACCCAGCATTGGGTCGGAGTGCACAATGTCTTTTCCCTTGCCAACCTGCAAATGTTGACCGGCAATATGGGTATCCCAGGTGGGGGTGTAAACCCATTACGGGGGCAAAATAACGTGCAGGGTGCATGCGACTTAGGTTGCTTGCCCACTGTTTTTCCCGGATACCAACCCGTAGCCAGCCAGAAGAATCTCAAAAAATTTGCTGATGCCTGGGCTGTGTCAAATCGACCTCAAATGTTCAGTGAAACGCCAGGGCAAACTATCACGGAAATGATGGATAATGCATTAACCGGATCGATACGGGGGTTTTACATTCTGGCGGAAAACCCTGTCATGTCCGATCCAGATGTCAATCATGTCCGACAGGCAATGGATAATGCCGAGTTTACGGTGTTACAGGAGATCTTTCCATCTGAAACAGCTGATTATGCAGATGTTTTATTGCCCGGCGTCACGTTTGCAGAAAAGGAAGGGTCGTTCACCAACACCGAACGGCGGATTCAACTAATTCATGATGCCGTCATCTCTCCCGGTGAAGCCAGAAAGGATTGGCACATCATTGCTGACCTCGCCAGTCGTGTTCTGAAACATCGTCAGCAAAAACCGCTCGGCATTTATGCGGGTTGGGATTATCACTCTGCCGCTCAGGTGATGGATGAGATTGCTTTATTAACGCCATCCTATGCTGGCGTTTCTCATCAGCGGCTGCATAACGGTGAACAATTGCATTGGCCGGTTAAGGATATAAAACATCCGGGTACACCGATCCTGCATCTGGATAAATTCACTCGTGGTAAAGGTTTATTCCATGCTACTGAACACTTGCCAGCGAAAGAGCAGCCAGATGAAGATTATCCATTATGTCTGACTACCGGAAGAGTTTTATACCACTGGCACGGTGCAGAAATGACGCGCCGCTCTCAACCATTGCTGGCGCTATATCCGGAAACATTAGTCGAAATTTCGCCTGAGGATGCTACCCGGCTTGGCGTTGATGAAATGCAACCTATTCGCGTCGTGTCAAGGCGTGGTGAAATGATAGCCAGGGCAGAGATAAGTGATCGTGTTCCATCGGGATTGATATTCGGCAACTTTCATTTTCCAGGCATCGAAAATGTGAATAATTTAACCATCGGTGAGATCGATCCTGTCGCCAAGATACCTGAATATAAAGTCTGTGCAGTCAGGATAGAAGCAGCTATTTGAGCTCTACAAATATAGTCGTTCTTTTACCAGTTTCTGTGTAACTGGTGACTTTGTCATAAGCAGTTTAATATTCGCCAAGCAGATTTTTCCCACGCAGGAGCGTGGGAACGAGTAAAAGCTATGTTAGGTTGGTGCTGAGGAAAGAAGCCCAACAAAGCTTGATTACGCGTTGAAAATTTCATACAAGGACGCACGGGATTTAAACTCAATTTAACGGAGCTGATTCAACTCAATAAATACAGTTTTTACCGCGTTTTTTAGCTTTGTACATGGCTTCATCAGCAGCGGCTAGGAGCTGTGTGATCTCCTCTCCCTGCTCAGGAAACAGCGCGATACCAATACTGACAGAAAGTTCTATTTCATGTTCTTGCCATTCATAGGGCTCTGCCAGTGCCAAGCGGATTTTTTCGGCTACTCCTAATGCACCCAAGCGATTTTCCACCGTTTCCAGTAGCACGACAAATTCGTCTCCACCAAATCTTACGACGGTATCGGTTTCTCGCACACAATCCGTAATGCGTCCTGCTACTTCCTTTAACAGATAATCCCCTGCCGCATGACCATAAGTGTCATTGGCCTCTTTGAATTTATCCAGGTCCATATACATCAGAGCAAAATGGTTTTGTTCACGCTTGGCTCTTAATAATGAACGTTGCACCCTATCCTGAAATAATTCACGGTTAGGCAAGCCGGTTAACGCATCATATAAAGCCAAGTGTTGCAGTCGTTCAAATCGTTGATGGCGTTCAATTGCAGTGGCAACCTGTAAAGCGGTAAAAGTTAATAACGCTCGATCATTTTCATTCAGCGAATAATCTTGTTCCATTAAAGCCAGGCCAATAATGCCGTGAGACTCTTCATCAAACTCCAGCGGCACTAATAACATTAATTTGTCATCAATTTTTTGGAGCACGATTTGATTATCACTGGCAATACGAAGCTTCACCTCATTTTTCAGCATATGCATACAGCCGCCCACACTCTCAAAAATAGTGTGCCATTTAGAATCATTTATGGGCGAAACTTCGACGCCGAAGGTCGCGATGGAGATATGAGAGTCGAGATGAAAGAGGATTTGCTGGCAGATCTGTTTGATGCCGTTGGTTCGGTGCGCAGTGTCTGATATCGCAATCAGCGAATTTTGCATTTCCTCTGCGGCTTTAATACGGGTGATATCACGGGCAACGCCCAATCGCATTTTGTGTTTGTCTGACCAACTGGTGGACCACAGCAGATGCACCACCTGGCCATCTTTTCGTATATAGCGGTTCTCAAAATCCAGGACATGTTTGTCCTGCATAACACTATCAATACTTTGCTGGGTTTTATCATGATCTTCGGGATGAAGCAGATCCAGCATTCTTTTGCCTATCAATTCTTCGGCTGGATAGCCGAAAACGCGATGTGCTCCATTGCTGATATAGATAATTCGGCTGTCTTCATCCACAGCACAAATGGCGTCGAGCAGTAAGTCTACGTATTCGCTAAATGAATCAAGAAGAGGTTTGTCCATAACATATTCTTACGTGTTGTCGGGCATCTGACAAGCATCTCACCAGTCTGTAACGACCAAGCTATCGACCTGTTCGTGTTAGCAATCTGTGCAGTTATTCATTATCGGTCGGAATTATTCACTTAAACGTCAGGAAAAACCCCTTTCGGTCATTCATTGATGGCATCGTCCTGGTTTTGTTGTTTTAGTTTTTATCATCCTTTAGGCATCTACGTAGCTGTTGTTAACCACTATCATTTTTGCCATTTTATTTATTGGACTGGCCAGTTGCGCTAAAGAACATATCCTATCAACTCATAAAAGTAGAATGATTACTCCACAGTACAGATCAATCAGGGGAAGTGTTGATGAATCCAAACCGGGTTTCGACATCTTCACTCGACATTGGTTTTGCGTACAGATAGCCCTGAATTTCATCACATTGATGTTTCTTGAGAAAATCACACTGGGCCTGGGTTTCCACGCCTTCGGCAATCACCGTTAAACGCAATTGTCTCGCCAGAATAATGGTTGTATGCACAATGCTCATATCATCAGCATCATCTGGGATACCATCAATAAATGATCGATCAATTTTAAGTCGATCAAACGGGAAACGTTTTAAATAGGCCAGACTTGAGTAGCCAGTTCCGTAATCATCAATTGCCAGACAAATGCCCATTTCATGAAGCGAGTTTAAGATAACAATAGCCTGTTCAGGGTTCTGCATGGCACTGGATTCGGTGACCTCCAGCTCCAATAGATGTGCCGGACAACCTGTCTCATCAAGAATTCGTCTTATATCTGTAGCTAGGTCGACATAGTCCAATTGTCTGCGTGACAGATTAACTGCCATCCGAAAATTCGTTTTACCGGCCTCGAACCATTTTTTTGCCTGCAGGCAGGCGGTCCGTAAAACCCAATCACCAATCGGTAAGATCAAACCTGTTTCTTCCGCAACCGGAATAAAAGTGGCTGGAGAGATGAGGCCGATTTTAGGATGAGACCACCTTAGTAACGCTTCTGTACCAATGCATTCTCCCGTCGCTAAATCCATTAACGGCTGATAATGCAAATACAGCTGGTTTGTATGCATCGCATTTCGTAAATCATTTTCCAATTGCAGACGTGCGGGGACGCGATCATCAAGTTCGGGACTAAAGAAGCTAAAATCACCACGGCCCTGCTCTTTGGCTTGATATAACGCTGTATCAGCATATTTGACTAACGTTTCGGCGTTAACTGCATCACGCGGGCACAAACTGATGCCAATGCTCGCATTAACATGTAATTGACGGCCCATTACCATAAAGGGTGGAGATAGTACGTTAAGAAGCTTATTGGCCACATGAGCGGCATCGTCAGGTGAGTTAATACTGGTGAGTAAAATCAAAAATTCATCACCACCAACCCGGCCGATAGTATCTGTGTCCCTTAAGACTTCAAGTAAGCGTGAACCGACTTGCTGCAAAAGCAAATCACCTGCTTGATGGCCAAGAGAATCGTTAATGTTTTTGAAACGATCTAAATCAAGAAATAAAACCGCCAGTAGATCTTTATGACGAACAGCATGTGTCGTGGCGTGCTCAAGGCGATCCATGGTTAGTAAACGGTTAGGTAAAGCGGTTAATGAATCATGATAAGCAAGATATTCAATATGTGCCTCCTGCTCTTTCTGTTCCGTTATATCCTGAGAGGTACCAGCCGTTCGATACACATCGCCTGCTTCATTTAGAATAGGGAAGGCTTTTTGATGAATGTGACGAGTGGTGCCATCAATACGAATAATACGAAATTCAATATCATATTCGCCAATCGCCTCGCCTTTTGAAAGCATGTGACTGACATGTTCAATATCATCAGGGTGAATGGTTTCCAGCCAGGATGACGGTTTTTCATAAAGGCTTTCACAGCTGCGGCCCCAAACACGTTGATAGGCGGGACTTATATAAAGTAGCTCCCGCTTCACTAGATCAAACAGCCATACGACTTCTTCAATATTATCTACAAGCTGACGGAAACGTTCATCACTTTCACGTTGTTCGCGATATATCAGTAAACTGGTTAATCCATCAGACAGACGATGCCCTATTTCACTGAATAAACGTTTTTCTTCCTGTGTCCAGATTCTTGCATAGGCACACTGATGTAGCCCAAACATCCATGGTTTGCCAATTTTTGGGTAGAGAGCTGTACCCATTTGTGATCGGATTTGGTATTTCTTGAGCATTTCGGACGTGTCGGGACTATCGAAATCAGGAACCATGGCCACTGGTTGTTCGGACTTCATATAGGCTCTCATAACCTGAGCTAAACCGTCTGACATTGGATAATCCAATCCTGTTGCCCGTCCCCCCGGGTAATCATGGTGGGTTTGTTCCATCGGAACACTCCACCAAGCGCTATCAGGATCACAAGGATAGATCAGCCATGCACGATCACATTCAAAACAATTACGAATTGCTTCAAGCACATCGCTCATCATTTGCTCAAGATCATTGGTACCCTGAATAGCTCGGTTGACCTGATCCAGACATTCAAGAAACCATAGATGAGTAATATTTTCCTGCTCTGTGCGTTTCAGATCGGTGATATTCTGAAAAGATCCATGCCACACAGTTTTTTTGTCT
>TARA_R110000787_G_scaffold238691_4_pt1 | contig 15007 bp, 13 predicted proteins | sample TARA_R110000787 | Tara Oceans TARA_R110000787 (sample SAMEA4397920) | marine metagenome | biome: Polar Biome; feature: [DCM] deep chlorophyll maximum layer (ENVO:01000326); material: water (ENVO:00002006), including particulate matter (ENVO:01000060) such as... | depth 35 m
CGCCTGCCGACGGGTATTTTCTACAAGCAGGGCGTCAAGGCAAACGTGCTGTTTTTCACAAAACGTGCCGCGTCGATGGAGAAGCAGACCAGCCAGCTGTGGATCCACGACCTTCGCACGAACATGAATTTCACGCTGAAGAAGAACAGGCTGGCCCGTTCGGACCTCGACGAGTTTGTCGCGAACTATAAGTCAGGCGCGCGCCACAAGCGCAAGGAGACCGAACGTTTCCGCGCGTTCGCCTATGATGACCTTATGGCACGCGACAAGACGAACCTCGATATTTTCTGGCTGAAGGATGACAGCCTTGAGGACGTGGATGCCTTGCCGTCTCCGGACATCATCGCGGCCAGCATTGTGGAGAATTTGCGCGAAGCCCTGGAACAGTTCGCGGACGTCGCCCAGGAACTGGTGGAGGTGGATGAGTCCCTCGCCTAGGGCTGCGCAGTCAGGCGCATATAGTGTCTGGCATGATATGCGGCGCTATATCTTGTATCTGCCAACTTGGTTCCCATGTGTTCTTGAACGTCCTCCGCTGTTCGGGGCCACACATGAGCGAAGAAGCCCGCCGTATTCTCAGACGCGCCGATGCAGCGCTCGTTGAGGCATGGGGGCAGTATCGCGGCGCAGTCTGGGCCCCAGTTCCGTCGATGGAAGCGAGAGGCAAATGGCTGGGCGTCACCTATCCCAGCCTTGCATTGGAGCAACCGGAAGCGTTCGGGCATCTCAAAAGCGATGCGGATCGTATTGGCGACCTTGCGCATGCATCCCGGGATTGGGTCATTCGCGATGTGGCGCGTAATTTTCCCGGAATTGGCGATGAATTGCTGGCGCGTGCTGATCCTGAAAGCCGCGCCTTGTGGCTTTGGCAGAACCACATTGAGGCTTTTGAGTGGGCCGAAAGGCGGATGCAGGTCCTTGCGCAGACTGGACGCCCGCGCCTGTGCAATCGCTACCAATGCGGTGCCAATGAGGAGTTCGACAAGACGGACACAGATCTCGGCGCGTTCCTTGCGGTATTGAGTGCGCTCTACAAAGATCATGACTTTTCAGGATTGGATGTCATTCCCGTCATTGACTGGGATCTTGATGAGACCGGCAAGCGTGTGGAGTTCACACTTCACGTTTCAGTTTCGAGGCCGCTGACGTTCGAGCAATCGTTCAACGACCAGGGCGAACTGGACGAAGCGCCCCTCCGGAGGCCTACATACTGGCGATGCCGCTATAACCTCGTATCGGGGAAGACCGACCTGATTTGCGATCGGGGCACTCAGTCGCTCCGGCATGAGAGCGCCAATGCATTTGCCGAGCATGTTCTTGGCCAGGCGGAACCGCCTGTTGCAGTAGAGGCGCCGGCATTCGAGATGCCGCGCTTGGCGGATGTCGCCGCGCTTCCGCATATTGAAGAGTTGAGTGAATGGCGTATCCGAGAGTTGCAGCTCGTTCACGCTGACAACCGTGCCGAGGCGTACGTCATATCCTCGCCCACCGACGCATGGGCTGCTGCTTGCCGTCTGACCCATGAAGAGCGTGGCGAGCTCGGGCAGTTTGTCGTTGTTGCCGCAAAAGTTGAAGCCTTGTTCAAGACAGGACTGGGCGCTTCGAAACGTTCAGAGAAATCGATCACCTGCGAACTCTTTGAAGATGGCAGGGTGCAGATGCAGAAGGATGGACTCCGTCACCGACAGATACGGAATGCGCTGGCTGAAGTTCTGAGCCGTGACGCATGACCCGCCTGGCATCTGGGTGGACGCTGTCGGAGAGTTCGCTTTACTCGCCGAGACCAGCGTGGGCTTGCCGCTAGAGGAGCTGACGTTGGCTTCGGAAGCATTTCAGATGCTACGGAGCAAGAAAGTCATAGAGCAAGGAATTGACGCAGGCTCAGCATACTGTCCGAGGTGCCGTGTCTCGCACGATGTCAACAGGACCGATGATGGTACATATTCCTGGATCTGTTGTGATGGCGAAGAGCCCATCCCTTACGCGCGGGTGAGACGATGGAAAAGCAACTGGCGCAATACGGCCAGCTGGCTGGCTGATTCGCTAGGGCTCGCATCCTCAGTTCGACATGTCAGGCAAGGCCAGATTGCGTATCTGGGTGAACTGGAAATGCGAAGGGTATCCGTTCCGATCTGGCTTGTTCGCGGGCTGGGTAACGCGCAGACACTGACCACCCTGCTAGCGGCTCTGGCGCAGGCTTCGCCTCGTCGGAAGGGTCTCATTCTATCGCCCGTGCCCACGCCTCACTTGGCGCTTCCCAACGGCTCATCGTGTCTGGGTTTCAATGCGTTTGTGGATCCCAACAATGCACTTCAACCTGTCTCTGTCAGTGAAGTTTGGCGTGCCGGTTTTGGTACAATAGGTCCGAAAGCGGGCAAACGGGGCAATCCTGGGAAAGCCGGCAATCCTGTTGCGGAGTTCAAGGACAGGGTCCGCAACGGAAAGGCGCTGCGCCGAATTGGCGAGGAAGCTCAGGCTATTCAGAAACTGGAGCGATCGAGGTTCGGACGTGGAAATGAGCTGAGCGAGAGCGATATTGCGAACAAAATCCGTCCTGTCTTTCACGCTTGGAAAGCCGCTGAGTATCCCGAGGATTTTTTCGATCCTGATTAATAGGATTTATCAGGATTATTTCTCAGCACTGCGGAGTGCTTGCCTGCGTTCATCGTAAATCGCAGGAGAACCGACGTGAACGCCAACCCTTTACAAATCGCCCGACCAATCGCCGTGTCGCCCGCAGAGGCGGCCCGCATGGCCGGTATCGGCCGGACCAAGCTTTATGAAATCATCGCGGCCAATGAGCTGGCGTCGATCAAGCTCGGTTCACGCCGCCTCATCCGCGTCGCCGACCTCGAAGCATGGCTTGCGGGCCTGACGGCGGAGGCGTGAGCCATGCCGCCGAAGGGGTCGCTCGTTCTCGGGTCCGAGCTGGAGATTGCGGAACATGTCATTGAAGACATGACGGATGCGCTTGGCGAGATCGTTTCCAATGGAGGCATCGTTTACGCCTGGAGCGGCACGCACTGGTCGGCGATCGCGCCACGACGTCTCTTCAGTTTGATCAAGCCCTATGACGGCCTTGAGTATGGCTTTGCCGGAAACAGGCGTGTCATCCGGTTGTCGAAACAGAAGATTGAAGCCGTGGAAAAGCTGATCGTGCGAATCCTGGATGTGCCCGACTACTTCGCGACGCTGGCTACGGGTGTTCCATGCCTGAACGGGCTTATTCGGTTCGATGGCGGCAAAGCGATTCTAGAGCCCCATCATCCGAGCCACCGGAACCGCCATGTGATGCCGATGGAGTGGGATGGGACGATTGTCACGGACCCGCCCGAAGGTACGCTACTGTTCAAGTATCTCGATGGGATCTTCCAGGGAGATGAGGATGCGGCGGACAAACGCCTGCTGCTTGCCGAGGTCATGGGCGTGGCGCTCGCGGGCAGTTCGACGCAACTGACAGCCCCGAAAGCCATCATCCTGCACGGAGCCAGCGCAGAGAACGGCAAGTCGCAATTCCAGGTTATGTTGCAGGCGCTGGTGCCCCAGGACGCGCAGGTCACGTTGAGCCCGGCCTTGCTGGGCGACCCGCGGAACGTCGTCCACCTCGACGGCGCTGCATTGGTCAGTGCCAGCGAGATCGGGGGAAGGGCAATTGCCTCCGAAGCACTGAAAGCAGCGGTGACGGGCGATGCCATGTTTGCCCGGCCTCTCTACAAGCCGGGGCATTCGGTTCACCCGAAGGCTTTGCATGTCTACTCGGCCAACCAGCTCCCCGGATTTTCCAGCGGAATGGATGCCGGCGTACGGCGCAGGTTGCTGATCGTAGCGTTCAACCGTGTCATTCCTCACGATGAACGCATCGGCGAAATCGGTCTGCGCATTGCGGAGCATGAGTATCCGATCCTCTTTGGCTGGGCGATCGGGGGCGGCCTTCGCGCGACCTGTCAGGGACAGTTCACTCAGCTCCCGTCCAGTGACGCCGCTCTGAAAGAGTGGGCCGTGGTATCGGATCCGATCGAATGCTGGCTGGGTGATCCGTCGGCGACATTAGTGACGGGTTCAGATACCGACCGGATCGCGACCAAAGCGGCCTTCGCAGCGTTCCGGAAGTGGGCGGAGACAGAAGGCTTGCGCGATGTCGATGCGGGCACGCATACAATGTTCACGCAGCGACTTCGAGGATTTGCGGCGCGGGGCTTGCGGATCCGCCACGGCAATCGCGGGAACATGGTTCATGGGCTGGCGCTGGTGCAGCGAAACAGCGCGGCAGGCGGCGGCGCGACGCGATGACCAACCGCTTCAAACATCCTGTTGGAAACCCGGTGACAGTTGTGACTGTTATCTCGCCTGCTTCCTTTTATGGTTTTCCCTTTCAGACCGAGTGTAAGGAAAGAAAGTCTCACAAGTATCACTTCCCCCGAACCGCCTGTAGTTTTCGCGGCGGGAACCGGCGTGGCAAGCATCACCCAAATCTCACCCCTGTTCAACTTGGCAACCGATTTCGACGAATCCGGGCGAGGGCGGCGTGATGGGTGGGTTTGGCAGCGGCGGCTGGAACCAGCAGCACCGGAGCGTGGTGGAGCATCATCGCCGGCTTGATGCGGGCAAGATGAACCGCCTTGGTGTCTGCAAGGACGGGTATATCGGCGGATGGGTCTGGACGAGCACGGATGGTGAGCGAAACTGCATCGGCGTCAGGTGTGAAGCGGAACGGCTTCAGTTGGACTACAAGTACCGGCTGAACGGGGCCGAGTGGCAGTCGGTACGCCAATCGGTCCCGCTCGCGTTCCAGGCCTGCAATAAGGGAGGCAAGACAGCTCTCTTCCTGTGCCCGCATTGCGGAAAGAGGCGCAAGTACCTGTACGGCGCCGGACGCCTGTTTCTTTGCCGGGATTGCCATGACCTCACCTACATGACCCGGCGCGAGCGAGCGTATGACCGGGCGGGACGGCGGGCACGGAACCTCCGCCGGAAATTGGGTGTGGAGATTGGCATGGGGGATTGGGTCGGCCCAAAACCGAAGGGCATGCACCAGGCGACGTTCGACCGGACGCGTGACGAGATTCATGCCTGCGAGGAGGTGCTGGAAGAACAGCTCGTTCGCATCCTAGGGCGGATGCAGGGAAGACAGTCGCGTGTGCGGCGACAATTTAGGAGGTTCTGGTAATGGGGGACGAGGTTCAACAGAAGCTGAATGCGCCAGAGGCAGCAATCAATGCGCTTCTGCCCTGGGAGTCGCAGGAGGCGTTCCTTGCGCTCTTCGATGGCCTGCATGCAGAATACAAGCCGCGGGGCAGCAGCGAGGCGGTGCTGGTCGAACGACTTGCCTGGCTCATCTGGAAACGGCAGCGGATCATGCTGGCCGAACGCGCTGCGCACCTTGTGGAAGTGTCACGCCATATCGGAGGCTCAGAGGGTCGCGTGATTGCGAAGCGCGCGCTGGTGGCGTCCGGCGTCGAACAGGTTTCAGGCAATGCCGCCAGTGCGCTAGAGACGCACGCGCACGATGATGCTGAGGAAGGCGCCTACAATGAAAGTGAAGCGCAGGACCTCGCAAAGGCAATCGCTATCCTGGAAGCAGGCAAGACCGAAGCCTCGATTGAAGCCGCCCTCACCTGCCTTCGGGAGGACTCACTCGATTGGTGGGCAAACGTGGTGGCAGACGAAGGCGAGACCGACACAACAGAGGAGCGCGCCGCGCGCCTCCTGTCCTTCATCACGGGCAGCCTGCAGGAACAGATGACGGAGCAGATTCAGGCGGTGGAGCAGCGGCCGGCAGTGCGGCTGCAGGTTTGGGGACAGAGCCTGGACCCGTTTCGGACTACGAAGCTGTTGGCGCTGGATGGGGAACTGGATCGGCAGTTCGAGCGGACGCTGGGGATGTTGTTGAAGCTGCAATCAATCCGGTGAGTCAATCTGTTTGAAAAGGCTTTACCGAATTTGCAGCGTCAGAAAACAATCATGCATCCTTCGTTCAGCGGCGTTCCATCGTTTTTCGTGCGTTCCTCCTATGGGTTGCAAATCATTTGACAGTTGTTAATCAACTAGCTTGAGTATCCTGAAGGGATACATTCTACTTGAGGCGGGGGAACGAATGGCGAGGTGGGAACCATCCCTCTACTTAAAGCTCGATGGCAACAAGGTAATCGTGGAAGGGCCAGCGACGGAAGACGAGTACCGAATTTATGGACCACTCGAATACGACGGGGTTCTTTCCTCCCAAGCCAGCGATTTGGTTGGCTGGCTGAGCATCGCTGCGGGCACCAAAAGAAAAGGCCGATCAAGGGTGCGGTCGGAATCTGAAGTCGCACGGCTCGGTCTCGACGTATTTCAACTAATTTTTGACATCCCAAATGGATCCAACACGAACACTTTGAGCGATGTTTTGAAGAAGGTTCTCGCCGATACGTCGCTTGAAAATCCTCCGTCAATTGTATTTGAAGGCCCGTGGTACGCACTGCCTTGGGAGGCCCTTGTTGTGCCCATCGAAGTTACTGGTCGAAGCGCCCCTGCTTTTCTCGGGGAACTAGCCGTTATTGCATCCTTCAAGGCTAGGGAGTTCCTCCCGAAGGAGGCTCTTTTTGAAGTAGACGACGATCTCCAAATAGTTTCGATGGAAGGTCAGAGCGCCCTGAAGCACTGTCGAAAAGAAGTAGAGCAGGTATGTGATTTTTCTGGTGCGAACATTGCACCGGTGCGGGTCCTCCGTGGACTGAGGCGGGCGCGCGGTGGAACAACAGATGCCCAGAACTGTGCGGCATTTCACAAAATCATGAATGCAGATTGCCCGGTAGAGTTTCTACATGGAGCATTTCACTCTAACTGCCCCGACCAAGCAGAGCCATTCGCTATTGATCTAGACCAAGACTATACGCTCACTTCATCCATCATTCGTCAGCAAAGGGCGAAGGTCGAAAACACCAATGTCGCCTTTTTCAATACGTGCCAGGGCCTCAGCGGCGCCAAGTGGCACTCGGGCGGGATTGCAGGATACGCGTCAACCTACTGGAGGAGCCAGACTGTAGTTGCAAGCTATTGTGAAATTGACGACGATGCAGCTTGTGATTTTTCTAGTGCCTTTCTGTCCCGAATATTGCCCACAGATGATTTGATTGGTGAGGAATTTGGTAGAGCGCTCTACGACACCAGGCGTGAAATGTTGCTGCGAAGCGGTCCCCAACGTCTCGTAGCTCTAACCTACAGGCTTATCGGCTCTCCGAATACGCAGATTAGCGTAGTTCAGGACGCCGCATAATGGTCATTTTGAAAACGCGTGAAATGAAAGTCGATGAGGGCGATGCCAAAGCCCTGAAGACCCAACTTGTGCAACTGAAGAGAGAGCAATTCAATTTGCGGTTTCAGGCCGAGACCGGACAGTTGACAAGCACTCATCAGATTACCGAGGTTAGACGGGACATCGCTCGTTTGAAAACTGCCCTGCGAAGTAACAAAAAGCCTATAAAAAACCGGAGCATAAGCAGACAAGAGCGTAAGGCTCGATCAAAAAGCACTCTATCGCAAAACGAGAATCGGGTACCAAGTGTTTCCCAAGAGGTGGCAGAGATGCCCTCGGTGCGTGATATTTCTGCCGTAATTCTTGGGGAGACTCTGGAAATGATAGATAAAGGGCCCCTCCGGCCGCAGCAATTGGCGCAGAATGTAGATCTCGACGACACGACGCGGATTTTCCTTTCTAGGCTTGAAGGGCGCGAACCAAATCGCGCAACGACCCGTACGGCTCGGCGAGCAACGTCACTTCTGATTCCGTACCTCTACGCACACAGCCGTGAAGATATCGCAGCTATACTCAGACTTCTGAGCGTCACTTCAGTCTTTGAAACGAAGCTGAACAAGACCGCGCGACAGGATGATATAAATCGAATCGTAGCTCTGCTCGAACTTTACGACATACCCTGCGTTGTTTCCGCTGAAATATCAGTACACGACGGTACCGCCGAGGTGGCTTTAATGGCGACTAAGGATTTGACACAGCTATTGGATGCGGAAAGAGAAGTTCGTATTTCAACGAATGCAAAACCAGTTGAGCTCAGTGTGTTTGCTTCAGTAGGCACAAATCTTCCTGAGAGATTGGAGTTGTTCAAACTGCCCCTAAAAAAGCCAATCTGGAACAAACGCATTCAGCTACCTGAAGGCTGGTCTGAGGTTTTCGTAACCGTGAATGGAGAAACTACGAGGCTTCACGTTCAAGAAAGCGATAGAGCGGCGTGAGGTGGTTCGATTGGCTCGATGGATCGCTCAGAGTTCGTGACAATTCTCAGGCGCGCGGTGGCGCTGGTGATGTTTTCGCGGGTCGTTTATTGAAGCTGATCCCCGCTGAAGCTATGCTGATCTATCCAATAGGAAAGGCTGGTTCAGATCAAGCAACCGCAGTCTACTGGCCATTCTTTGTCGGCTTGGTCATAGTCTTAATACGATTGCGAGCGACACGGGAGAAACCCTCAACCATAACAGCCAAGCCGGGTGCCCAGTATCGTAATATTGCTTTTGCCCTGGCTACCTTTTTCCTGTGGGTGCTCGCAAACGGGGACCCGGTCGGAGGCTTGGCTCTCAACGTGGACGAATCGGGCACGTTGGTTGTTTGGTCAGGCCTCGGTTGGATAGCTTGGATGTTAGCTGCAGCAGGAGTGGTGGAGAAGGACTGAGCCCCCACAGTGGCGTGAGCAAAGTGGCGCCCTGAAGGGAGGCAGCAGTCTCGATGGAGGGCAACCGGTGTCTTTGGCATAGTACATCCACGTCTGGCGAGATAATCCACTCAATAGAGATCGGTTCTCCGCTCACTGGGCATTGTAGCTCCACGAATAGCGATAACGGCAGTCGAGTTCTAGTGACATAAACCGAACGACGCACCGGTCTTAACCCACAGTGCCGTGCGCTGATCGACGAGTTCCAAGTTCAGTCCGGCAGGGCAGCCATACGTCCTTGCTTTTAACTTGGTAGACAAATTGGTCCGTATCGCACGTATCAAACGCCTTGGTCTTAGTTCACTCTCATTATAGCGGGAGAGATTGTTCCCACCGTGCATCTTGCCGTCAACTAACAAGAGAAAGTGTCGCTTGCTTATGAGCGTCACGAACATTTGGTCCAGATGCTACTGTTATTGTGGACTCGCCGCGTTGAGCTGGATTGCCGCGTCCAGTTAAGGTCGGACGAGGTGTTGAACTACCGCAATGTACTATTGCTCATATTCAGAAGTTGAATACATCGCTCGTAGCCTCACGCGTGGTTCCCCTAACCTTACCATTTCAGTGCTTGTGTATTGGACGATAGTGCCAACAAAATTGTATCCGTCTACAGTTGTAAGAATGCCCATTTTTTGCTACTAAAGAGGGAGTGGGGGCATTTCATGAGGCGTTGGATTGTATGTTCGCTGATTTTATGGCTTTCGCACCATTCGGTGTCAGAAGCACAGCAATCATTCCGTCCCGCAGAAGAATGCGACTGTGACAATAGCTGTCTTCCATCTCTTGATACTAAATCTCAAACCGTTTTTGGCACCGATCAGACTTCACAGTTGGGCGCCTGGACACTGCGGCCACGCGCAGGTTTTTCAGACTCTCTCCAAGAATATTTGGATCAAGATAAGGCCAATCGCCTTTCAAACACTTTTGAATCTGGCGATGTTACGCAGCAACTGTCCTTCCGAGACTTTGCTGTCGAGCCGAGTAATTCGATGCCGGCGGAAACGATACGGTTAAGCCAGTCACAATTCGGTCAGCTCTTTGACGACTCCGATTGGCGGGAAAGTTTGTCGCGCATTTTAGAGAGAGAGAGTTCTCCATTTAAGGTGGTCAATCCAGTTTTATCTGGAGGAGGCAATCCTCTGTCCGATGTATACAACGTGCCGCAATCACGAGTACCAGCTTGCCGCATTGCGGTGGGTTACTCGCAGGAGGAGAGCACACTCGCTTGCGCAGAAAGAGTCGAAGCGCTTTGCGCAAAAGAGAGCTGTGAGCCGGAAGACTTGCGAGCGAGAATGACCGAACGCGATCAGAGCGACAAGCTCACGGAAGGGGCACTTAAGACGGTTGCCCTTGTTGCAGAATATGATGCGCTTTGCCTCGAAAATGATGGCAATCCCGACCTCTTCGAACAGAGCCACTTTGATCTCGACTATATCCGATCTAGGAGTGGTGTCCTGCGCCTGAATGCCGACACTGCCGATTTCGACTGTGGTTCGAGCATAGATCATTATAACGAAACTGCTGCGTCAGACGGGGTTCTTTGCAGTGCTGCCGTTTTGGATAAAAACACAATTGTAACTGCACGCCATTGCCTTGTTACTCAGGCATCTCGATGGAATTTTGTTCGTCAATGCATCAAAGATGGAGCGTTGGAGTTTCTTTCCTACTCATCGCCAGATGACCCAATTGTTGTGGGTCAAATTGTTGATGAAGCCGATGTGCTGGCTCGATCAGGTGGGGCAACAGAGGATTATGCGAAGTTGACCTTGCAGGATGAGGTTCCAGGCATTGAGTCTCCAACGGATTGGCGGTCCCCAGAGCCTTTCGACGAGGTTTTTATCATGGCCTATCATCTGTTCGCCCCCGCCGTTCCTGATGAGGTGAACGGCTGGCCGCGATGGCGGCGAAAAGTTCGATGGACGAAACCAAGATGCGCGGTCACTCGGGTGAACGATGGTTGCGCAGTGACCAAGTGTCAGACGATCGCTGGTTATAGCGGCGTGCCAGTTTGGACTCATACAGCATCGGGACAATCCGTCCTGAGCGCTATTCAAGTTGAAGGCGGTACGCAGTCTTTCGCAACATGTAATCCAGCTTCGCCCCAGCGCATTGTCGGGCAAGATGCAAATTTGGCTATTTGGGGGTTCGCAAATGAATGACCACATTTTTCCGTATAGGCGCCGTTTTATGGGGTCAGTTGCCAGCGCGTTGGCAATTGCAGTCATAGTCGGGTGTGTCAGCACAACTACACAACAGGCTTCAGCAGATTCGGCGAGTTGGACAGGTCGATACACAATAGTTGGGGAGTCAAATAAACCATGTTCGGTCGGAACAGTTGGCAAACCCCGAACCGAGAGCATTCTAACGACTATTGCGGCCCCAATTTTGGCTAGCATCGCCAAGACAGGCATAAACGCTATTGGAAATGCGTTTAGAAAAGCTGGAGAAGAGAAGGAGCGCGCTTACGAAACCAATCGTGCGCCTATCACACTTGCTGTTCTTGAAAGTCCTAAAAAAATATCGAACGACAATACCTATGCTCTGAACGTTACTTATGAGCCGAAATGCGTTCGATTTGCAGTGGCAAAGATGAGCCACTCAAGCTTTGGCTCGCCGAAAGCTGAGCATGTTATCAACGCTACTAACCTTACAAACGTAGAGGGGATAAAGTCGGAAGTTACACAATATCTAAATGGCGAACTTCGTGACAATGTCGAAGACGTATACCTGTATGGCGAATACCTGATCGCACCAAATCAGAATGATGCGGGTGAAACATTTTTCGAAATTGCTCCCAAATTTATCTGGTACAACAAATCAATTTCGGGCTCGCGCTTCACCTTGGCCGGCATCAATCTCAAGCTGCTTGTGCCAGGGGGAAGCGATGGCGACGATGCGAGTTTAGCGTATCTGCACAGTTTCGCGCCCGACTCGCTAAAGCCGAACAGTTTTAGATCTGATGGGCTTAGCACAATACCAACAAGTGGCCTTCTGCCGGCTCCCAACATTTCTGCAGCCGAGACAAAAGTTGTTGAGCGTCTTCAGGAGCAACTGGAGGCGGTAAACAAGATCGTGCGTGTTAATCCTCCACCCCAATCAGAACCATATCTTACGTTGATTTCGCGTCGAGACAGCCTGCGGGATGAACGACGTTCAATCGACCGCGATCTCTGTCTGGAAAAGGCCAGTCCAGGATCGGTAAGACGTTGCGAGATTGATTTGGAGGCGGAGGATGTCGTGGCCGTGATCACGGATCTTGAGATGAAGCAAGATGCTCGAACCGATTTTGCGCGGGTAAAATCCGCTGTCGAAGGCATAAAAGGATTGGGCTACTACAACGCACAATTCGAGATCATGGAGTCGAGGGCGGCAAACCAATTCTATCTAGCCGTCGCTGACGCGCTCAAGGATACCGAGGAAGATCGCGGCAAAGCCATAGACCAGTACGTATCGAAACGTCTGGGACTTATTGAGAAAGATTCGAACATCGCCAACGAGGGCGCTTATCTGCTAGCAAAATTCGACCATGACAAAGCCATCGAATCGTTAAGTGCGGCGAAAGATTCTGGAGATCAAGAAGCCATTGAAAAGGCACAAAGAACCGCGATCGAAAAGTTCAACGCTGTTCGCGAGGCAGCTGAGAAGGCTGGCATCACGTTCAGCGGCAACCCACCATATTGATTAAGAAATTCTTTGTTCGGCTTGAGTCATATGAACGCCAGTTGCGAACGTGTTCGGTATAAAACATCGTGGGGGTCACTGAAGTTTTTTTGACGTGCTGTCAGTCAAATGCGAACCCGTCTCCGTCATTCGCGGATGGGCTGGTGCTAGTCGGCGAGGAGGTCGCACCACTCGCGAAGCGCGGCGTCGCGCCTTGTTTTGAACCGTACTCGCCTTTTCGATATTTCTCTGATGGTTGACGTGATCGTACACTGACGAATGGATTGAGGCGAACTTCTACAAGCTTCGCGCAACTGAGCCGTGCAAGGCTGCATGTATACTGAGATGTAGAGATGCCGGAGTGCTTCAAATGCAGCACTTGCTCGTAACCACCTATCCACACCTTTTTTAATACCAGTGTATGCCAAATCAATTGGTGGCTGTATTGGTGGGCATATCGCCAACATTCGTCTAACCGCCTAGTGCGTAAGAGATGTTTGGGGGAGTGATGATCGACCGACTACTCATAACTCATAGAGAGACGACGTATGCAGCTAACAGCGAAGTTTATTGGAACACCAGTTAAGAGGTCGGATTTGCAAGCTGGAGACATTGCACTGCTGCAGGATCACAACTCGCTTATGCTAGTTCTCGTAACTCAAGAACCCGACAAACTAGGCATGATTCTGCTTAACGAGTGGAGCGAGCGTACGAACGACGAAGCACCACACCTTCTAAACTTCGATGCGATCCACACGTACGACATTCGACGTATCGACAGCGAGTTAACGGTCGAGCCGCTTACGCGGACCGCCGAACACGTATTGTCTTTGCCGAATAATGAGCCGCAAAATGGTGGAATTTCGATTCTGGAAGACGATGACTTTGTTCTCCGTGTAGTGCACAAAATTCATCACCATTTTTACAGTCTTCAAACGGGCGTTCGATCAGAGTATCCCGAAGGTGTTCCGCATCACGAAATGAGCGCTTGGCGGCTTGTCTGGCGAGACGGCGAAGACAGTGTGACGCTTTGCGAGTTTGGCGTAACCGCTAGCTAGTTTCCTCACGGTCCAACTATGTACAGGAAGTATCAAGATGAGGGTGAAGACCAAGTTTTTAGGCGCTCCAGTTTTGGTGGCGGAACTAAAATCCGGTGACATTGCGTTAGCGGAGACGACTACCGGTAAAGTGCAGGTACATTTTGTCATTACAGACACTGATGATACTTCGGCACTCATGCATGTCATTTTATCAACTCCAGCGGTCGGTGGCGGGAGTTTCCTTCCCGTCGCGCTCAAACCGACGGAATTGACGGGATACGTATTCAGGAAGCTAGATGATGATGAACTGTCGGTTCAACCGCTATCTCTTGAGGCCGAGGACATATTTAGTTCCCATTTTGCTAGTGGCACGCACGTGAAAGACGGAAGTATTTTGCTAGATAGCAGTGGTGAACTTGTAATTAGAATGGATACTCAGGACCGAGTTCGGTTTTGTCAGCTCTCGACGGGGGTTGCCGTAAAGATTGACCTGCGAACCCGCCAAAACTGGTTACAAGAATGGCGTTTGGTATGGAAGGATGGCGATGACGAAGTTACATTACTCACGGTTGGCAATGCTAGTTAGTTAGCTTTGGTGTTCGTGACTTCATTTCCCTATAAAACATTCTCAGAGATTTTTCAGGAAGTGCTCTGCTCCCAAGAAACTGGATCGTTTCTGCTTAGAGTTTCCGGTATTCTTAAACTTGGCTGGGTGGAGACAGAAGGAAGGCGGTCTACGGATCACTTATTCGGCGGGCACGCCTACTCGGACCGATTGCTCTTCAACTTGTGCCAAAATATTCCAGATTTGCTTCTCTATCAGTTCGACGACGGACCGCTGCTCCATCTCGTAGGTATGCCGTGCATAGACTCCAATCACGCCGGCAACTTTGTGCTGTGTGAGCGCCTTGATCTCGTCGATGCCTGCGCCGCCGCGCTGTGCGAGGGTGACGGCCGTTCGTCGCAAGTCATGAAGTCGCCAGTCACTAGCGATTCCGCTTTCACGCATTCGCATCATACCTTTGGACCGGCCATTGAACGCCTTGGCTCCATCGCTCCCGACACCGAATACGTGCGGACCAGGTAGCCGGGGCCAATTGGAGAGAAGCGAGACTGCTCGGTCAGAAAGAGGGACGGCATGTGATTTGGCCGATTTCATGTCGTGGGCCGGGATGTTCCAGATCTTGCACTTGAGGTCCAGGTCGTCCCATTTCATTCGCCCAATGGAGCCAATACGCTGAGCCGTCATGAGCTGCAGGCGCGCCATGATGGAAAGCACACTGGCGCCTGTCCAGAGTGATCGGATTTCATCATCGGTCAGGACACGCTCGCGAGCTGGCACGGTCTTGGGCGTCTTGATGACAAGGCACGGATTGGTGTCGATAAACTCTCGCTCGGCCGCCCATTGAAAGAAGTGCCGCAGATAGCTGTAGGCCGACCTGCGGCGAGCGGGCCGGTCGTTCAAATTGTCCAATATTGCAGAAACATCCTTGCGACTGACTGAAACTAGCGGCGTGCGACTGTGTAAATTGAGGAAGTGCTTTTTGAAGAACGACTTCTTGTCATTGTTTGTGGCGACGGAATTGTTGTTAGCGCACCACTCCA